>Ga0160423_10005709_pt1 | contig 10129 bp, 1 predicted proteins | sample CRUFie14St8metaG_FD_108191 | JGI IMG/M metagenome (GOLD analysis project Ga0160423, IMG submission 108191) | Marine microbial communities from the Costa Rica Dome - CRUD Field 142mm St8 metaG | ecosystem: Environmental > Aquatic > Marine > Oceanic > Photic zone | place: Costa Rica: the Eastern... | reverse complement strand
TCCAGCTAGAGTATAATGGCTTTCGGTCAATACACAAATTTAGATTTTGATCAAATTAAAACGTCCATCAGAGATTATCTGAGGGCAAACACTAATTTTACTGATTATGACTTTGAGGGATCTAACCTTTCAATAATTATTGACGCATTAGCATATAATACATACACAACTGCCTATAACACCAATATGGCAGCGAATGAATGTTTTCTTGACTCCGCTACACTTCGAGAAAATGTTGTTGCATTAGCAAGAAATATTGGTTATGTTCCTAGATCTCGTAGATCTGCAAGAGCGAACATATCTTTTACTGTAGATGGTCTTGAAGAGACGGCAACCCTCACATTGAACGCTGGCATCGTCTGTAACGGTTCTGGATCGAATACTAACTACATATTTTGTGTTCCAGAGAATATTACCGTCCCAGTCGTAAATGGCGTCGGTCAGTTTAACAACGTTGAGATATTTGAAGGTAATTTTATATCACAAAACTTTACTGTTGACTCTTCTTTATTCAATCAAAGGTTTATTTTAGATAATTCATTCATTGATACATCAACAATTAAAGTTAAAATTAAACCATCTTCATCATCAACTGCTTCTGTCACATATCAACAAATTGATAATGTTGTTGGTGTAACATCAACATCAAATTCATACTTATTGCAAGAAATTGAAGATGAAAGGTATGAATTGATCTTTGGTGACAATGTAATTGGTAAAAAGTTATCAAATGACAACTATATTGAAGTTTCTTACATTACAACTGATGGTAAAGATGGAAATGGTGCTTCAGAATTTAGTTTTGTTGGAAATATTACAAACCAAGATGGTGGAACGATTAATTCATCACTAATCTCATTAGTCTCAACCAATGAGAAATCAAGGGACGGTGATGAAATTGAATCAATATCATCAATTAAGTATTATGCTCCTCGAATTTACTCTTCTCAGTATCGAGCTGTTACTTCTTCTGATTATGAGTCAGTTTTAGGATTCATTTACCCAAATATTGAGTCTGTCACTGCTTTTGGTGGTGAAGAGATGAGTCCACCTCGTTTTGGAAAAGTTTTCATTTCAGTTAAACCTCGAAATGGTGATTTTCTTTCTGATGAGACAAAAAGAGAGTTAATTCAAAGATTAAAGAGTTATGCAGTCGCTGGTATTGTGCCAGAGTTCATTGATTTAAAATATTTGTATGTTGAATTACAAGCAAACCCATATTATAACCCAAGTTTGAATGATGACGCAGAAAATCTTAAAACTGGAGTCTCAAATGCTTTAACTCAGTATTCAAGATCAATAGATGTAAATAAATTCGGTGGAAGATTCAAATACAGTAAAGCTGTTTCATTAATTGACAGCGTTGACTCATCAATCACATCAAACATCACTTTAGTTACCATTCGACGTAATTTAATTGCAACCATAGGTAGATTTGCTCAATATGAGGTATGTTTTGGTAATATGTTCCATACTCAAGAGTCCTCTTACAATGTGGTTTCAACAGGATTTACAATCGAGGGTGTAACAGGAACTGTTTACATGGCTGATGAAGTGATTAATCGTGAAAAAGGAAGAATATTTTTCTTTACTTATAGTGAAGGGGGAACTCCAAGTGTTGTAAAGAAAAACGCTGGAACTGTTGATTATATGCATGGTGAAGTTCTTATAGATACTTGTAACATACTCTCAACAGTGATTGCAGATAATGTGATTGAAATTCAAGCAATTCCTCACTCAAATGATATTATCGGACTTCGTGATTTGTACATCAAATTTGATATGACAAATACTACAATTAAGATGATTCCAGATATTATCGCATCAGGTGAAAACACCTCTGGATCGAGATTCGTTCACACTCATAGTTATTATACACCAACGTACACAAGAAAATCAAATTCTCCAGTAACAACTGGCAGTGCGTTATTACCCTCAACAGTTGCTTCAACAGGAACTACAACTTCAACAAGTGGCACATATACTACAAGTACAACAACATCAAGCACAGCTACAAGTAGTAGCGGTAGTGGATCGTCCTCTTCATCGTCTGGCGGTGGATCTAGTTCTGGTGGCGGATATTAATGATTGATACATCAATACAAAGAGTCGAAATAAATCAGGTAATTGAAAATCAGTTACCTGAGTTCGTGCAATCTGAAAGTCCACTTTTTGTGGATTTCATGAAACAATACTATATCTCTCAAGAATATCAGGGTGGATCAATTAATATTGCTGAAAATCTTGACAGATATACTAAATTACAAACATATGTGGGTGCTGCACTCACAGAATTTACTGGATTATCTACTAACACAGAGTCATATTCATCCACAATTTTTGTAGATTCAACACAAGGTTATCCAAGTAAGTATGGACTCATTAAAATTGATGATGAAATAATAACATACACTGGTATTGGAACAACATCATTCACTGGATGTATTCGTGGTTTCAGTGGCGTTGACAATATGGATCAACCTACAAGACCTGATCTATTGTCATTCAACACAAGTGTAGGTGCATCTCATACTGGTGGATCAAAAGTTCATAATTTATCAAATCTTTTTATTCGTGAATTTTTTAATAAATTAAAAACAACTTTTGCGAGTGGTTTTGAAAATCGCAAATTAGATAGTGATTTAGATCAAGTCAAGTTTATTCGTCAGGTAAAAGATTTTTATCGTACAAAGGGAACAGAAGAGTCATATAAAATTTTATTCAGAGCATTATATGGTGAAGAAGTTAATATTATTAAACCATCAGAGTTTTTAATTCGACCATCTGATGCAGATTACGGATTCGCTCAAGATTTTGTAGTTAAGTCAATCACAGGCGATCCTCGTAATCTCAAAGGATCTACACTCTTTCAAGATAAAGATGAAGATGATGTCAATATTCAAGGTGCCTCTGGTGCGATATCTGATGTAAAAGATTTCCTTTATGGTGGAGAACATTATTATCAGGTTAGTATTACACAAGATTCGATAAATGGTGATTTTATAATTCCAGGCAGAACTCGTGTCACTGATCCTGTATCAATTGGTGCAACCGTAATTACAGTTGATACAACAGTTGGATTTCCTACAAGTGGATCTCTATCACTACCCACTGCTAGTTCTGCTGGAATTGTAACTTACACAGCTAAAACAGCAAATCAATTTGTGGGATTACCGACAGCTGTTGATACTTTGAGCGTTGGTGATGATGTAAGATATAATAATGTCGCTTATGGATATTCTTTTGCAAACACTTCAAAGAAAATTGAAGTTTTAATTACTGGCGTTTTAAAAGATTTCCCAATACCAGAGAAGGCATATTACTTTAATAAAGGTGATAAAATTAAAGTTGGCGCATTTGGTATTAACAAAAGCACAGCTGATCCTAAATTTGGATCTTGGGTCTACAATACATCTGTTAAATTTACCCCAAAGGTAATTTCAAAAATATCTGATAGTAGTTTCAACGTTGTTACTTTTTCCGATCATGGATTATTAGAAGAGGATTTAGCTGAAGTTTTAGATGAACAGGAAACAGTAATAGGTCTTGGTCGTGTATTAAGCGTTATTAGTAGTTCAACATTCATATTGGGTGATTTGCCTGGATTAAGTGAATTTAATATTTCATTTATAAGAAGAAAACTTAAGAGAGGAAATAGTTCTCTTCATGATAATATTACAAAATACACTGTTGATATTCAAAATACTTATGATCACGAAAGTGATAATCAATTTGCATTGCCACCACATCCTCATGTTTACGTTACATCCTCATCAATTCCAAGTTTAGGTAGAGAACCAATAGTAGCACCAGATCGTTCTATAACGTGGACTGGCGCCACTGGAGGCGACGTTATACAGTTGATACAGGTCACAGAGGGTGCAGCGGATCATGGATTTTATTCTGGAGAAGTTGTTACATATAACGTGATCAGTGGATTCTTGGGACAACTTATTGATGGTAAAAATTATTATGTAAGTCGTATTGATTCAAATAATATTCGTCTTGCAAACTCCCTACCTGATTTAATTAATGGTGATTTTGTAGACGCTACAGGAACTGGTACTTTTAAAATATCTGTTCCAGATCTAGCAAATAAAAAACTTGATCATCAGAAGTTACTCAAAAGAATTTCTTTAAATCCATTATTTGACGGTGGTAAACGTGAAACAACTCCAGGCACAACTGGAATTCTTGTAAATGGTACAGAGATATCAAACTATAAGTCTGGTGACGTAATTCAGTTTGGTGGTGTTGAATCAATTGATGTTTTAGAGGGAGGATCTGAATATGATGTAATTAACCCACCAAGAGTTGATGTTGAGAGTTTAGCAGGAGCTGGTGTAAGTGCAACTGCAAATGTAAAAGGTTCAGTTCAAAGAATTGATGTTATTGACGCTGGTTTTGATTATGTTGCTCCTCCAGTAATTGAGATCTCTGGTGGTAATGGTAAAAATGCGACTGCAAGAGCGAGGTTAAAACAAGTTGATCATTTTATTGACTTTGATGCATCTTCGACTGGTAACATAATTAATATATCAGAGGATAAAATTGGTTTTGGAACTTTCCATAAGTTTAGAGATGGAGAAGCTATAATATATAAAACTTTTGGTGCTGGTGCAATTGGTATTGCGAGTGCTGGTATCACTACAACTGCTATTCAAGATCCGCCAGATCAAAGACTGGTTAACGAAGCAATTTACTTTGTATCTAAAGTTGATAACTCAACCATTAAACTTGCAAACAATGAGAATGATGCTCTTACTAAATCAAATTTAATAAATCTAACTGGATTTGCTGATGGTTCACAAAGATTTCAAAGTTTGAAAAAGAAACTTGTTTTAGGACAAGTCATTATCGATAATCCTGGCGAGGGATATGAAAATAAACGAAGATTAGTTCCCACAACTGGTATTAACACTTATTCTGATTTTATTGAATATACTAATCATGGTTTTAAAGACGGAGAAGTTATAAGGTATTCTAATAATGAAACTAGGATAGGTGGATTAGATACAGATCAAGATTACTATGTTTTAACGGTTAGTAAAGATCGTTTTAGACTTGCAGCTGCTGGCATTGGAAGCACTCTATCTGATGCAAATTATCAAACAAAACAATTTGTTGGATTTAATTCGGTTGGTTCTGGAGAACATGTATTTAACTATCCACCAATCACTGTACAGGTAAAGGGTATTATTGGAATTAATACAGAAGAACCAGAAAACTATCATGCACGAGTAAATCCAATTGTAAGGGGTTCTCTTACCTCTGTAAACGTTGAAAAGTCTGGAATAGGTTATGGTGCATCTACGACCTTTAATTTTAGTATTCCACCTCAAGTTAGAGTTTCCTCTGGATCATCTTCAGAATATAAAGCAATTGTAACTAATGGTAGAATACAATCAGTTATTGTAACTCGTTCTGGCGAAGAATATACTTCCGCACCTGATTTGAAAATTTTGGGTGATGGTGTTGGAGCTAAAATTATATCATCAATTAGTAATGGAAGAGTTGATTCAGTTACTGTTGATAATGGTGGTGTTGGATATTCAACAGCGTCAGTTTCTGTTCAAGAAGTAATTCCTGGCACTGGTGCTGTGTTCTTACCTAAGATTAGATCTTGGACAATTAACAATGTTAAAAGGTATGAAGATATTTTCTATGATGACGACGGATTCTTAAGTCGTGGTGATAATGATGAAGGGATTAAGTTTACATCATTCTATGTTCCTAGAGGATTAAGAAAGATATTAAAACAAAAAAATAGTGATGGAACAATTGATTATACTTCAAATGATTTAAATCTTCTTAATAACGCAGAACAGGCATCTCTTAATCACTCTCCGATTATAGGGTGGGCTTATGATGGTAATCCAATCTATGGCCCTTATGGATATGATCGTAAAGATGGTGGTGTTGTAAGAATTATGAGATCTAGTTATTCTATTAAAACAACTAGAGAAAATGGGCCACCAATTAATCTATTCCCACTTGGATTCTTTGTTGACGACTATGAATATTTGGCGAATGGTGATTTAGATGAAAACAATGGAAGATTTTGTATCACTCCTGATTATCCAAAGGGAACTTATGCCTATTTTGCAACAATTAATCCAAATGAGAATGAAACTAGCGGGACATTTAAAAACTTTAGATCTCCAGTTTTCCCATATCTAATTGGTGAAAATTACATTGCAAAACCAGATGAGTTTAATTTTATTGAAACTAATAATCAAGATTTAGATTTAAACACACTCAATCTTAGAAGAAATACAAATCCATACAAGATTGATAATTCTGGTGCTGATTATGAAGGTATTCATGATAGTCGTAAATTAGTAGATCAAGAAATAGAGGTTAATTATGCATCAACAGGAAAAATTAATAAATTTGAGGTATTAAACGCTGGATCTGGATATCAAGTTAAAGATAAATTAAATGTCAAAAATTTAGGAAATGGAAGAGGTTTTTCAGCTGAGATTGGAAGAGTTAATGGTCAAGAAATAATATCTATTGGTTCAACTGTAGTTAAAGTTGAAAATTTAGTATTTAGTTATAATAACGACACTGGAAACGTAGTAGGACTATCTTCTCAACCTCATGATTTAATTGTTGGTGATATTGTTACAATATCTGGTTTATCAACTGATAGTCTTAGACAATTAGATGGTAGACACGCTATCGGATTTAACACATCTTTCTTACTTCTTAATACAGGAATTGGAACAACTGGAGCTACGGGAATTGTTACAAATATCTCCGTGACTGGTGATTTATCAAGAGGCACAATTCAAGCGAATGATGTATTAGGAATTACAACAGAAAGAATGTTAGTTCTTAATGTTGATGAAGTAAATGATAAAGTTAGAGTTAAAAGAGAGTTTGATGGTGTTTTAGGAACTGCTCATACGAGTGCCTCTTTAATCACCTCTTTAAATCGCACCATATTATTCAATATAGGTGTTAATACTGATATACAAACAAGAGTTAATATTCCAAAATACTTTAATCCTCTTGAAAGTGTTTCTCTAGGTGAATCAGCTGGTGTTGGTATTGGTTCTACGATTAGATATTCATTTAGAGTTATTGGTGGTGGATCAACAGAAAGATTTGTTCCTACTCAAAATATTTTCTTACAGAATCATGGATTTAAAACTGGTGACAAACTTTTATATTCAAGTGACACAGGAAATCCACTTCTAGTATCTAATGGTATAGGGCAAACATTTAGTTTGACAAATAACTCTCCAGTATTTGCAATTAATGCTGGTGTAAATTTACTTGGACTATCTACAAACCCAGTTGCAATTGGATCCACTGGATCTGTCACTGGTATTGGATCAACTGCATATCAGTTATTTTTCAAAGGACATGGAACTGGTGTGGTTCATAGTTTAACACCACAAAAACCAGAGATTACTGGTTTTGCTGAAAAAGTGGTTGCAACAGTTGTTACTAAGGAACCACATAAGTTAAAAGCGAATGATAACGTTTCGATTGAGATAGAACCAGGCATTACAACCTCTTTCCAAGTTGAGTTTGATGACACAACTCGTAGAACCTTTATTAATCCAGTTAATTTTGAAGGTTCTGCGGTTGATATTTCAAAAGATGAAATTACAATTCCTAATCATGGATATAAAACAGGTGATAAGATTCTTTATAAATCATCTAGTCCAGCGAATCCATTATTTAATAACTTTACATACTTTATAGTTAGAATTGATAATAATGTAATTAAACTATCTGAAACCTCATTTAAATCTAAAAAATTAATTCCAGATTGCATTAATTTAACCTCAACAGGATCAGGACATACAATTGCACTAATCAATCCACCATTAACTGTAACTCGTGGATATAAAGTTGGTTTTGCTGTATCTGATAGTTCCTTAACTCAAGTTATATCTGGAAAGAGAACAAAAATATTTGATTTTGAATTGTTCAGAGATTCTAATTTTACAAATCCATATTTCAATAATGTTGAAGATGGTGGATTCCAAGTAGTAGGAGTAGGAACAGTTGGCGTAACCACAACCGCAAGAGTCGATTTATCAGTCACAGATAACACACCAAATAATTTATTTTATAAGTTAACACCTGTCAATCTTAACATTAATGCTCCATTTAAGAGAAATCCAATTATTGATACTGATATTATTAATTTCTCTAGTATTAAAGTACAAACTAGTGGATACAATGGTAATTATTTTGTAAGTGGAATTGGAAGCACAACATTCTCATTTATTCTCTCTCAACAACCAGAAAAAGATGGTTATACAAAAGAAGAGGCTACCAAATTAAAATATAACACATCATCTACAACCGCTATAGGTAGTATTAATGATATTAAATTTGTTTCAAAAGGAAGAAGTTATGATACTGTGCCAGTTGTTACCTCTATTGGTTCAACGTTAGGTGTAGGTGGAGTAGTAAAATTAAATAGTGATAACATTGGTCAATTAAGAAGATACACAATCAAAAATATTGGATTTGATTATTCAGCAGATAGAACTATTCAACCGACTGTCTCTCTACCACAATTCCTAAGATTAGATAGATTATCAAAAATATCAAGTATTGGAATTAGTTCTGGTGGAAAAAATTATATTAGTCCACCTAATATTGTTGTCATTGATAGAGTTACAAATAATGTTAAAAATGAAGTCATAACTGCTGTCAAGACTCAGGGAACCTCTGTGTCTGAAGTTAAACTTTTAAGAAATACAAACTCTCTATATGATACCAATCCAAGAATTATTGCTACGAATAATAACAACGGAATCAAAGTTAAAGATTTAGAATTTACATCAGGTACAAATCTTGTTAAATTAACTCTTGAAGGATCATATGACTCAACAACCTATCCATTTACATTAGGTAATAAACTATATGTTGAAAATATCGGTATTGGATCTACAGGTAGTGGATATAATTCATCTGATTACAACTACGAACCATTTATAATCACTGGCGTAAACACTAATCCAGGCGGAGGAAATGCATCTGTATCTTATAATCTAGATTCATCTGTTACAAGTCCAGGCATCTTTAGTGGCCCCTCATCATCTGGACAAGCCATACCTTTTGAAAATATTGCTCAATTTAATATAACTGTTGCAACTAACCAATTTAGTATTGGTGAGGAAGTCAGCACTGGAGATAAAATTGGAACTGTTGTTGCTTGGAATGAAGATAATAAGTATTTAAAAGTATTATCTAACGATACTTTTAACGCTGGTGAATCCATTAATGGATCATCATCTAAATCAATTGCGATAATCGAACAAACCACTAAGTTTAATTCGGTGTTTAATATTGACTCTGATTCACAATTTAGAAGTGGATTTAGAAAAGAGACTGGTAAGTTAAATACAGAATTACAAAAATTAGCAGATAACAATTATTATCAAACATTCTCATATTCATTACAAAGTCCAATTCAATATGATACATGGAAAGATCCTGTTAATAGTCTTGGACATGTTGTTGGATTTAAAAACTTTGCAGATATAAGCATAGTTTCAACAGCGTCTACTGATGATAAGAATCGTAGCACCGCTAGAGTTGGTGTTTCCTCCCATGTCGCTGTTGTTGTAGCTGATTTAGTGAGTGAAAATGAATCAATGCATAATACATATGACTTTGATTTAGTTTCTGAGAACTCTAAAAATATTGGTGGATTCCTCGCATCTGATGAAATTAATTTCGGTAATAAAATTTTAACTGATTACATTGAATCTAGAACAAATAGAGCAATATCAATTGATAGTGTAAGTTCTCAGTTCAACGACTTACCTCGTGCAACTGCGTTCTCAGATGTATTTGGATTTAATGTCAATGATATTGATGGAATTAAATTCTATGTTTTACTTTTCGATACTAGATTTTCTGGAGAAAAAGAAATAATTCAAATTAATTTACTTCATGACGGATCTCTTGGATATATGATGCCTTTTGGTCGTGTTGAAACTGCAATTGATCTAGCTGAATTTGATTTTAACGTTTCGGGAGTTACTGGAAATTTAAGATTTGTTCCAGCTAAATCTAAGTTTAATAATTATGCATTAAGATTATTCGCAGTTGAAACATTTAAGAATACTGATTCCACAGGTATTAGTACACT
>Ga0160423_10005708_pt1 | contig 10129 bp, 7 predicted proteins | sample CRUFie14St8metaG_FD_108191 | JGI IMG/M metagenome (GOLD analysis project Ga0160423, IMG submission 108191) | Marine microbial communities from the Costa Rica Dome - CRUD Field 142mm St8 metaG | ecosystem: Environmental > Aquatic > Marine > Oceanic > Photic zone | place: Costa Rica: the Eastern... | reverse complement strand
TCTCCTCCGGAAAATCCTTGGTTTAACGAACGGCTCAAATAGCCTTTTTTAATCTCTAGCAACTCCATCTTTTCGCGCATCATTTTCAACAAATCTCCTGCAGGCATAGACTCTAACCCTTGCGCTTTACGTGACTCATTCAAAGATGTTTTGATGAAATTAGATACTGAAACCCCAGGAATTTCAATAGGGTATTGAAAAGATAAGAAGATTCCTTTGTGCGCCCTCTCTTCTGGGGCAAGCTGTAGGATATCATCTCCTTCAAAACTAATACTTCCTCCTTCTACTTCATAATCCTCTCTTCCTGCAATAACTGACGAAAGTGTGCTTTTCCCAGACCCGTTAGGTCCCATGATGGCGTGCACTTCTCCAGTCTTTACCTCTAGGTTAACACCTTTTAAAATTTGGCTTTCTTCAACCCCTGCTTTTAAATCTTTTATGCTTAACATTCGTTAATGTATAGTTAGTCGTTTAACCTACGCTACCCTCTAAGCTGATAGCTAATAATTTTTGCGCCTCCACTGCGAACTCCATAGGTAATTGATTAAGGACATCTTTACAATATCCGTTAACGATTAGTGCTATTGCTTCTTCCGTTCCAATTCCTCTTTGGTTGCAATAAAATATTTGATCTTCTCCAATTTTAGAAGTAGTTGCTTCGTGCTCTACCTTGGCAGATTTATTCTTCACTTCGATATATGGGAAGGTGTGTGATCCACATTTATCGCCCATAAGCAAGGAATCACATTGAGAAAAGTTTCTTGCATTTTCAGCACCTTTCATAATTTTCACTAAGCCTCTGTAACTACCCTCACTTTTTCCAGCACAAATACCCTTTGAGATTATGGTGCTCTTAGAGTTTTTACCCAGGTGAATCATTTTTGTTCCTGTGTCGGCTTGTTGGTAGTTGTTCGTGACAGCTACAGAATAAAATTCTCCAATAGAGTTATCCCCCTTTAGAATACAAGAAGGGTACTTCCAAGTAACTGCCGATCCAGTTTCTACTTGAGTCCAAGAAATTTTAGCACGATTATGGCAGACTCCTCTTTTCGTTACAAAGTTGAAAACCCCTCCTTTTCCTTCAGCATCTCCTGGATACCAATTTTGCACAGTAGAATATTTGATTTCAGCATCATCCATCGCAATAAGCTCAACTACAGCTGCGTGTAGTTGGTTTTCATCACGCATAGGCGCAGTACACCCTTCTAAATAACTCACATAACTTCCTTTGTCAGCAACAAGAAGCGTGCGTTCAAACTGACCTGTTCCCGCCTCATTTATACGGAAATATGTTGAAAGCTCCATGGGGCACTTTACACCTTTTGGGATATAGCAAAAAGAACCATCAGTAAAGACTGCTGAATTGAGTGCAGAAAAGAAATTATCGGTAGTAGGAACCACGGTTCCAATGTATTTCTTTACCAACTCTGGATATTCTTGAACAGCTTCGCTAATAGAGCAGAAGATGATGCCTAAATCAGCTAATTTGTCTTTAAAGCTTGTTGCTACAGAGACGCTATCCATCACAAAGTCTACCGCTACCCCTGCTAGTCTTTTTTGTTCGTCTAAAGAAATGCCAAGCTTGTCAAAAGTCTTTTTCATTTCTGGATCTAAATCCTCCAAGCTTTCCAATTTTTTCTTCTGCTTTGGAGCAGCATAATAGATGATATCCTGATAGTTAGGTTTTTCGTAATTGATGTTGGCCCAGTCTGGCTCCTCCATCCTTTCCCATGAGCGAAAGGCTTTTAAACGATATTCCAACAACCATTCCGGCTCATTCTTCTTCTGAGAAATGATACGAATCACATTTTCATTAAGTCCCTTCGGAATTTTATCACTTTCAATATCGGTAGTAAAACCGTATTTATATTCCGAAGCTGTTACTTCTTCTAATATTTTATCTTCTTCCGTCACTGTTTAATCTCAAAATTATACTGCAAAACTTTCCCCACATCCACAGGTGCGCGAAGCGTTTGGGTTGTTGAACACAAACCCCTTTCCGTTAAGACCTCCTGAATACTCCAAAGTAGTTCCGATTAAGTATAGGAAGCTTTTTTTATTGACAAGAATTTTTATGCCATTGTCTTCAAATAACTTATCATCCTCTTTTTTTTTCGCATCAAAACCTAGATCATACGATAAACCAGAACACCCTCCGCTTGTTACGCCTACACGCACAAAGTCAGTGTCTTGATACCCCTCCTCCTTCATGAGAGAAAGCAGTTTTGTTTTCGCTTCTTCGCTTACTTGAATCATATCGTTATAATTTAGAGTCAATTTATTTAGGCCTACAAAAATACGAAATATTTACCGTTCTCATCTCTAAAAATCTGCGTTAAATATGTCTTGGAAATGCTGTATTTTTGCGGTATGAGTATCTTAGAAGAAAAACAGCCGAAAAGAACCCCTCTATCCGAATTAGGAGAGTTTGGTTTAATTGAACACTTAACAGCCGATTTTGAATCGAAAAACAGCAGCACTATTTATGGTGTAGGAGACGATGCTGCAGTAATTGATGTTGGTGAAAAATTCCAGCTGGTTTCTACCGATATGCTGGTAGAAGGAATCCATTTTGACCTAACCTATACTCCCTTGAAGCATTTAGGATACAAGGCGGTTGCGGTTAATGTGTCTGACATTTGCGCTATGAATGGAGAGGCGAGGCAAATAACAGTCTCTATAGCTGTTTCTAACCGTTTCCCTGTAGAGGCTATAGAAGAGTTTTATAAAGGGATAAATTTAGCATGTGCCAAATATCAGGTAGATTTAGTTGGAGGAGACACAACTTCTTCGCAATCTGGGCTTGTAATTAGCGTTTCTGTTTTAGGCGAGGTGGAAAAAGAGGATGTGGCATACAGAAAAGGAGCAGAAGAACACGATCTATTGATTGTTTCTGGAGATTTAGGTAGCGCCTATTTAGGGCTACAAGTACTTTCTAGAGAAAAGCAAGTTTTTGATGCAAATCCAAACATGCAACCTGATCTAGAGGGAAAGGATTATATTTTAGAAAGACAGTTAAAACCTGAGGCGAGAAGAGATGTTGTTAAGATTCTAAAAGAGCATAATATCAAGCCTACTTCTATGATTGATGTTTCGGACGGTCTATCATCTGAAGTATTGCATTTATGCAAAAACTCGGATGTTGGTTGCAGTGTATACGAAGATAAACTTCCAATTGATTTCACAGCTATTTCTACTGCGGACGAACTCAACCTTTCCGCCGCAACATGCGCTCTAAACGGAGGAGAGGATTACGAGCTTTTGTTTACCGTCAAACAATCTGATTACGAAAAACTTAAAGAGGACCCTGATTTTACAGTAATCGGACACATTACAGACAAAAGTTTGGGCGCTAATTTTATAGCTAAAGACGGTACTGTTCAAGAACTTGTTGCGCAAGGATGGAGCGCTATTTCATGACATGAGTGATTGGCAATTGTTGAATACTAAAAAAAGGAGCTACTTCCGTTTTTTATAGTTTACTTTTTGCCCAGGTGTGATAATTGATAACATCAGCGTCATCAGCGTCATCAGCGCTCATACTGTCAATCAAATGTGTTATTTTTTCGGTGAGTTCTTGATTTGATTTAATGGAAGGTGTATAGATTAATTCTGATACAATATCCATCAACAGAACCTCTCTGCTAAATTGCTCTTTCTTAAAAAGTTCATCATAATCTTTTTTAATTTGTTTAATACGTTTTTCCAAGAGGTCAAAATCTCCCAATTCATAACGAATGATTATTTCAGCCATCATGATTTTAGCTTGAAAGGATCGACCAATTTTTAAAAAATCTTCATGTAAGCATAATCTAGATAGGTGTTTTGCAGATTGTTTTATCTTGCCGGTGTCAAATAGGAGCAAACACAAATTGAGATAAATAAATACGGTGTATGTTGGTAGCTGCTTGATGTAATCATTCCTCTTTGCTTCCTCCAATATGTCGATTGCTTTTTCTTTATCCAGTACAGAGTAGTTAATGACTAGCGAGTTGTAATAATAGAATAAGAACTTATCTCGTAAAAATCCATCATACTCATTCATCGCAACATTTAGCTTCTCTGTGTATGCCAATGATTCCTTCAATTTTTTATTTTTAAACAAGCTGTTTACTAGGTAGGTGTGCATTTGAAGTTTGATGTCGTGCGTACTTTTATTAAACACTTTTTTCTTTATAAATAGATCAAGCATATGAAGCAAGTATTCCTCTAAAGCAACATAATCGTGTTTTTGTAGTAGAACACGACTCACTGCTTGATATATTTTGATGCGCAATTTGTCGCTTATTTCCAGATTTTCAGTTTGCGTGTATTCTTTTACTGTTTTTTCTAGTAAGTCGATAATAGCAGCATTTTTTCCTGAAAAGTTTTGCGCAGATCGAATTCTAAACATCACAGCAGCAAGCACATCATCTATTTCATGAATTCTTCGCAAACGCTCATTGTTTATTTTCTTTTTTTCAATGTAGTCCTCTACATCAATCGAAATCATATCGTGAGAAAGCTTAATCAGTTCGCTATAAATCAGATTGAGTAATTCATATGCCTCTATTTGCTCCGCTTTTTTTTCTGCTTTTTTTAAATAAATCTCTGCTACTTTATTTTTCTGTTTTCGTCTAAAAACCCTTGATAAAAGCAAGTTTTGCAAGATGGAAAGGTCTTCTTCATAATTTATATGTTGAAGCAGTAAGCTTTTGTTGAGATCAGTTAAAAGCCTATTTTTTAATCGATAGAATGCATTCTTATTTTCTCCGTATAATTTAGCAGCGATTCTGTCTTCATCAATAAAATCAGATTTTTTAATAACATCGAAAAGCATAAGGTCCTTTCGTTCATCTTTAACTTTTGTTCTTTTGGCATATAGCTTAAAGTATCGACTCTCTTCTTTGTTTAAACTTAATATTACTTCCTGCAGCAAATTCATGAATTCTACATTTGAACGCGTAAGATATAAAAAAAGATAAACACAAAAGGCTAGATATTAATTTAACTTTGCATTGTCATGAAGAGAAAATTATTGGTCTTGCTTTTAGTTGTGTTTTTTGGAGTCTCCAATGCGCAAGTGATGTATGAGCTAGGATTCACTCCTTCCGGGGTAGCAATGACCGATACGGCTACTTTATACTCTTCTTGTGACATGGAGTTTTCTATCGTAAACAGCGGTTCTGCAACTATTAGTGACCCGATTGATATTTTTGCGGTGGTCAATGATACCGTATCAGGAATGTCACAAACTCCTAGGTGGCTTGGTGGCGTTTCCAATATTACATTAAATCCTTCAGACACATTTCATTTTTCTGTAGGAGTGATTTATGATAACGTAACCCCTCAAAACGCATATGGTCCAGGGGATAATATTGTAGTGATTTGGCCTAAGGCTGATGTGCCTGTTTCTCAGTCCACTCAATATTTTTACAACAATTTACATGTGTTAAACGCTAGCACAGTACAGGAGGGCAGTCTGTATGAAGAATCAAATGTGGTGAAGCTAATTGGAAGTGAAATCTTTGTAGTGACAAGTGATTTTATGGAGGCTCAAGTGTATTCTGTTGAAGGAAAACTAATGCATGTGAGCAAAACCAAATCAATAATAGTTGAGGATTGGGTTCCGGGGACTTATATTGTGACAGTTTTATCTGTAGACAACAATGCTCATAGCACGAGAATAGTGGTTAAATAAAAATGGTTAATGTGCAAAAAAAGCCGGAGCAATTTGTTCCGGCTTTTTTGTTTTAACACGTAAATACAAATCAGTTCATTAAACTCTCTATTTCTTCAGCTTCTAACGGAATCTTTTGCATCAAATCAAAAGGCTTGTCGTTTGTAACTAAAATATCATTTTCTAATCGAATTCCAAGGCTCTCTTCACGAATATAGATGCCTGGCTCGCAAGTGAAAACCATTCCCTTTACCATTGGTTTTTCCCAAAGACCTACATCATGCACATCCAAGCCTAAGAAATGGCTTGTGCCATGCATAAAGTATTTTTTATAGGCAGGATTCTTTGGGTCTTGTTTATCAATTTCATGTTGGCTAATAAGCCCAAGCCCAAGCAATTCTGATTGCATAATTAACCCTACCTCTTTATGGTACTCTGCTAACATTGTTCCTGGTCGAAGCATTTCAGTAGCAGCTTTCATCACTCTTAGCACCGCATTGTAAACATCTTTTTGTCTGTCTGTAAATCGACCACTTACCGGAATACAACGCGTCATGTCAGAAGCATAGTTGGCATACTCCGCCCCGACATCCATCAAAATCACATCACCGGTTTTACACTCTTGATTATTATCAGTGTAATGCAAAACACAAGCATTGAATCCAGAAGCAATAATAGGTTCATAAGCAAAACCTTTTGAACGGTTTATTAAAAACTCATGCATGTATTCAGCCTCAATTTCATATTCCATAGCCCCAGGTTTTATGAAATCTAATACACGCCTAAATCCTTTTTCAGTGATGTTACAGGCGTGCTGCATCAAGTCAATTTCTAAAGGATGTTTTAGTGCTCTCAGCTCATGCATCAAAGGAGCCGATTTTTTGTATTTATGCGAGCTGTATTTTTCTTGACACCATTTGTTAAAACGGGCAGTTCTTGTTTCTACATTGATGGTGGCTCTAGCGTGTTCGTTACTATTAAGGTAAACAGTGCTAGCCTCTTGCATGAGTTGTTCAAAAATGGTTTCAAACTGGTCAATCCAGTAAACTGTTTTTATTCCAGACACTTCAAAAGCCTCTTCTTTGGTGAGTTTTGCGCCTTCCCAAATTGCGATCAATTCACTTGTTTCTTTCAAAAACAGAACTTCTTTATATTCTGCTGCTGCTGCGTCTGGAAAAACAACTAATCTACTTTCTTCCTGATCTACACCGCTCATCCACAACATGTCGCTATCTTGTCTAAAAGGCATTGTGCCATCGGCACTAGTTGGCATAATGTCGTTAGAGCAAAAAACAGCCAATGATTTTGGCTTCATTTTTGCAGTGTATAACGCTCTGTTTGTGATAAACAGAGTGTTATTTATTTTACTATATCGCATTTTAACTTTTTGCTTTTATATTGCAATTTTGTTGCTAAAGTATATTACTTTTGTTGATATGTCAAAATCTGTATTGATTAAATCTTCATTAGTTAAAAAGTATTGGATGTCCTTTACCGGACTTTTTTTATGCTTGTTTTTGATTGGCCATCTTTTAGGAAATCTTCAGCTTCTTCTTCCGGCTGAAAAGGCTCAATTATCTTTTAATGAGTATGCTAAATTCATGACTACATTTCCGCTAGTTAAATTGTTGTCATATCTTACTTATTTTAGCATCCTATTTCATGCCGTTGACGGTATTTTACTGACAATACAAAACAGAAAAGCAAGACCAGTGAAATACGCCTACAATAAGCCTTCAGCAAATTCATCATGGGCTTCGAGAAACATGGCTCTGCTTGGCTTCATTTTACTTTTTTTTCTTGTAATACACATGAAATCTTTTTGGTATGAAATGCATTTTGGCAATGTACCCATTGATAAGCAGGCATTTAGCGAATTAGTTGCTCAGGGAATAAGTGAAGAAAAGGCTTTAGAAAATGCCCCAAAAGATCTTTACACGATTACATCTAAGGCATTTGAGAATATTTTTTATGTTTTATTTTATGTAATTAGTTTAGCTGCTATATCACTTCATTTATTTCACGGATTGAATAGCGCGTTTAAATCGATTGGGCTAAGTAATCCAAAATATAATACTGCTTTAAAGATCACATCCATCACATTTTCTTTAATCGTTCCAATTCTTTTTATTTCAATACCAATTACAATATATATAAGATCAATATTGTAAACTTCTGTTTAACACAAAAAAATTATTTATAATAGTTCTAAACAAGTTCATTATGAACACTATTTTGTGTTAAAAAAATAATAATATTAATCTAGAAGATGTGTTAAAAAAAATTTTTTTATAAATTTTTTATTTCTAACATATAATTAACAATTTTGTTATTATTTTTGTAACACATGAAAAAAGTAACATACTCACTCAATTACAGAAAGCCTAAGAAGTCTTACACCGAAGACGATGAGTTAATAGTATGCCTCCGATATTACTTTAAATCCGAGGGGAAAACTAAAGTTAAAAAAATTAGCACAGGCATAAAGTGTAAGTTAAAAGACTGGGATACGGACTGGCACGAAAAACCTGATCGTTCTCCAATATTACCCTCCGATCCGGAACATAAAAGAAAAAATAAACTACTCAAAAACAAGACTAAGAGCTTGCTTAAAGCAGCAATGCAGAGTGCTTTTTCTTCTGACTTAATCCCACCTCTTAATATTGAACGCCAAAGCATAAAAAATAATACCAATCCAACTAAAAACGATGGCACAACAAAACAAACTAATGGTTCAGTGTCAGAAGAATTAGAGGGGATTCGCACTATAAAAAACATTGATCTCAGTAAGAAAAAATCAATCTACAGCGACCATCTCATTTCTAAAATACCTAATGGCCCAATTGATCAAAAATGGACAATACATAAAAATAACATTAATTTAGCAAATCCAGCTAATAAACGTTTAATTGATGTCATTGTGATTGGTACGGGACTTGCAGGAGCTTCTGCCTCTTCGTCATTAGCTGAAATGGGATATAATGTTAAGGCTTTTTGTTTTCAAGATACTCCAAGAAGAGCCCATTCTATTGCTGCTCAAGGAGGAATAAATGCTGCGAAAAATTATCAAAATGATGGTGATTCTACTTATAGATTGTTTTATGACACTGTTAAAGGTGGAGATTATAGATCGCGCGAGGCAAACGTTCACAGATTGGCAGAAGTTTCTGCTAATATAATAGATCAGTGTGTTGCCCAAGGAGTTCCTTTTGCTCGTGACTATGGTGGGTTATTAGACAATCGTTCTTTTGGTGGTGTTTTAGTATCAAGAACCTTTTATGCAAAAGGTCAAACTGGACAACAATTACTGTTAGGTGCTTATTCAGCTATGTCAAGGCAGATTAACAAAGGAAAAATTGAAATGTTTAGTCGTCACGAAATGTTAGATGTCGTTATTGTTGACGGTAAGGCAAGAGGTATTATTGCTAGAAATTTAATAACTGGAAAAATTGAACGCCACTCCGCACATGCAGTTGTAATTTGCTCAGGGGGCTATGGCAATGTTTTTTATCTGTCTACTAACGCCATGGGCTCCAATGTTACTGCTTCTTGGAAGGCTCACAAGAAAGGAGCTTTTTTTGGAAATCCATCTTTCACACAAATACATCCAACATGTATTCCTGTTTCAGGAGACCATCAATCAAAACTAACTTTAATGTCTGAGTCTTTGAGGAATGACGGTAGAATATGGGTTCCAAAAAATAAAAAAGACGTAGAATCTATTAGAAATGGTTCATTAAAACCAACCGAAATTTCTGAAGCAAATCGAGATTATTATTTAGAAAGAAGATATCCTGCTTTTGGAAATTTAGTTCCTAGAGACGTTGCTAGTAGAGCGGCTAAGGAAAGATGTGACGCTGGCTATGGAGTTAACAAAACAGGAGAAGCGGTTTATTTAGACTTTGCTTCAGCTATTGAAAGATATGGAAAGGAGCAGGCAATAATTAATGGAGATAACACCTCAGATAAGAATAAAATACTAAAGTTGGGGAAAGAAATAATTGCTAAAAAATATGGTAATTTATTTCAGATGTATGAGAAAATTACCGACGACAATCCATATGAAACCCCTATGAAAATATACCCTGCAGTTCACTATACTATGGGCGGTATTTGGGTAGATTACAATTTAATGACAACTATTCCTGGTTTATATGCTTGTGGAGAAGCAAACTTTTCTGATCATGGAGCCAACAGATTAGGAGCCTCAGCATTAATGCAGGGACTAGCTGATGGGTATTTTGTGCTCCCATTCACCATAGGTGATTTTTTAGCTGACGATATACGTACGGGACCAATCCCTACTGATTTACCCGAGTTTGAAGAGGCTGAAAATCAGGTTTCAGAAAAACTTTTATTTTTTATAAATAATAAAGGCTCAAAATCTGTAGATTATTATCACAGAAAGCTTGGTAAAATTATGTGGGAAAATTGTGGAATGGCTAGAAATGAAGTGGGATTAAAAAAAGC
>Ga0160423_10005707_pt1 | contig 10129 bp, 2 predicted proteins | sample CRUFie14St8metaG_FD_108191 | JGI IMG/M metagenome (GOLD analysis project Ga0160423, IMG submission 108191) | Marine microbial communities from the Costa Rica Dome - CRUD Field 142mm St8 metaG | ecosystem: Environmental > Aquatic > Marine > Oceanic > Photic zone | place: Costa Rica: the Eastern... | reverse complement strand
GTTGCTCGTGTAGAACCATCTGTTAACTCTACTCAACTTGCAGCAAGAACAACTCTGTTCACTGCTGATACTGGTAATCTTTCCAGTAATGCACACAATCTACAAACAGGAACTGCTGTTAGACTTGTTCCTAGAGCAAAAGCAGGAACAAATCCTGACAAGCGTTTAATCAGACTACCTAGAGGTTTCGATACAAACACCAAGTATTATATTATTGCTCCAGGTAGAACTACTTTCCCCAAAAATTATAACGATCCTGCGTTATATGCTGGTAAGTTTGATGGTTCTGATCAAACCAAGTTCATGCTTGCTATTACCAAGGAAAATGCTGCAGCAGGTATCTACATCTATTCATCTGAAACTGATAGTGTAGATCCAGATGTCGAAATCGACATGTTCCAGTATGTACTTGATGATAAGTATGATCTACACAAGTACACCTGTAATCTACTTGAAATTTCTCCTGGAACTACAAGTTCTACAGATTTTGAGGCAGATATTCCACATATCTTTGATACACCAACTGCAGAAACTCCACAGGCAGTTTTCTTCCGTGAAGCAAAAGATATCACTGGTTCTACTTTACCACAACTTTCTGGCGCAGGTATAGTACCAACACAAACATATTATTACGCTAGGTTTAAAACTCCTAGAACTTTTACACTTCATGCAACAACTGCTGAAGCAGTAAGTGGAAATAACCCAGTAAACTTTGTTCAGAATACTGGACAGAATTTCTACATCTTTATGAACAAGCGCACTAGCGCATTGAGATTTGACGCTTCTTACAATGCAGTCGGAAGTGGAAATACTGCTACGAATGATACTGGTCTATGGTATCTTAATGTTAAGAACGAATCTACTGTTGGTAGTCCTGATTTTAGACCAGAAGCTATTCTACACAGATATCATGAAGCGGATAGAGATGATGCAAACGCTCCTGCACAATCTTTCGATACATGGTTTGAGCGTGTTCTAGATGAGAGAGACAAAGAAGATAGAGTATATCGTTTAAGATATGTTCTTCCAAAAGATGTTGATCCTGTCCGCGAACCTCTAAATGGTTTTACTCTCAAAATACGTACTGACGATACAAGAAGACTTTTACCACAGAAGATTCTTCTAAAACCAGAAGGCGGAGCAGCAGATTTTGCTCTGTTTGAGAACCCAAGTCAAGCAGGAGAATTCCTAGGTTATACTAATTCACAACTTTCTGCTCTGTCAATTAAATCAACTTACGATCCATATGTAGATCCAAAGGTTATTGAAACAAATAATTATGTTGCATTCAGCATTCAATCTGCTAAACAGATTGCTGCTAACTCCACTAATTATCTTGAACTAACGGTATTTGATCATACGATCACTAATAACCAACTCAAGAATGAAAGTTTTAGCACAGTTGAAATTTCAGCACCACAAGGCGGAAACTTTGCTGTAGATAAAAACTCAAGCACTAGTGCATCTGAAGTTCAGTGGACTGGTTATTCTTCTGGTATTGCAAATATTCATGCATATACTACAGTCAATGGAGCACAGGGAACAAAGTATTATCTAATACTTAAAAATAAAGTTAGTGGAGAAGTTGTATACAATGCAAATCAACCAACCACATTTAGTCAGGTAATCAACGGTATTACTGTAAGTGCAGTACTGCAATCTAAACCAGATAGTGTTGGTGAAGGAATTGGATATCAGATTACTGGTCAAAACAAGAATCCAGTTGGTGGATATAGTAAGTCAGAAAAACAAGACTATCTCTATCGCCAAGAAGGTGCTAATGTTTATACAGTAACTCCTGGTGATCGCATTACAGATGAAAATGGTGGAACTTACATCATCGAAAGTGTAGAGGACGTAGGAGAGATCGAAGATACTTTCTACATCTTTGACATCGAAGAAATTCAGAGAAGAATTTCTGGTCAAACTGATGGTATCTACTATCTAACTTGTGTTCGCGGTAATATTTCTCCATATCCTCTGGGTCCTGGTGTTGGAACTAACTTCCATAATTACAAGTTCTCTCAACCAATTTCTTCTCTATATCCACAGAACTTTAAGAACGATCCTCTTTGGTTCCAAGCGCAAGTAGATGGAACAGAGTCACAAACTAAATCAATTGATGGAACAATTGTTGATCCTCCACAAACTACATCTGCTGCTGACAATTATGTACATGGTTTAGTCCGCACAAGTGATGTTAAATCTTCACTAACAAAAGAGACAATTGCTGATCTTGTACAGTCACCAGCTTTATCTAATGGTGATTTTACTGGAGACAATGAAATCAAAGGTCAAGAAGGTAACGCTTCTCAAGGATCAGAAGGAAGAAGGATTGCAATTCGTGGTAATAACGAATTCCCAACACAAGATAAAATCTATGTTGAACTTCGTCGTTCTTCTATTGCAAGATCTGGTAACCACACGTTTGAATACCTTGGTTTCGGTCCTGGTAACTACTCAACTGGTTTCCCACTGCGTCAGGAAGTAGTCTTAACTGATTTACAAGACTTCTATGCTCAAGCGAAGCGTGAAGACGCTGGTATCGTCTTCTATACGGGTCTAAACTCTAATGGTGACCTCTATATCGGTAACCGTAAAATCAACGCTATTACAGGCGAAGAAACATTCCTAGAATCTGCAGAGTTACTTGATTCTGAAGATGAAGACGATAATGTCGAATCTCTAGTAACAACGTTCCAAAATCCTGTAACTTTCAATGATAAGATTACAGTTGAAGGTATTTCTTTCCTGAATAATTCAGTTGAAATTAACGTTGATCCTGCAGATGGAGAGGGAGATGCTCTTCGCGTATTCTCTAACGTTCCTCCCGTAACTAACAATGATGTTTCTCTTTCTAGAAGCAGATGGTTAGATCCAAACGATGGTGACATTGTTCTAGATCAGAACAAAGTTCAATCTGCAATTTTTGCTTTAAATGCTAGAGGAAATACTCAAGAGTCTGGACAAATTTATTCCTTCAAGACTCATCTAGTAGATGGATCTCCTTCTAATATTTCTCCAAATCAAAATGTTAATAAGAGTGTTGCCACAAGTCAAGTAATTGGTGGTAATACAGTTACTGAACAATATGTAAACTATGGAGTAATTCTTGGTGTAGGATTAACACCCGAATCAGGTGATATTCTATTCAAAGGAGAGGAAGTTGGAAAATCTGGTTCTCTTGGATCAATTTTCTCTAATTTCTACACAGTAATTGGAGATACAAATATCTTCCAAATTGAACCAAATGGAACTACAACTGTTAAAATTATTTGGGCACCAACTGTAACAAACGATTCTATCAATGTTACTGTTGGATCAAAATTAAGAATTAAAGATTTTAGTTTCAATACTTTAATCAATGGTACTTGGTATGTTTCTTCAGCAGTTGGAACAGATAATTTCTGTAATATAACAGTTGTCAATAACATTGCATCACCAGTTTCTCCATGGTTGTGGACAAACCTTCCAACTGATAGTGGTGGAAACATTATTGCAGAAATTGCACTTGAAGAAGGAAATTGGAAAGAACTGGGTATTATTGGTGCAGAAGCATTACGTACAGAAACTGATACCTGGGGCAATTTTAAACTAGGAATCAATACACTTTCTAGAGAAAATCATAGTGCATATAAATCTGGTTGGGTCGGTGATTTTACTGTACCGAGAGCAACATTAGATGTTTCTGGAACAGCATTCATTAGTGGAACAACTGTTACTGAAACTAATTTCTTCGCTCAATCTACAGCATCAAATAGAACACTAACAGGTGTTGCTAATGCTCTATTAGTTGGTGGTGATTATCAATCACCTAATGACCTTGCTACTTTGAGAGTTTCTACGATTAATAATCGTATAGGTATCAATGTTAACAACTCTGGTCTTGATAGATCTTTAGTTGTTGTTGGTAATGCTAGAATTACTCAAGATACATTACTCGAATCTAATCTTGCAGTTGAAGGTGGAAACATCACAACACAGCAAACTATTTTTAATCTTATTGATGGTGCTGCTGAAACAGTAAATGCTTTTGGTGATGCTTTAAATATCAATATTTCTGATAAAGCAACTGGAACGCAATCAATTAGTGTAGGAAATCTTTCTAGTAATCAAACTCTAATTATAGGTAGTGCTGCAACTACAACATCACTACAACTTCATAATTCTTCCACTAATTCTACAATTAATGCTGGATTAGTTGCAAATGATACATCAACATATACATCAAATATTAACCTTGGTGGTGCATTTGCAAACCAGTCAAACAGTGTAGTATCTGGTAGTGTATTCAATGTAAGAAATAGATATACACTTATTGATGGTGATCTAACCATTGGTAATAATTCATCTTACACGACCGCAAACCTCCAGGCGAATGTTCGTAACTTGAACATGTTTACTACTGGCATTTCTTCAATGAATTTTGCAAGAAGTGTTGGACAACTTTCATTGGGTGCTGATGGTGGTCTTACCACAATCAACAACTCTCTACTTGTTAAAGCAAGTGCAACTGTAAATGGTAATATCACACTCTCTGGTGGTCTAAATGCAGGTCAAGTTGAGGTTATTCGTGGTATTATTGGAACTACTACCAATGCACATCCTTCAGGAAGTATTGATAATCCAAACATTGACCTTTTCAAGAAAACTGAAATAGTTAGAGCTCTTGATACTCAAGGTACTGGAGCATGGGGAGGAACAACAGGAGTTCCTGCACAGTATAAAGATGTTAATGCTGGAAACGATTACACTTGGTTCTTGCCATTAAATGAAGCATATACTGCTACTGAAATTACTGTAGGAAGTTACTTATTAATTGACAGATCTGTTCAGGTTAATCAACAGAATATTACATTATCTCCTGTTGGCGAACAATACAGTGAACTTGTTAAGGTTATCGGTTTAGAGAACCCTGGTAATACAGGTGGAAGCACTTACATTAGTGTTAAAGTAGAACGTGGACAGAATTCACTAGATGGAAATGGTGATCCAAATCCTGCATTTATCAGATCTGATCACCCAGATAACGCTGTTATCATCAAATTTGATCTTTCTGAAAATGTCAGTTTTATTACTAATGTTGGTGGAATTAACGATACCGCAAATGGTAATACTACCAATGTTAATGTTGCAGAATTTGGAGGAACTCTTTCAGAAGGAGATATCTTAAGATTCTCTGATCAAGAACTTGTTAAAGTCAACAATCTAACAACTACATCCATTCAATCATTTGTTGTTAATGACGGCGGTACTCCTGCTGTCACTATGATGAGTGTTGAGTCTACTAGTGGCAATACTTTCATTCGTGGTGTAACCACAATGGAAAGTTCCTTGATCATAAATGGAAGTTTGTCACAAGATTTCCAGTATCTCAAGATTACAAATGGAGATGGCGGTCAAAGATTCTATGTTGACTCCGCAACGGGCAACACATGCATTTATGGTAACCTTGGAATCGGTCCAAATTGTGATAAGTTTACGGTAGAAGGTGCAACAGGTGATACTGTAATTAAAGGTGGTAATTTAACTGTTTCTAATTCGGTTGGAATTGATGGAGTTTCTGGTGGAGAAACAAAACTCTTCCTACAACAATCAACTGGAGATTTAAGAATTTCTGGTGCTTACACATCAACTGATGTTAATGGTGTTAACACACTTGCTGGTGATTTGGTCATTAATGGTGGTGATTTCACAATCAATTCCACTCTTGCAAATACTACTATTGGAACTAACAGCACCAAGATCTTTGAAGTTAATAATGATGGATCAATTGATGCTGGTGGAATGGCAGGTTACATTACACCAACTGGTGGTAGGAAGTGGGAATACTTAAATGCAGGTTCTGGAGGATCTGCTGTACAAGCTAATATAAATTACTTTATACGTCCTACTGGTAATCTAATTCTTCTTCTACCAACTAACCCAACAACGGGTGATATGATTAGAATTATTGATATTGGTGGAAATCTGACCTATAATGTCACATTAAGATTCCGAGCTGCTAATAACCAAGCAATTCAAGGAGATACGACAAATACTGGTCAGTACAGTGATGTAACTGCAACCAATATAGGTCTAACAGAAGCGCAGGGTGGAACACATAAGACTGGTGGTGAATTAGTTGTACAAACACCAAATGCTGCTCTTGGACTTGTGTATGTCGGTGCTGTAGATTATCTAGGACAAGCAACACAGGCACCCGCTGACGCACTCGGTTGGTGGTTAATGGAGGTCTAACTAAATGCCAGTAGATTACAATACGTCCAGAAGCATGAAGGCTGCCGCTATTGGCACCATCATGCCCTGGACTGGAGAAATTTCAACAATTCCAGCAGGATGGAAATCTTGCAATGGAGATTCAATTAAATGTGAAGATTATCCACTTTTAGCAAGAGTAATTAGAGATACATATGGAGGAACTAATGTAGATTTTAGTGATTCTAATTTTATTTTTCCATATACTGGATATGCTAATGCTTTTATAAATCTACCTAATTTAAATCAAAGAGGGATTGCTGATATTGATTACAATTATTTTGGATCTAATGCTCCTGGACCTCAAGATACTTTAATAGCAAGAAATATTGTTGATGATTATATCGGAACTTCTTCTGTAATAAATGCAAATTTGGCATTAGTTGATAATTTCCAAGCAATTACTGACGTTAATTTTACGCTAGGAACAACTGCTATGACTGGAAATGTTTCTGGTCAAACATTATTACCTGGTCAGGGTAGTAAAACTGTTTATACGATACCTAGAAAATTGGGAAGAAATCACTTTCCAAGTCATTCGCATCCAACTCCACTAACAACAGTTATTACAAACGATCAGGGTACACCTGGACTTGGACCAGGAATTTATTCAACAGATTCTGTTCCTATTCAAGTATCGTTGTATGGAAGTATATACGGTGACTTCTTTAGAAATTCCAATACTGATTGGGACGAACCAAGTAATCCTTTTTCTAATGGTCCTGGTAGATATATTCTTGCATCTATGAATGGTGGAGAATTGATGAATAATTATAAACCAATTACCACACAAACACAGTGGCATGGTATTAAAGAATGGTTTACCAATACTTTAAAAAGTAAGGGAAGAACTGCAACTGGTACTATTATTAACAGCAGTGCTAGAATTTGGGATGGTTGGATTAACACTGGAGATGTTCTACCTTTTGGTGATAGTGCAGCTGCAGTTCCAACTCCAAATTTTGACCCTGGTGGAGGAACTATTGGTGGTGTTAGTGTGCCAGGAAGTGATTTAGCATCGATAGGTGCTGGTGGCGATGGACATCCAGTTTTATTTGACCATGCTGCAAGAAGTTTTACAACAAACGATCCAAACAGTAGTCCAAATAATCATATTTTTGCACACCAACATGAAGATTTTGAAGTTAAATTTAACCAACAAAGTTTGCGAATTGATGACACTGTTGCAGTTGACGTATCTACAGGTGGAGCTGATCCATTAACTCCAAATAATATTCCTAGTGCTTTTGTTATAGACTGGCAGGTTCAAACTGCTTCCTTATCAACTTTATATTTAATCAGAGCATACTAAAATGGCTACTTACTATACCAGGGAAAAATCAAAATTTGGCGGTGTTGTAGGTACTATTCAAGTGTACACCACAACACTATCAGCTGATAATAATCCAGACAATTTTAAAACTCAATTGCCTGGTGGATATTTAAGATGTGATGGTAGTATTTTATCGTCAACACAATATCCTTTATTAGCTTCTGTACTTGGTACAGGAGCGCAGTCTAAATTTGCTAGAGATCCAGATACTCTTTCTGAAGATGAATTTCAATTACCAGATTTAGGATCAAAATATATCAGAGCAGCTAATTCTTCTGGTGGGTATTTAAATGAAGAAGTTGGAACTACGGGACAATTACGTGCAGGTGCTGCACTAGAAGCAAAAGTTATAGGTTCTAAAACAAAAGAAATTTCATATAATGGTAACTTAAAAGTTTTAGGTCAAACTAAAATTTTATTTAAAGGAGGTCCCTTTTATACTGCAGGTGATGACGATTTTCAAACAAAAAATGGATTAGCATCATCTGATGCTTTTCAGGCGCACGGTCACAATACTAGTAGAAGAGCTATCTTTAATTACACAGGATCATGGCAAGATACTCCAGCACCCAGCGATGGACCTGGATTTAATTACCAACAGGTGCAAGGAGCAAACTATTTACAATCAGTAGCGGCTGATGATTCTTGGTCATTTCTAGGAGGACAACATAAACATACAATTGACGTTCCAAAAGCAAAAACTTTTAATCATGCAGAAACTGGTGATGGTAGCGGTAATCATAATTTTAATTATGCCATGGCATATCAAGAAGTTGATCCATTTGGGTTAGTTACAACTGTAAATTTATCAACAACAGCAATAACTAAATTGGATAATGTAATCTCTCCATTTATTATTGTTGAGTACATCATTAAGTTTTAGTTTGAGGTATTAACATGGCGACATATACTCAAACATGGGGTTCTAATGGTAGTGTAACGATACCTAGTGCTGCAACTAATGTTACATATAGTATTCATGGTGGTAAAGGTGCTAGTGGTGGTCCATGTAATACTCGTCTTAATCTACCTTCAGGTGCTTCTGGTGCTAGAGGACAAAAAATATCTGGAACTCTAAAAAACGTTGCAGGTCAAACACTTACATTAACGATAGGTGGCAATGGGTCGGGAGTTGGTTTAAATAGGGATACTGGTGGCAGTGGCGGCGGTGGATTCCGTTCTGGTGGAGATGGTGGTGATAATAATTCCTCGGACAACCCAGATAATGGATGGAATTCTGGTGCTGGCGGTGGTGGTGGCGGCGCTACTACTATTCGTCTAGGTTCTACTGTAATCGTTGGCGCAGGCGGTGGTGGTGGCGGAGCATGTATTTGCTTTGCTAGTTTTCACCCTGAAGCAGGTACAACATCTAATGTTCTCAATACTTGCTCTATATTTGCAGCTGATGGTATTGATGGCACTTCATCAGGTGGTAGTTATAATGGTGGCGCTGGAGGCGGCGGTGGAGGATTCCCAGGTGGTGCGGGAGGAACCGCTTATAATTCTGGTAACGATTGCAGTGGAGAAGGAGGTCAAGGAGGCGAAGGATATTGGAATAGTGATTATCATGATCACGCTTATCTTGATACTTCAGATGGTGATGTAGGATACATAACAATTGCATACAATTATAATGTACCTGCAAGTCCCACTAACAATGCAACAAATGGATCATTGTTGGGGATAGATTCTTGGTATAGAAGTACATATCCAAGCGGTTATTCTAATTGGAATAATCATATCCATACTACATTAGACAATGAGTTGGATGGTGATTGGACCAAATATTTTGATAATGAGTTCTACTTCTTTGAAGAAGAGGACGGTAATGGAACTAATGGCGAAACCATGAAGCAGGTTAATCGCTATTATTCGGGATTTCCCACAGACAATCATTTACTTGCAACTACTGATGCTGCTCCAGATAGTAGTTACGCTAACGAAGGTAAAGTTGGTTACATTTATCAAAATTCTGGAACTAATAGGACAGCACTTTATAGGTTTAGAAAGCAATATACAGCCAGCAGTGGTTATGGACAGGCTTCTATTACAAAAACACTTACTACAGTTGTTTGTGGTAGAGTTAAGCGAGTCCAATTATTAAGTAGCGACACTGGAGCAACGGGTGGTGTAATTAATTGTACTCTCACGTCAACCAACACTTTTTGTTATGTAGATAACGGTAGAGATACTAATCAGGGTGATCCCAACGTTGGTTGTCGTTATCCCTCATCTGGTTATACTGATATAGAATTTAGTAATGTCAGTGGAACTGGAAGTGGATTAAAAATGCACATGGCCATTATTCCTATTAATGGTTCTGGTGGTAAACCTAATAATATGAGAGTTCAATATCCAGGGAGGTGGTTTAACTCTGGTGGTGGTACTTTTGGTGAAGGTGGTGTATATGTTGATGGTGGTTCTGGATATTCAGTTGGTGACGTTTTAAATCCAATTACTACGTGCCCAAATATGGGCACTGCATCGATAAATGCATTTAAAGTTATCGAAGTTGGTTTTACAACTAATACCACCACG
>Ga0160423_10005706_pt1 | contig 10132 bp, 5 predicted proteins | sample CRUFie14St8metaG_FD_108191 | JGI IMG/M metagenome (GOLD analysis project Ga0160423, IMG submission 108191) | Marine microbial communities from the Costa Rica Dome - CRUD Field 142mm St8 metaG | ecosystem: Environmental > Aquatic > Marine > Oceanic > Photic zone | place: Costa Rica: the Eastern... | reverse complement strand
TTAAATATCTTGTACAATGTACACAAGGAACAGATTATCATTCAACAGAAATTAATTTAATCCACGATGGTACAACTGTTTATATAACAGAATATGGAACATTATATGATAATGCTTCATTAGGAACATTCAATGCTACAATTTCAGGTGGCAATATATTATTACAAATAACAGCAGGGAGTTCAACAAGTATGGCAGTAAAAGTCGTATCAACCGCGATACCTGTATAAATAGATACATAACGTTGGAGAGTGAAAACGTAAATGGCAAATAAAAATTTCATAGTAAAGAACGGACTAGATGTTGGAGGTAATGTTTCAGCAAACTCTAGATATACGTTCGATTATAACGATCATTACCTAGAAGCAGGCACTAATAGTGTGGCCATTAAAAATGGTAGTGGCACTTCTTTACTTCTTGCTAACAATACTGGAGTTACAGTTGCCGGTAACTTAACTGTTAACGGAACAACCACAACTATCAATACGGCAACACTAGAGGTTGAAGATAATAATATAACCCTTAATAAAGGTTCAGGAGATACATCAAGCACGGCCAATGGTTCTGGTATTACCGTACAAGATGCGGTCAATAGTTCGACCGATGCAACTTTTACATGGAACGCCGGTAATGATAATTGGGTGCTTAGTCATGATTTAGTAATACCTAATAAGGTAAGACATACTGGTGATTTAGATACTTATATCAGTTTTGCTAACCCTGATGATTTTAGAATTGTTACGGGTAATAGTACAAGAGCGGCATTTAGTAATTCCCAAATTCTTTTTAACCAAGAAAACAATAACCAAGATTTTAGAGTAGATGGAACAAATGACAATTTACTCTTTTGTGATGCAAGTGGTAATAAAATAGGTATTGGTACAGCAAGTCCATTAGATTTAGTTCATTTAAATTCAGCTTCTGGTGATGTTCGTATGCTTATGAACGCACCAACAGATTCTGACGTTGAAATAAAATATTCTGAAAATGGTACTGTTAAATACACAACCGGTTTTGATGCTGGTCTAGACAGTTTTGTTATTGGAACAACAAATGTTGATACTAGTAGAAGATTAGTTATTGATTCCAGCGGTGATATTGGTATAGGAACAGATAATCCTAGTCATAAACTTGATGTTTTTGGCAGTATAAGATCTTATGCAAGTGGTTCTGGTAATGCTTGGTTATATGCACAAAATGATAATAAAGTTTATTTAGTAGGTGTAAGAGGTTCTAGTCCAGGTACTGCTCATGCATTTAGTATATACGATTTAACAGCAGATAAATCTAGATTTAGAGTGAATAGCGATGGTGGAATAGCTATTGGAGAAGATAATGCCGGCTATACAGGACAAATACTTTCAGTTAAAGCTGGAACAGGTAATAATGTTCTTTATGGAGAAAGTTCTGATGCTGATTGTATAGTTTCTTTAAGAGATAATTCAAGTACAGCAAATATTGGTTTTGGAGCCACAGGAAACGCTCATGTCTTTAAACAAGATGGTACTGAAGTAGCTAGAATTAGTACAGGTTCAGCTGATAAATATTCTTATAATGGTGCAGGACTAGGTGGAAGTGGTACTAACTTACATTTAGGGGGTGATGATTCTGAAATAAAAATGGCCAATAATTTTATTCACTCAGATAATAGTGGATTGACTAAATTTACAATCAGAACAGGTTATGGATCTACAAGCACAGGCGCAGAACTTTCATTAGATGGTGGATATATTTCACTCAATACTGGTACTTCATTTACAGAAAGAATGCGTGTTCTTGGAAATGGAGTTCTTTTATTCCATACAGATTCGCAATCAGGTATTTCAAATGGAACATCAAATATAAGTTGTGGTTCTTTAGGTAGTGGTCAGTTAGTATTAGCAACTAATAATGATATACCAGTTATTTTAAACCGTGCTCTTGGTTCCGGAACTATGTTGGCTATTAGAAATAATGGAAGTAATGTTGGTTCTATAACTCAAAATGGTTCATCAACATCGTTTAATACATCTTCAGACTATAGACTTAAAGAAAATGTAAATTATAGTTGGGACGCTACTAGTAGATTAAAACAACTTAAACCAGTTAGGTTTAATTTTAAATCTGATAAAGATACAACATTAGACGGATTCTTAGCACATGAAGTATCAAGTATAGTTCCTGAAGCAATTACAGGTACAAAAGATGAGGTTGATGGTGATGGCAATCCTGAATATCAAGGTATTGACCAAAGCAAACTTATACCATTACTTGTAAAAACAATACAAGAATTAGAAGCTAGAGTAAAAGGATTAGAAGGATAATATAACGGGATATAAATAGAGATATGGCACTTACAAAAATACCAGCAAATTTATTATCAGGTGTAGACTTACCAGATAGTACACGGTTGAATCTAGGTTCAGATAATGACTTAGCACTTTTCCATACAGGAGGAAATGGTGTTATTCATAATACTACTGGCGCATTAAGAATTAGAGCTAACACTTTAAATATACAAGATTATACTAATGAAGATGCTATGATTACTGCAATAAGCGATGGTGCAGTTTCGCTATATCACAATAACTCAGCTAAACTTGCTACAACAAGTTCAGGTGTAAGTGTAACAGGTTCAGGAACATTTAGTTCAGATATAGACGTATCAAATTTCATATATGTTGGCGGAAATGACTCAATCTTTGCAGAAAATAATTTAAGGTTTAAATCATCAGGAGCTGCTTATATAGATCATAATACTACTGGTCAAGTTATTAATTTTAGAGTTTCAGATTCTTCAAGTCTCGATACTACACCTTTAGTTGTTAAACAAGCAGGTATAGATGTTACAGGAAATGTAGTGATCTCAGGTGATCTAACGGTTAATGGTACAAATACAATTCTGAATACAACTACTCTTACTGTAGATGATAAAAAAATTACAATAGCAGAAGGCGCAGGTAGTTCGTCTAATGCGAATGAATCTGGTTTTGAAATTGGTGTTGGTTCAGTTGGCGCTTCAAGTAATCCATCAATGTTATATTATCATTCAGGTACTTTATTTGAAATTAATCAACATCTTAAATTAACTTCAGGTAAAATTTTAAGAGTAAATACAGTCAATAATTCAGCTAATGATGCAAATATAATTTATAGAAGTTCGACAAATACTATTGTCGGTAATAATGCAAATGCTTTAGTAGTACAAGATGGTGGTAATATTGGAATTGGAACCAGTAGCCCTGGTGTTAATCTTGATATAGAATCTAGTAGCAATAACTCACAAATAGAATTAACCGCTACTGATGGAACTGATCAGTCATTTGGAATATTTAGTGCAACTGGTAACAATAGTAATGGTGCTGGATTATTCATTCAGGATAAAACAGCTTCTGGAAGTCCTCTTAGATTGTCTATTAATTCTCTTGGAAGAGTAAATATCAATAATGGTACAGCATTTACAGCTGATGGTCTTACCATAGGAACTACTAACAGCAATTGTGAGCTTGACCTAAATCATAGTAGTGGTAAAAGATACAGATTAAATAGTAGATCATCTGGTATACTTTCATTTGAAAATAAAACAGACGGCTATAGTAATATTATGGCATTTCTTGGCAAGAAGGTTGGTATTGGTACGGATGCTCCGGCCGGTCTTTTAACTATTGCTGGTACAGGTGATGCAATAAGAGTTGAATCCTCAAACGATGGTGCCGGTGGGGCTCAGATGGATTTATTACATTTCAGTGCAAGTCCAGCTGATGAAGATACCCATGGCGCAATTAACTTTGGGGGATATTATTCAGGAAGTACTTCAGCTTATGGGTCAGCAATCAGAAGTATCTGGACTGATGTTAGCGGAAGAGAAGGCAGATTAGAATTTTTAACAAGAGATGATTCAGCATTTAATACACATTTAACAATACGACATGATGGTAATGTAGTTATAGGAAACAGCACAGACGAAAGACTTACAATTGGTCAAACCGGAACACCAGGAACAAATAGTTCAAATTGGATAAGAGCCGGTAATGGTGTTGATATGATGTATAATGCAGCAAGTGGTGACCATAGATGGGAAATTGCTGGTACACAACACATGATATTAAAAGCATCTCAAACCGCTAGTACTGCAATGCTGAGATTAGATGACACCCATCCATGGATAGACTTAGTAGCACCAGATGGACAATTTTGGAGAGGTGGTATTACAATGAGAGGTGGATCATCTTCCACCCAAGCACAATGTCACTTCCACATGTGTAGACATGCAGATATGAAAAAGCTTTCAACAGCTGGAGATTATGATGCTTATATAGTTACAGAATCAGCCAATGCAGCTGCTTATGGTGACTTCTTAATTGGTACAGATGGAACAGAAGCTATGAGATTCCATGCAGCAGGACAAGAGGTTTCAATAGGAAATACAGGAAGAGTTGGCTCAAGTGCTAAATCATATTTAAATGTAGGATCTTTCTCTGGAAGTTCTACAATTTCAATATGTTCTAGTTCAAGTGGATATGGTTATTTAAACTTTGCAGATGGAACATCAGGTGCTGGTGCTGATCCAGGTTATATGAGATACAACCATAATGATAATACATTCTATTTTAATAGAAACGTATCAGGACCAAGTTTTAGTTCGGATCAGTTCTTAAAAGAAAATATTGTTGACCTCGATGGAGGTTTAAGTGTAATAAAGAGTTTAAGACCAAGAAAATTTGATTGGAAAAAAGATAATTTAACAGGTGAAAACCTATTCGGTCTAGGAACAGAAATGGCTGGATTTATTGCTCAAGAGGTAGAAGACTATTTACCAAACGAAGTTCATGGAGAACACGGTTCAAAAGGTATATCCCCTATGGGTATTATAGCACATTTAGTTAAAGCAGTACAACAACTAGAAGAAGAAATAGAGAGATTAAAAGGATAACATGGCAACAAGAGTAAAATTAATACATACCGCAATATCACCAACTCTAGCTGGAGCTAGTTTTACAGGTGATGTTAACTTTGAAGGTGGTTTAGTACAATACGATGCTTCAACTAATTCCTTGAAGTTTGGAGATGGAATATATGCACAATTTGGCGCTAGTGATGATTTAAGAATTTATCATAATGGTACAGATAGTTATATTCAAGAGGCTGGAACAGGTAATCTAAATATTAAAGGTAATGGTTCATTTATTAACTTTTTAGATAATAGTAATAACTTAATGGCATATATGGTTCCTGGCGGAGCAGTAGGACTATATCATAATACTTCTAAAAAGTTTGAAACATCTTCAGCTGGTGCAACAGTCACAGGAACATTAACAGTCACAGGTGATTTAGATATTACAGGAAACGTTAACAGTGCTAGTGTCACTGACCTTGACGTTACAGATAAAACAATCACATTAGGAGTTGGCCAAACAGAAGCACAATCAGGTGGTTCAGGTATAGTTATTGATGGTTCAAATGCCTCAATGTTATGGGACGAAACAAATGGAGAATTTGATTTTAATAATCCATTAGCAATTAATAATTCTATTGGTGGAGATACAGTATTAAATCTAACAGGTTCATACGGTTCAGGTAATAGTGTTGCTCTTTTAGGATTTGCAAGAAGCGGTGGCGCAGTATCAGGAGATATTAAATATGTTGATTCAACTACTGATATGGAAATTGGTACAGGAACTGCTCATGCATTCTCACTAAAAACCGGTGGGGCTAGAAGAATTAAAATTCACAGTGATGGTAAAGTTGATGTAGGTGGTTCAGGTGGTTTATATGGTTTACTTACAGTCACTCAAAAATCTGGTGCAGATACTGACGAAGGTGGTATAGGTATTGTTGATTCCTCAAATGGGCGTTCATTAAGATTATATTGTAGTTCTACTACTTCATTTATAAACTCTGGAAACGGTGGAGGTGGAAATCTTGTTTTAAATGAAGGTTCTGGAAAAGTTGGTATTGGAACAAGTGCGCCAAATCAAGTCTTAGATGTCCAAGGTAATATTAGAATACCAGTAGCTCAAAGTATAAGAGCCGAAGATGATGATGGAACATATCGTGGAGCAATAAGATTAGCAAATACAAGCACGTATAATCTTGATATATTCATGCAATCAGATGGCTCTAATCCAGCTTTCACAATACAAAATAGTGATAGAAGTATTGGAATTGGAGAAACATCACCTGATAAACAATTACATATAAAAGATTCGGGAAATGTAGGTATAGCTATTGAATCAACTGATAATGCACAAAACTTAGATATTGATTTTTATAACAATGGTGGTTCAGCTGCAGGAAGAATTAGATATGCAGAAGGTCCTGGTGCTTTTGGGTTTGCGCCCAACGTTTCAGCAGATGATGCTTTATACATAAAATATAGTGGGGAAGTAGGTATAGGAACCACAAATCCACAATATAAATTAGTTATTTCTAATGGAGGTGCAAGTAGTATTGAGCTTGGCCCAGCATATTCAGGAACAGCTAATTTAATACAAAGTTATAATCGTTCTGGTTCTGCTTATGTACATACTGTTTATGATGCTGCGGTCCATAGATTTAATATTGCAGGTAATGAAAAGTTTCAAATAGATAGTTCAGGACACGGACTATTTAAAGCGGGAGTTGTTGAAATAGATTCTGGAGGAACCAGTGGAACCTCCATGATTAAATTAACAAACGACAACGAAAGATGTAGAATAACAGGTAATTACGATACAGGTGGCGGTGGAAGATTAGGATTTTGGACAGATACTTCCGGCGGTACATTAGTTCAAAGATTAACTATTGATAACGACGGACAGCTAAGAGCAATAAACGACGCTGGGGTTTCATATAACTGGCGCGGTGGACCAGCAACAAATACTGAAGCACTTAGTGCATCAGAATTTGAAATTGTAAGAGAAAAGGGTTCATTCAGAACAAACGTAACATCAAACACTGAATGGAGAGCAATGGCTGGATCCCATTTCTATGCAAAGAAATCCGGTCAGGTTAGAATGGTTGCTAATATGTATATTTCATCCGGCGCATATTACTTTAAATGGAGAGTAAAAGATCAACAAGGAAACGTAGTCTTTGATTCATATAATGATAGGGGAACAGTGGGTAACCCATCAGGTGGAAGTTTTGGTAATTATGAATATCCTACAGGCCAGACTGGTAATGTCCACTATGCAAAAACCTATTCATTTAATGTAGCTGGTATTATTGCTGGAAGAACCTATCATATTGAAATGGCTCCATCAAATTCAGCAGGTTCAGTAACTTATTCAAATCAACAACAAACATTCTTGAGAGAGTTTAAAGTCTTTACTTCAGCTCCAGCCGATGGAAGCTATTCTTTCCAATTAAAGAAAGGATATTATGGACATAGTACTGGTGGAACTAACTATGAATATGAAATGGGTGGATTCCAACATTATGCCGATACAGGTGATCCAAAAAATTGGTTAGGAACATTTACTTTAAGAAATGGATATAGATATTTAGATCTTGCTTTAAATATTAATTCGAATAGTTATATGTTCTATGCTTATGCAGAAGGATATCTATATAACCAAAAGATTGTTAATACTTCATGTTGTGGTTATATGTATACCAGTAATAATATACTTGCAAAAGCAACTGTCAATAATGGAAATGGTAATAATGGATTTATGGATCCATATCGATCTACAGGACAGAACGGAGCAGACACAGGACAACTATGTTTAAAATTAGATAGAACAACAACAGGATATTCTGAAGGTAATATACATATCTTCTTTGGAGGACATAGTCCTAAAAACGATGTAATAGTTACAAACTATAGTCAAAATAACAGTTCGGGGAATCATTACTAATGCCAGATACAGAAACAAATTCAAACAAAATAATGATAACAGAAGAAATGCCAATGCCAGCAGAGTTCCAGGCAGCTATTGATGCTGCTGGTGGAGAGGAAGCATTTATTGCAGCTGATTCTTTAAGTGATTTAAGAAGAGAAAGAAATAAAAGAATAGCTGAATCTGATTGGATGGCAAATAGCGATGTTAGTATGTCCGATGAATGGAAAACATATAGGCAAGAGCTAAGAGATATAACAAAAAAATATAAAAATCTAGGAGAAGTGGTTTGGCCTAATGAACCATCATAAATAGATATATGGCAACGACAAAAATATCATCAAGTTTAATAGATTCAGGGGCTATTAATAGTAGTCACTTATCTAACGTAACCACTGCGCATTTAACGGAAGGATCAAATTTGTATCACACGACCGCTCGTGCGCGTGGAGTCTTATCCGTAACTGGTGGATTTTTATCTTATGATTCTGGTACCGGTGTATTAGCACATGACACCACACCAACATTTGTAAGTATTGATTCCGGTAATATAACATCTACTGGAACAATCAATATGAACCATGACGGAGCTACTTTGTTCTTAGGTGCAGATATTGATATGAGAATGCTACATGACGGCTCTAATGGAACTATTAGAAGTGATACAGGTAATCTACTATTAGATGTGGCAGGCGGTATTACATTAGATGCAAATGGTGGACAAGTTGACTTTAAAGATAATGGTGTTTTAAAATCACTTATAGATTTTACAGGTAATAATGTAGAAATACAATCAAGAGTTACTGATGGAGACTTATTATTTAGAGGACAAGATGGTAGTTCATTTATTACAGCTCTGACTTTAGATATGTCTGATGCTGGTTCAGCAACTTTTAACAATCATGTCACAATTGGCGGAAACTTAACTGTTAATGGTTCAACAACCACAATTAATAGTACAACTTTAGAGATTGATGATCTGGCGATTACAGTTGCTAAAGGATCAGGTAGTTCAGCAGCAGCAAATGGGGCTGGTCTTCTTATAGATGGACCAGGCGCTTCAATGACTTGGGACCATGGTAATCAGTACTTTGAATTTAATCAAGCAGTATTTTCTCCTATAGGATTTTTCGTAGGAACAACAGGAACAAAGGTTGGTCACTTACAGAATTCAGCTGGTACTTTCCTTATGGAAGCACAATCTACTAGACAAATAGCTTTTGGTAATGAAACTAATGGAGAATTTTTAAGAATTGATGCTGATGGAAATGTGATTCAGCAGAATGGAACATTTACAATTAAAAATGCCTCAACTGATTCAAATGGTTTAAAGATTTCCCAACAATCTAGTGATGAATCCAGAATATTCAATCATTATAGTGGACCTCTGACCTTTGGTACTGCCGATACTGAAAGAATGCGTATTCAAAGTAACGGTAAAGTTGGAATAGGAACAAACAACCCAACCGCATTATTAGAAATTAGTGGTAAAGATGATGCATTAGGATCAACTGAACTACTTAGATTACTGTTTGATAATTCACCAGCAGATACTGGTATGACAATGGCAGATATTAATGGTACTGTTAAAAATAGAATTACTATGGATTCTGGTAATACTGGCGACCTACGAATATCTGCAGGAACTCAAATAGGATTATATACTAATACAACTAATGGTACTGGCACTCCAACAGTTTTAATTGGTAATGATGGAAGATTAGATGTTGCTAAGCACATTGAGGTTGGTTCTACTACTGAGGATTCCTCAATAAATGGAGGATTAGTTCTTGAGACTCCTAACTATAGAGAATATCATTTTAACTGGTCTGGTTTAACAAATCACCAGGTTGAAATGACTTGTACTTCATATTTTATGGCAATTGTAGAATATATGTCTTTCCAAACTAACGGTGGTGCTGACATACAAGAATACCACATAGGAAAATGGGCTAATAACCATACTACACATACGTGGGACGAATTTGAATCTTCTGGAAATACTGCAGCAATAAGTGCTACAATAAGTGCTGGTCAAAACAATGTTAGTAACAGTGGAAAGCTTACGATTGCAGAAACTTATGGCAGTGGTTCATATTCTGGGTCAAGTTTAATAGTAAAGGTTTATTTTGGAGATGGCGGTTTTGCAATATCTAAAACTACTTAAGGAAGAATAAATGGCATTTTCAAAAGGAAGAAGATTAGGCGTTTTAGTAGACACATCCGGTGCTCTACAAGATCCTCCTGTACTTACATTTTTAGGTATTACAGATGGATCAGCAAACCAAGTATTAAAAACAGATGGTTCTGGTAATCTTTCTTTTACAACC
>Ga0160423_10005705_pt1 | contig 10133 bp, 4 predicted proteins | sample CRUFie14St8metaG_FD_108191 | JGI IMG/M metagenome (GOLD analysis project Ga0160423, IMG submission 108191) | Marine microbial communities from the Costa Rica Dome - CRUD Field 142mm St8 metaG | ecosystem: Environmental > Aquatic > Marine > Oceanic > Photic zone | place: Costa Rica: the Eastern... | reverse complement strand
TCGTTGAGGTTACCTTAAGCCACAAATATCGCGAGTTTGCTGAAGATGGTACAGCTTCAGGTGGTCCTATGTACTACATGAAAAACAAGCTAAACATGAAATGGATGGCGGCGCTTTTCGCCGTAGCTGCAATCATTAGTTCTTTTGGTACAGGTAATATGCCGCAGGTCAACAGTATTGCAGCATCCTTAAAAGCAACATTCGGAATTGAAGAAATTGTCACCGGTGCAGTTCTTTCAGTATTGCTCGGTTTGATTATTCTTGGTGGTATCAAGCGTATTGCCGCGGTAACAGAAAAGCTTGTGCCGGTGATGGCGATTATCTATGTGATTGGAGCATTGTCGGTAATTGTGATGAACTATGAGAATATTATCCCTTCGTTCATAAGCATTTTCGCAGATGTATTCACAGGTTCTTCTGCCGCGGGAGGATTCCTCGGAGCTAGCATCGCTTATGCATTTAATAGAGGTGTAAACAGAGGTTTATTTTCTAATGAAGCAGGCCAGGGTTCTGCTCCTATTGCACATGCTGCCGCGAAAGCGGAGCATCCTGTAAGTGAAGGTATGGTGGCCATCCTTGAGCCCTTTATCGATACAGTTATTATCTGTTCAATTACGGGATTAACTCTTTTAAGTTCAGGCGTTTGGAATGAAAAGCATAGAAACGACTTTAGTTATTCTGATATGATCATTATGGAAGGTGAGATCAATCGCGAGGTTAATGGAACAGCATTGTTTGAATATTTCAACGGATACGAAATGAGCTTAGATGTAATGCCGATTTCTGAATTCACAGGCAAACTATCAGTTGAGGAGGGGATTATTAAGACAGATGCAACTGTATTGCACGCACGTTCGATAGCAGAAGATGTATTGATTCAAAAGGGAGATGTTCTATTTACAGGAACCATAGAAATTACTGATGGACGTCTTGAAGATTCAAAAGGATTCACCTTCTCGGGAAAATCTCTGGTGCACAGTGCACCGTTAACTGCCATTGCATTCAATAAAGGTTTATTCGGTGATTATGGTCAATACATTGTGGCTATTGGACTCCTATTGTTCGCGTTCTCGACTGCCATTTCCTGGAGTTACTACGGCGGTAGAAGTGTGACCTATCTCTTCGGTGTGAAGTATGTGAATTACTACCGCATCATCTACGTCATCGGTTTCTTCCTTGCAGCAATCATCGATACAACCATTGTGTGGACTTTTGCGGGTATTGCCATTGCGTTAATGACGCTGCCGAACCTCCTTGGAATCTTCCTATTGCGAAAGGATATGAAAGAGAGTATTGCGGATTATAAGAGCCATGTTGAGAGCGTTTTTCAAAAGAAGATATAATATCATTAAATCAGTATTCATTAGGCTGAGTTTCTTTCGATACTCCGACTTTTTAATGTTTTTATTGATTCAACGATTAAACTTTTGAGTAAACGAGGCCTTTAAAACACACCGAAGGTGTATTTTAGTTAATTATTCTATAATTGCTCATGCGCACTAAGATTTTTGCGATGTTGTTGGCCTTTGGTTCCTTCAGCGCGCTCAACGCACAGATTACCACTGATTCAACCCGTTATGTATACGGCGATCTAGGAGTTCAGCAGGTAGCCCCCGTAAACATTAACTCCCAATCCTCTTGTGCCGATACCTTGGGTATAGCTATACCATCAGGACATTGGATTTCTTCTATGGATTTGGAGTATACCATAAACACTACCGGTGGTTTTGGAGGTTCTGCCCCGGACGACATCGGGGTATACCTTGAATTATCAAGTGAGGGTGCTAAGGAAGCAGCATTAGATTATGGAACCATCGGGACGAACGGTTCTTCTCAAACCATTACCCGAACAATCAACGACTTTAATGGTGCAGTAACGGATACCTTCCTCGTATTTAAATTACATGCGTTCCGTCAACAATTTACAACCGCCTGTGGTACCACCACGGCAAGTATTGCGGATAGTTCATGGAAGATCACAATCAATACCTATCCCGCACCAACTTGTTACCAGCCAACGAACCTTGCGGTGGATTGGACCATTAGCAATAAGGCAAGATTAAGCTGGACAGGCGGTGGTGCAGCGAACTGGGAGGTAGAATATGGAACACCGGGTTTCTCACCAGGGAGCGGAACAAGATTGGCAGTTTCTGGTAATCCTTTTGTGTTATCAGGTCTTTCGGCTTCTACAACGTACGAATTTTACGTGCGAGATTCATGTGGTCCGGGAGATGTGAGTATTTGGTCGGCTCCAGTAGTGGATAGTACCCTATGTGCTCCTATTACATTCACGACAAGTTATATTGAAGATTTCGACGGGACTGGTTGGTCTGAAGGGTCAGGCTTTGATAACGATGGTAGTACTATTGGTAGCTGTTGGCAGCGGAATCCAAATAGTCCAGATGGGGGTCAGGGTTATGCCTTTGGTACAGGCACGGACAGTACGGCAACCCCAGGGACAGGACCAAATGACGACAGAACTGGGGGCGGAAATTACATATACGCAGAGGCCAGTGGCGCGGCCAATCAGAGTGTTGCTACAATCACTTCACCACTCCTCGATTTAAGCCCATTGACTACACCAGAATTAAATTTCTGGTATCACATGGCTGGTGCCCAAGTGAATGAATTAAAAACAGAAGTATGGTCGCAATCCTCGGGTTGGGTGAATGTGGGTAGTATTAATGGTCCGCAACAAGCTTCTTCTGCAGACACCTTCTTATTACAAACCTATACATTGGCACAATTTGTCGATGATACTGTCTTGGTGCGCTTTTCGGCTTCAAGAGGTTTTGGAAATAATAATCAAGCCGATATCGCTATCGACGATTTTGGGTTTGAGGAGGCCCCTACTTGTCCGGATCCGTCCTTGCTATCAGTGTCTGCCAGAACGACATCTTCGATGACCTTATCTTGGCAGGCTGTTAACGCAACCTCTTGGGATATTCAATATGGTAACACTTCGGCGAGTTTGGGTTCCACTGGAAATACTTCGATAAATTCTACCTTGAATCCAGCTACGGTAACAGGACTCTCAGCTGGAACGACCTATAAGTTCTGGGTTCGTGAGGTTTGTGGTCCAAGCGATAAATCAGGTTGGATTGGCCCTATATTAGGAACTACTCATTGTACTGCAATTACTGCGCCTTGGTCGGAAGATTTTGATTCGACGAGTTGGACACCGGGATCGGGAGTATACAACGTAGGTGATTCTTTGGCAGCTTGTTGGGAGCGCACTCCGGAGAAGGACACGCTACCTGCTTCACCATTAAGTTGGGGGGTGCGCTCGGGAACGACTACAACCCCAGGTACAGGTCCGTTTAACGATGTTAGCGGTACAGGTAATTATATCTATGCCGAAGCCTCAAGTGGGGCACCGAATCAAGAAGCCTTTATTGAATCGCCATTATTGGATTTAAGCGGTTTGCTGAAGCCTCAAGTGACCTTCAATTACCACATGAGAGGATTTTATGTGAATACTTTGAAATTACAGGTTTGGGTAGATAGCACGCAGACGTGGGATACCTATTTCACCAAATCAGGTAATCAAGGAAATCAGTGGTATTACGAGGAAGTTGATTTAGCAGGATTTGCCGGAGATACTATTGTATTGCGCTGGTCAGCCACGAAAGGAAATGGTGCACAAGGTGATATCGCAATCGATGAGGTTGTGGTCAATGATCAACCGTTGTGTCCAGATCCTACGCAGTTTGCACTATCAGGAGTGACCGCGACGTCGGCGACCTTTACTTGGTTGACTGGTGGCTCAACGACTTGGAACATTGTTTATGGATCTGTTGGGTTTAGTCCAAGTGGTAGCGGCTTGACGAACATTACCTCTACCACACATACTATTACTGGGTTAACGGCGGGTACGAGTTACGACGCTTATGTTCGTGATACCTGTGGTGCCTTGGGTGCGTCGACTTGGATTGGTCCTATTACGTTCAATACATTGTGCGCTCCGTTTACGGCGCCATATACAGAGAACTTTGACAGTACCTCTTGGGTGACAGGTGCTAATCAAACACCAGGTCAGGTAGATGGCTGTTGGCAGCGTAGTGATACGATAGAATATTTCTGGAAAGCCGGTCCTCCGACCAACCATAGTAACAATACGGGACCAAGTGGGGACCATACCTCAGGTAATGGAGGTTATATATTTACGGAGGCCAGCACAGGATTTGGTGGTGGGTCGACATTGACGAACTCTATTACATCTCCATTGGTGGATGTGACTGCATTGACTACCCCAGAACTATCTTTCTGGTACCACATGTACGGATCCTTGATCAACAAGTTGGAGGTATATGTGCGGAGCACAGGAGGGAATTGGACCCTAAAACGTACCATTAATGGTGCACAGCAAAGTAATTCTTCAGCTTCTTGGGAAGAGGCGATTGTGGATATTAGCAGCTATGCAAACGACACCATTCAATTGAAATTCACTGCTTACCGCTACCAAGGATTTAACAATCAGGTTGATATCAGTGTGGATGATGTGGATATTCACGAGGCGCCGACCTGTCCAAAGCCTACTAATTTTGCGGCTTCAAATGTGACGAACAATAGTGTTCAATTGGATTGGACGACTGGTGGGGCAACTAATTGGTTGGTGAAATATGCCGCGGGTTCTATCGTGGCTGTAGGGGCCAATCCATATTCTTTGACTGGTTTATCGCCGAATACCACATATAGTATATACGTTAGAGATTCTTGTGGAACGGGTGATGTTTCGGACTGGGTAGGGCCCATTACCGTAACTACACTTTGTGGTATGGAAACAGCGCCTTGGAATGAAGACTTTGAGGGTACTGGCTTCGATGCCACTACAGGTGATTTTGACGATTGTTATACAATCAGTACATCCACGACCTATTTCTGGCGAGCGGGTACAGGCCCAACCCCTACAAATAATACAGGTCCTTCAGCAGATCACACCACCGGTTCAGGAAAGTACGGATATATCGAAAGTGTATTTAGTTGGGGTGGTGGAGATACAGAATCGGATATGGAAACCATGGAAATTGATTTGGATACTCTGAGCACCCCCGAGCTAACGTTTTGGTGGCATGCTGCTGGTGCAAACATTGATGAATTGGAAGTAGAGATTTACGACGGTTCTACTTGGACCTCTGAATTGACCATAAATAGTACAAACAATACGCTCCAGACGGGTCCCGGTGATCCATGGCAAGAAGCGGTGGTGGATTTGAGTAGTTATGCTGGTGATACCATCAAAGTACGCTTTACAGGTTCTCGATCAAGTGCCTTTGGATTCACGTCAACTCAGGCAGATTGGGCCATAGATGATATTGAAATAGATAATGCGCCAACCTGTTTGAAACCAACGGCTATTTCAAGTACTGCAAGTACAACTACCTCAATTACATTGAGTTGGACTACAGGTGGTGCCAGCAATTGGCAAATTGAATACGGCGCACCTGGATTTACGCCAGGCACGGGTACTATTGTCAATGCAACGAGTAATCCATTTACGGTAACTGGATTAGCGCCTTCAACGTATTACGATTTTTGGGTCCGCGACTCATGCGGTGCTTCAGATGTAAGTGATTGGGAAGGCGCATTTGCCGCGGCCACGGCGTGTGGTACGGCAGTTGCTCCATACTTAGAAAATTTTGATAATGGATTTGTAGGCGGCACGGATAATAATTTTGGCGCGAACCAAGGTCATAATATTGGTTCGACGATCAGCCCTTGTTGGACACGAACAGATACTGATACCAATTACCGATGGGGAGGTCGTACGGGTGGAACTGCCACTCCTGGCACAGGGCCAGGCGGCGATCATACCAGTGGTTTTGGAAGCTATGTATATGCGGAGGCCAGTTTCTCATCAGGAACTCCAGTTGCAACTTTGACTTCACCGAGCATTGACCTTAGTGCGTTGACCACTCCTGAAATGAAGTTCTGGTACCACCTATATGCGGCAAACGGATCTCAAGGAACTCTTGTATGGAGTATTCAAGATGTATCCGTTGGAACATGGGTTGATTTGGATTCTATTTCGGGAAACCAAGGAAATAATTGGATTGAAGTAGTAGAAGATTTAAGTAGTTATGCCAATAATACGGTCAAAATTAAATTTACAGCCACGAAATCTAGCGGTACTACTCCACAACAAGGTGATATTGCAATCGATGATTTGAGTATTGCTGAGGCACCAACATGTCCTGAGCCAACGGCAATTACTGCTATAGCCACTTCAACGACTGATGTTGATTTAAGCTGGACAACAGGTGGTTCAACAGCATGGCAGATTGAATACGGTTCTCCAGGCTTTACGCCGGGTACGGGTACCATTGTGAACGCCCTTACAAATCCATTTACAGTCACAGGCCTTACTCAAGGTGCTACGTACGACTTCTATGTGCGTGACTCTTGTGGTGCTGGTGATGTTAGTATGTGGGTAGGTCCTACTTCTGCAACAACATTTACATGTACAGGTGGATGTACTTACACGCTAGAGCTCGTCGACGATTACGGTGACGGCTGGGGAGCGAATGGTGCCTATAGTGCATTCCACCAGTTGGCTGTTACTACGGGTTCAGTGACTACAAACTATACCATGAACAACACAACAGGTGCCCTTGGGTCGAGTGAGACCTTCACCTTAAACGTATGTGACGGGGATACGCTATACTTAGAGTTTATCGATAACGGTCAATGGAATGACGAGTGTGGATATAGCTTGAAAGATGCCAATGGGATCGTAATATCGAGTGTTGCGATTGGTTCATTGACTGCCGGTATTAAATATCAAGGTTCTGCCAATTGTTCAGCACCATGTCCAGCACCTGTGCCCTTGTTCTCCTCCACAGATACTTACTTATCAGTTGATTTCGATGCTTCCGCATCGACAGGTACTGATCTGACGTACGATTGGGATTTCGGAGATGGAAACACCGGTACGGGAGATCTAACTACACACCTATATGGTGTGGGCGGCACGTACGTTGTTGATTTGACCATTACTGATTCTTGTGGTCAATCGGTGAGCCTAATGGATACCATATTCATCTGTGAGGAACTCATCCCAGCGGTAGTGTACTCACAAAGCCAATTCACGGTTAATTTTGATGCTTCAGTTATTCCAGGTGCGACTTCAGCGGTTTGGGACTTTGGTGATGGAACAACTGGGACTGGATTAACACCATCACATTCGTACAATGGGTCGGGTACCTTCGCTGTGGATGTAACCGTATATAACGACTGTGGTGATCAAGCCGATACAACGTTGTATATCACCATTTGTGTGCAGCCTGTAGCGAATTGGACCGCCACAATCCTCAGTGCAGGTGGTGGTGGTATGCAGGTCCAATTCAACGGTACCTCAAGCACCGGAGCAAATGCCTTCCAATGGAACTTCGGAGATGGTAATACTAATACCACTTCGAACTACCCATTACATACCTATGCGACGCCGTCTACGACATATGTGGTATCACTTACAGTGTACAATGCTTGTGGGGATTCCGATACTAAAACGGGTGTTTTGGGTGATAACCTTGGGGTAGAGGATATAGACCTAGGTCGGTGGACTATTTTCCCAAATCCGGTTCGTACCCAATTAACCTTGGAGCACACCTCTGGTGTGGAAGGAATGATCACTCTTGTGGATGGTTTGGGCCGTACGATACTTGAATTATCAGGCAACGGTGAATACACCCAGCATATTGATGTTACTAATCTCAGTGCAGGCGCGTATGTACTTCGAATCATTTCAGACGGTGGGTTCTACCAGCAGCGCATACAGATTGTGAAATAAGAAAAAGCCGCCCCCGGGGCGGCTTTTTCTTATCATGTAATCGAATCCATTGATTTAGATTTTAGCGATTATTGAAGTTTTGAAAATCGGACCATGGAACCGGCAAGTAGCGTTAAAACAGCTATGCCGGTGAAGGCCTTGGCAGGTGCATTTAACTGTAGTGCAAGGTAGCCTATAAGTGCACCAAGTACGTAGCCCATATCACGCCAAAATCTATAGGTCGATAATGCTTTTGGACGCCAGGTAGGGTGGCTGTGATTGCTGATGCCGACCAAAAAGGCTGGGTAGACCATGGCCGTACCCAGTCCTAATAGGATATAGGGTAGCCAATTCGTCGATGTGTTTCCAATGAAAATTAAGGATAACCCTTGGATGGACATGCCGCACCAGAGCAGGTTGCGAATCTTTCCGTTGTTGGATAGGGGGCCGGTAAATAATTGGCCCAAGCCCCAAACAGCCGCGTGAATACCTGTGAGGATACCCACGGTCGTTAAGGATTCACCGCAGGCCAACAGCAGCGAGGGTAAAACTGCCCATAGGATGCCGTCATTGGCATTGTTTACCACACCAGTCCAAGTAATGGTGCGCAGTGCTGGATTGCTCCAGGTGGTCTTATAGAATGTCCTTTCCGCATTATTATCCTGATGTATGGCCTTGGTTTTCGCTTCTAATGCCGCCCATGCTTGGGTTTCTGGGAGAATAAAGATGGTAATGAGTGAGGCCAAAAGGACGATACCCATGGCTGTGTAGAGGATGGGGGAGATTAGGCCACTGGTTTCTGCGTAGTATGCGGCAAATGCTGAAGAGAGTCCCACGGCTACATAGCCCGCGCTTTCGTTTAAGCCCATGGCCGTGCCGCGGTGCTTTAATCCCACGATATCAATTTTCATAATCACTGTGGTCGACCAAGTAAATCCTTGGCTCAGTCCCAGCGCTATGTTCGCGAGGATGATGAAAGCACTGTCTCCGGTGTTTAATAAGATAAGGGGAGCTTGCAACGCCATGGCCCAGCCCAAAAGCAGGGTGCGCTTACGGCCAATTTCTGAAATAAGGTTGCCAGTGAAGAGGTTGGCAATGGCCTTGCTGAGGCCAAACACTCCTACCATGAGCAGAGCGGCTTCAGTTTCGGATACGGCCCAAGATTTGGTCAGCTCAGGCAGAAGGCTGCGCTCAAAACCGACCATGGCGCCCACAAAGGCACTCATCAGGACCAATACACCGAACAGACCAGCGTTTTCCCGCAGTCCCAGCGCTATGGGGCGGGTTTTAGTCATTCAAACGTTTGATGCGAATGCCTGCCCAAGCATATACTAGGGTCATCAGCGGACTGATGAGATTGAAGAAGGCATACATGAAGTATTCGCCCGTGGCCACGCCTAAGACGGAGCTTTGGTAGGCACCACAGGTATTCCAAGGGACCAAGACTGAGGTGACGGTTCCGCTGTCCTCGAGCGTTCGGCTCAAGTTTTCTGGGGCCAAACCTTGCTCGCTGTAGACATCTTTGAACATGCGTCCCGGAACGACAATGGCGAGGTATTGATCGGAGGCGGTTACGTTGAGCACGCCACAAGTGACCAATGTACTGGTAATGAGCGACGCTGTGCCGCGTGCTAAAGAAATGACCGCGCTTGTTATAGTCGATAAGAAGCCGGCTGCTTCCATAGCACCGCCAAAGGCCATCGCGCTTAGAACGAGCCACACGGTGCCGAGCATGCCGCTCATTCCCGAGGTACTTAGCAGGTCAGATAAAATAGGGTGATCGCTCGAGATGGCAATAGAGCCATACACGCTCCGCATGGCGACCTCATACATAGGGAATGAGCCACTTCCTAAGCTTTGTAATAATGAGCCTTGGAAAAAGAGTGCTATAATTAGGCCGCCAAAAATTCCAATTGAAATGGCGACGAGTGCATCGGTTTTACGTGCGATGAGTACGATTACGCCGACCGGAACCACGAACAGCCAAGGGGTAATTGTAAATGATTCTTTCAATAATGATTGTACGGTCTCTATTTCAGCTGCGTCGATTGCGGTATCTCCGGTGCTCCAGCCCAAAATGGTAAAGAGTATTAACGAGATGATTAAAGATGGAATGGTGGTGTAGAGCATGTAGCGGATGTGAGTGAACAAATCCGTACCGGCCATAGCAGGAGCGAGATTGGTAGTGTCGCTGAGTGGACTGAGCTTATCCCCGAAATAGGCGCCTGAAATTACGGCACCTGCGACAATGGCGGGGTTGAGACCGATGGTTTGTCCTATACCCATCAGTGCGATACCGACAGTAGCTGTAGTTGACCAAGAGGAGCCGGTGCTGAGGCTAACTAAGGCAGAGATGATAACGGCG
>Ga0160423_10005704_pt1 | contig 10134 bp, 7 predicted proteins | sample CRUFie14St8metaG_FD_108191 | JGI IMG/M metagenome (GOLD analysis project Ga0160423, IMG submission 108191) | Marine microbial communities from the Costa Rica Dome - CRUD Field 142mm St8 metaG | ecosystem: Environmental > Aquatic > Marine > Oceanic > Photic zone | place: Costa Rica: the Eastern... | reverse complement strand
TACTATGGACATTTATAAACAACTTATTAATAAAAATGCAAGCGAATCTAAAACCATCAACATAGGACGCCTTTCCGCATTTATATCCTTAATTATTGCAACAATAATGGCTCCACTATTAGGTGGAATTGATCAAGCCTTTCAATTTATCCAAGAATATACAGGAGTTGTAAGTCCAGGTATATTATCTGTATTTGTTTTAGGTTTATTTTGGAAAAAAGCTTCAAACAAGGGTGCTATATATGGAGCACTTGCATCTATACCAATAGCTTTATTTTTCAAAGTTGGACCTAAAGGATGGCTTTCAGGGTCTTCGATAGGAGGTTTTTTCCCAACACTTCCTTTTCTTGATCAAATGGGAATTACGGCAATACTTTCAATGATAGTAATAGTAATTGTAAGTATGAATGAAAATAAAAATAAAGACGATAGTAAGGGAATTAATTTAGATAATGATATTTTTAAAACTTCATCATTATACAATGTTGGATCCTTTGTTTTAATGATAATTTTGGCATTTATTTACGCATTTTTCTGGTAAATTTAGTATTTCTTAAAAATCAATTTTTTAATTTGAATGCATTTTAGATCTTAACTCTTTTATTTTTGGATCTGTCATATATTCATCAAAAGTCATATGTCTATCAATAGAACCCTTAGGGGTCAATTCCACGATTCTCGTTCCTAATGATTGAGAAAAAGTGTGATCACTTGTACTACAAAGAAGAGTTCCCTTAAAGTTCTTAAGTGAATTGTTAAATGCTGTAATGGACTCTAAGTCAAGGTGGTTTGTTGGTTCATTTAGCAGTAGAACATTAGCGCGTTCCATCATCATTTTTGATAACATACAACGCACTTTTTCACCCCCTGATAATACATTTGATTTCTTTAAAGCTTCATCTCCACTAAAAAGCATCTTTCCTAGAAAACCTCTTATGAATACTTCTTCGCGCTCCTCTTCAGTTTTAGAATACTGTCTTAACCATTCAACAAGAGATATTGATGTATCAAAAAAATAGTCGTGATCGACAGGAAGATATGCTTGGTTTGTTGTTATACCCCATGAAAAACTTCCATTTTTTTGCTTTATTCTTCCCATTAGTATGTCATAGAATGCAGTAATAGCTCTTGAATCCTTGGCATATACAATTACTTTATCTCCTTTAGCTAAGTTCAAATCAACATTGTTAAATAATAGTTCATTATTTAATGATGATGAAAGATTTTCAACATTTAAAATCTGATCACCTGCTTCTCTTTCTTGTTCGAAAATAATTGCAGGATATCTTCTACTTGAAGGCTTTATCTCTTCGATATCTAATTTATCAATCATTTTTTTTCTGGATGTAGCCTGTTTTGATTTTGCAACATTCGCTGAAAAACGAGCAATGAATTCTTGAAGTTCTTTTTTCTTTTCCTCTGATTTTTTATTTTGTTGAACTCTCTGTCTTGCAGCTAATTGACTGGACTCATACCAAAATGAATAATTTCCTGTGTAATGATTTATTTTTCCAAAATCTATATCAGAAATATGAGTACAAACTGAATCAAGAAAATGACGATCATGAGATACAACTATTACAGTATTTTCATAATTCGCAAGAAATTGTTCCAACCACATAATTGTATCATAATCCAAATCATTTGTCGGTTCATCCATAATTAAAACATCTGGATTTCCAAATAAAGCTTGTGCTAATAAAACTCTAACTTTCTGTTTACCGTCTAATTCTGACATTTTAGTAAAATGAAGGGCTTCTGGTATTTCAAGATTTGATAATAATGATGCTGCTTCACTATCTGCATTCCACCCATTCATCTCTTCAAACTTCACCTGTAATAATCCAACTTGCTCACCGTCTTGTTCAGAAAAGTCTTCTTTTGCATATAGCGAATCCATTTCTGATTTTATATCATAGAATACTTTGTTTCCCCTTAGTACTGAATCTAAAACAGAATATTGATCATAAGCATTGTGGTTTTGTTCAAGTACTGAAAGTCTTTTTCCAGGCTCTAGAAAAACATTTCCTGAATTTGCCTCTTGCTTTCCTGAAATTATTTTTAAAAAAGTCGACTTACCTGCACCATTGGCTCCTATTATACCATAACAATTTCCTGGTGTAAAACTTACATTCACCTGATCAAACAATACTCTTTTACCATACTGTACCGATAAATTTGAAACAGATAACATAATTTAATTTTTGCAGCAAAACTATAAAAATCATTCTATTGAATTTTATTGAAAACAAAATTTTTGATTAGTAAAAATGTTATTTTTATTATCTCATGATAAAATTTTACATTTTTTTTATTTGTAGTTTAACATTATCAAGTTGCTCTTTAAGGAAGGACGATTATTCAGGAATTTTTTTAGGTGGTCAAATAGTGAACCCTACATCTCGTAATGTAACTCTTTATAAGGGTACTCGTCCACTAGAAATGTTTCTGCTCGACGAAAACCTTCGTTTTCAGAAAAAATACGATTCGCTTACGAGTGGAATTTATAAACTTGAACATCTTCCAGAATACCAGACATTACTTTTAGAAGAAAAAGACAGCCTTTGGGTTAGAATCAATGCCACAACTTTTGACGAATCTATTGTATTTTCAGGAAGAGGTGCTATGAAAAATAATTTTTTAATTAATCTGTATTTACAACAAGAAAATGAGAATAATTTTTTGGCTACAAAGTATTCAAGTAATAAGACAGAATTCAAAGAAATAATTGATTCCCTTGTCATTGAAAAAAAACAATTGTGGATTAAAATGGATTCACTAAATAAACTAAGCCCAATTGCACAAAAAGTTACACAAGCAGCATATATATATCATTATGCAAATATTCGAGAAAGATATGCTCTTTTAAGAGGTGCTAAATGGACACCTCAGGAGGATAGTTTGTTTTTTAGCTTTAGAGATTTTTTAAATTATAAAGACAATGATCTTTCCTTTTTTGACCCTTATGTTAATTATATTTTAAATTTTATAAGCCAAAAATCACTAAAACCTAATGAATCATATTTTAAGGCAAAAGAAACTACTGACTTCAACATTAGACGCTTAAAAACTTTGGATAAAGAAATTAATGGAAAATTACTTAGAAATAATTTAGCGCGTGCAATTGCTTTTGAAGAGTTATTAAAGTTTGAGAATCATAGTGAGCATGAACCCTTTTTACAATATTATGCTACTGTAAATAATTCACCATTATATTTAGCTGAGGTATTGGATTTACACAACGACATAAATAAGATGAGTATAGGAAAGCCTCTTCCTAAGGTTAAATTACAAAATTCAAAAAGAGATGTAATAAATAGTGCATCATTAGAGCTTGGAAATAAAACGGTCCTATATTTTTGGTCACAAACTCAAATGAATCAGTATAGAAATACATTAGATCGTATCTCAGATTTACAAAAAAAATATCCCAAAATTAAATTTATAGGTATTTGTATCCAGCCATTTAATTCACTAGTTGACCAAGTTCAAAAAATGATGGAACTCAACTTAAATGAACAATTTGCTTTAGTTGATTTTGAAAAAGCAAGTAAATCTTGGGTTCTAACTTTACTAAATAAGAGTATAATTCTTGATAGAAATGGATATATATTGGAGGGTTTCGGGAATTTTTATGATATGGAATTTGAAAAAGTTTTAAAAAAGTCTTAGTTCCCTTTTCTGTAATCCGATAAAAATTTTTCTAATCCAATATCAGTTAAAGGATGATTGAGTAAACCTTTAATTGCTGAAAGTGGACCTGTCATAACATCAGCACCAATCTTTGCACAGTTTACAATATGCATAGTATGACGAACAGAAGCAGCCAATATTTCAGTGCCGTAGGAATAATTATCAAACACTAATCGAATATCTTCAATTAATTCTAAACCATCAGTTGAATTATCATCAAGACGACCTATGAAAGGCGATACATAAGTAGCACCAGCTTTAGCTGCAAGTAGAGCTTGACCTGTAGAAAAAACAAGTGTGCAGTTAGTTTTAATTCCTGCATCATAAAAATATTTTAAAGCTTTCACTCCTTCTTCAATCATTGGAATCTTAACTACGATTTGTGGGTGTAATGAAGCAAGGTGTTCTCCTTCTTTTACCATCCCCGCAAAATCAACTGCTATGACTTCAGCAGATACATCACCATCGACTAATTCACATATTTTAACATAATGCTCAATTATGTTTTTCTCTCCAGTGATTCCTTCCTTAGCCATTAAAGATGGATTCGTGGTAACACCATCTAATACTCCCAAGGATTGAGCTTCACGAATTTGATCTAAGTTTGCAGTATCTATAAAAAATTTCATATTAGTTATAATTTATAATGGTTCATAATTAGGTATTCAAATATACGACTAGGAAGGATTTTTTTTAACGTTTTTGTAAGCTTCTGAATGAAAGGTCCTACTTGATAATGTACACTAGTTTTCCTTTTTGTTATAATTCTTTCAATAAGCTTAGCAACTTGATCTGGAGGGTTTCCTTTATCTACGTGAGAGTTCATCGTATTTAAACTATCAAAATATTTTTTGTACGGGGAATTTTTAATAATTGGTGAGTGATATCGTCTAGAAGCGATATCTGTTGCAAAATCGCCTGGAGCAACACTACAAACATCAATGCCAAATTTTTTAACTTCCATTCTAAGGCTTTCGGTAATTATTGAAAGAGCACTCTTAGAAGCCGAATAAATACCCCTAAATGGTAAACCCGTATGGCCTGCTATGGATGTAATGTTAACAATTAATCCAGAGGATTGACTTCTCATGTGTGGCAAAACTGCCTGACAGATATTTACTGGTCCGAAACAGTTTGTTTTAAAATTATCAATAACAGCATCATGATTAATTTCCTCAATAGGGCCAGTTATTCCTCTTCCTGCATTATTTATCAAAATATCAATTTTGTTTGAACGATTTATAACCTCATTTACACATTTATTGATTGAGTCTCTATCTGTAATTTCTAATGGTAGTAAATCAAAAGGTAGTTTCTCTTTATATTTTTCGGGATCCCTACTAGTTCCAAAAACATTAAATCCTTTTTCTGAGAGATTTAATGCTGTAGCAAGGCCTAAACCAGAAGAAGCACCAGTGATTAAAACTACTTTTTGCATTTAAAAATTATAAAAGGGCAAGCTGTATACATCACACCGCTACGACCGTCTACCCTTGCTGCGTTCCCACCCTGGGGGATTCAACAGGAGCTGGTTGTGTAGGACTTGCCCTAGAACAAATATAATTCGTTAAGTTGATTTCAACAATCATTTTAAATTCTTAATTTGCCTAATTAAACTCTATTATAAGTATCATGAAAATTTTATTTTCATTATTTGGTGCACTCATGCTTCTAACGTGTGATGGTTCAAAATCACCTAAAATAAAAGTAAAAACTGGTCATAAAGCAAATATTGCTATACCAGGAGACACACTAAAACTAAGTGTGGTTACTTCTCTAGAAAAAGATTATCAAGTAACATATTTTTTAAATGATAAACCTATTAAAGAAGATTATCAATTCTCTCTTTCAGATCAATTAGGAGATTATAAAATTAAAGCATTAATTAAAAAAAATAATAAAAGTTATCAAAGCACAGTAAAATTTACTTTACTAGCTTCAAAATCTCCAAATCTTTACACCTATCAGATAATAAACATTTACCCACATGATATTGAAGCATACACGCAGGGTTTAGAATTTGATAACGAAATTCTTTATGAAAGCACGGGTCTTAATGGAAAGTCATCTTTGAGAAAAATTGATTATTTCAAAGGTGAAGTGTTGAATTCTATAAATTTAAATGAATCCTTCTTTGGAGAAGGTTTAACTTTATTTGATGATAAGATCATTCAACTAACTTGGAGATCCAAAAAAGGATTTATTTATAGTAAAAATGATATGAAAATTGAAAAATCTTTTTCTTATCAAGAAAGTAAAGAGGGCTGGGGACTGTGCAACGATAATAAATACTTATATAAGTCAGATGGAACTCATTTTATATGGATTTTAGATCCAGAAAATTATAATGAAGTCGATAAAATTCAAGTAATGACAAATAAAACCTCTTTAAAAAATCTAAACGAATTAGAATGGGTTGAAGGTAAAATTTATGCAAACACTTATCAATTTAATAAAGATGTAGTAGTCATTATAGACCCAAAAAATGGAGCAGTTGAAGGTGTTATTGATTTTTCTGGACTAAAAGAAAAAGTAAAACAACATAAAGAATTAAATGTCTTAAATGGAATAGCCTATCATAAAAAACGTAAAACATTATTTGTAACTGGAAAAAACTGGAATAAGTTATTTGAAGTTAAAATCACTCCCAAAATTTGAATAGATTCACTCAGGAACAAGAGGTTCTTTCCGACCACCTCGACGACTTAAAACATGTCAACAATATTCAGTACTTAAACTGGATTCAGGAAATTTCTAAAAAGCATTGGAATAAATTAATTACAAGTAAAAATTTTGAATTTCAAATTTGGATTGTAAGGAGTCATAATATAGTCTATAAAAAACAAGCAAAATTAGGTGATCAACTACTGTTGGAAACCTACGTGAAAGAATGCAAAAATTATACATCAGAAAGAATAGTAAATATATTACTTAAGAAAAATAAGGAGGTTATTACTCGATGTAACACAATATGGTGTTACGTAAACAAAACTTCTTTTAATTTAGAAAGGATACCAAAAGAAGTATTAGACTTATTAACCATTTCGGATATTAAATATTAAAAAGTAATCTACCTTCCATTAGTTGATTAACTTCATTCGCTACATTATTAATTACTGATTCATTAGTATAATTTGAAATCACTTTATCAATTAAACTAACGATAGTTTTCATATCGTATTCTTTTAAACCTCGGGTTGTAATAGCTGCTGTTCCAATACGAATACCTGAAGTCACAAATGGAGATTTATCGTCAAAAGGAACCATATTTTTATTTGCAGTGATTTCTGCCTTAACTAGTGCTGTTTCAGCGTCTTTACCTGTAATGTTTTTGTTTCTAAGATCAATTAACATCATATGATTATCTGTACCACCTGATATTAGATTGTAATCAAGTTCAATAAACGCATTAGCCATTGCCTGAGCGTTAGTTTTAACTTGTATCATGTAATTTTTAAATTCAGGTTCTTGAGCTTCTTTAAAGGCAATTGCTTTAGCAGCTATTACGTGCATTAGTGGGCCTCCCTGGTTACCAGGGAACACAGCCATATTAATCAAATGTGACATTTTTTGTGGTTTACCACTTTTGAGAACTAAACCAAAGGGGTTTTCAAAATCATTACCCATTAAAATTAAACCTCCTCTTGGTCCTCTTAAAGTTTTATGAGTTGTCGTTGTAACAACATGACAATGAGGAATAGGGTCACTCAGTAAACCTGTAGCAATCATACCTGATGGGTGTGAAATATCTGCTAATAGAAAAGCGTTTACATTATCAGCTATTTCTCTAAATTTTTTAAAATCTATATCTCTTGAATATGCTGAAGCTCCAGCAATAATCATTTGTGGTTTTACTTTTTTAGCAATAGATAGTATATCACGATAGTTTAATTTTCCTGATTCTTTTTCAACACCATAAAAATGTGCTTCATATAATCGACCAGAAAAATTTACTGGAGAGCCATGGGTTAAATGACCTCCATGAGACAAATCAAAGCCTAAAATTTTATCCCCAGGCTTTAAAAATGCATGAAAAACAGCTGTGTTTGCCTGAGATCCAGAATGAGGTTGAACATTTGCATAAGATGCCCCAAACAATGATTTAGCTCGCTCAATAGCAATGTTTTCAACTTCATCAACTACTTCACATCCACCATAGTATCTTTTACCAGGATAACCCTCTGCGTATTTATTTGTAAGTACTGATCCACACGCTTCCATAACAGCTGGACTAGTAAAATTTTCAGAGGCAATAAGTTCAATCCCGTTTGATTGTCTTGCTCTCTCTTTTTCCAGTAGATTAAAAATTATTTCATCTCGCTTCATAGGCATTATTTTATATAACAAAAATAATAATCTTACTTCTTCTATTCTATTACTTAATATTTGATTTTTTTCAAATTATTCAATAGTAATTAACAAGTTAATATTTAATAATTTTATTATAAATCTAGTTAATTTATAAGTCATTATGTCTTTATTAATTAAGCTTTTCATGCCATTTAGTCATATTTAGATAATTGGAATAAGTTTTGAAATGTTCAAATAAAAAATTGTAATGAATCTAAACAATCTTACATTAAAAACCCAAGAGGCAATACAAACAGCTCAACAGTATGCATTTGAAAAAAAACATCCACAAATTGAAGATGAGCATCTATTTTATGGATTGCTTGAAGTAGATCATAACGTGGTTCCTTTTTTATTTAATAAACTTGATGTGGATATAGAAATACTCAAAGGATTAAACAATAAATCACTTGATAAATTTTCTAAAGTTGAGGGTAGCACACAAATGATTTCACAAAAAGCATCTAAAACACTTATGAATGCCGTATCAATAGCCAAGAAACAAAAGGATGAATTCGTAGCTGCTGAACATTTACTTATTTCATTATTAGATTCCTCTAGCTCAGTTTCTAAAATGATGCTGGATAATGGAATTACCATGCAAAACCTCAAGAATGCTATTGATAAACTTCGTAAAGGTGAAAAGATAACATCAGTAAATGCTGAGGGAAATTATAATGCTCTTGAAAAGTATGCAAAAAATTTAAATTTTTTAGCCACTAATGGAAAATTAGATCCAGTAATTGGAAGAGATGAAGAGATAAGAAGGTTGCTTCAAATATTGAGTAGAAGAACTAAAAATAATCCAATATTAGTTGGTGAACCCGGAACTGGCAAAACAGCCATTGCTGAGGGATTGGCTCATAGAATTATAGAAGGTGATGTTCCTGAAAACTTAAAAGATAAATTAATTTTTACTTTAGATATGGGAGCGTTAATTGCTGGTGCAAAATATAAAGGTGAGTTCGAAGAGCGCCTTAAAAGTGTAATTAAAGAAGTATCCCAAAGCGAGGGTAATCTTGTTCTTTTTATTGATGAAATTCACACCTTGGTTGGTGCTGGTGGGGGGCAGGGATCAATGGATGCTGCTAATATCTTAAAACCTGCTCTAGCTCGTGGAGAATTAAGAGCTATTGGCGCAACCACACTAGATGAATATCAAAAATACTTTGAAAAAGACAAGGCTTTGGAGAGAAGATTTCAAAAAGTTCATGTTACTGAACCTGACGAAGAGAGTGCAATTTCAATCTTAAGAGGACTAAAAGAAAAATATGAAAACCATCACAAGGTGATAATAAAAGACGATGCTTTAATTGGAGCCGTAAAATTATCGACTAGATATATTACCAATCGCTTTTTACCTGATAAAGCTATAGATTTAATTGACGAAGCTTCCTCTAAATTAAGAATGGAAATTAATTCAAAACCCGAAGAGTTAGATAAGCTAGACAGAAGAGTTAGACAATTAGAAATTGAATTGGTAGCAATAAAACGTGAAAAAGATAAAAACAAGGTTAACTCAATAAATCAAGAGCTTAGAAATTTTAAAGAAAAAAGAGATTCTTTATATGCTCAATGGAGAAAAGAAAAAGATGTTGTTGATTCGGTTCAACAATCAAAATCAGAGATAGAAGAATTAAAAAATCAAGCTGATCGATATGAAAGAGATGGAGATTATGCTGCTGTAGCTGAGATAAGATATGGGAAACTTCAAGAGGCGGAGGAAAAAATGTCAAAACTACAATTAAAGCTTGTTAACTCTCAATCATCAGACAATTTAATTAAAGAAGAAGTAACTTATGACGATATAAGCGAAGTGATATCTAAATGGACTGGAATTCCAGTATCTAAAATGCTAGAGTCAGATAAAGAGAAACTATTAAATTTAGAATCAATACTTCATAATAGGATTGTTGGGCAAGAAAAAGCTGTTTCTTCAATTAGTGACTCGATTCGAAGAAGTAGATCTGGTCTTCAAGACCAAAATAGACCAGTAGGTAGTTTTTTATTTTTGGGAACCACTGGTGTTGGAAAAACAGAATTAGCTAAAGCACTTGCTGAGGTTTTATTTAACGATGAAAATAATATTAC
>Ga0160423_10005703_pt1 | contig 10134 bp, 12 predicted proteins | sample CRUFie14St8metaG_FD_108191 | JGI IMG/M metagenome (GOLD analysis project Ga0160423, IMG submission 108191) | Marine microbial communities from the Costa Rica Dome - CRUD Field 142mm St8 metaG | ecosystem: Environmental > Aquatic > Marine > Oceanic > Photic zone | place: Costa Rica: the Eastern... | reverse complement strand
CCTTGCGTTTTGTGTCTTAGACAGTGCCATCCCGCATCATATCAGACAACCTTTTGGCTCTATTGCCTACCTGACCAGCCCACTTGGAATCCAGCATTTCCAAGCTGGCATCATCCCATCTTTGTTCTTCAACTGCTGCGAGGAACTTCTTGAATAACGCAAGCCTCGTTGATCCAAGATTGAAAGCCATGTTAACCATGACGCGCTGCCTTACATCATCAAGCTGGTCAAAGAACGGGTATCGCTCAGATACTTCTTTCACTGCTATATTAATATCCTGCTGCAAGTACGCGTTGACCTGTTCTTGTGGCACTGGTGTACCGATTGGTTGACCGTGTTCTGGATCACCCTCTTTGATGAGATGGCCCACGCCGCAGGTGGCATACCCAAGATGATCTTCATACACCTCAAAGATACATCCCTCATCTCTCGCTAATTCTGTTTCAAGTTTCGCTCTATCCATATGTTTATCCCCATACTTTGGTCTTCTTACCGCCGTGATACTCAACTGCATGTCCTTCTTCAATAAGGAGCGCACAAATGTCAACATCTGTCGCAGTGTACGGGATGCCCAAGATCCTTCCATACTTGCCCTTTCCTAGTGACTGTATGCTTATCCCATCAGCACACAGCTCTTTTAATCGTTCCTTCGCGGCAAGACCTAGCACCTTTTCAGCCTTGTTGCGAGTCCGTGATTCTGGCGTATCAATGCCATGTAGCCTGACACGTTGCTTCTTCAGCCAAACATCAAACCCTAGATCAATATCTACATCAATGGTGTCACCATCTATAACGCGATCTAAGACTGCCCTGTAAGTATACAATCCATACCCTCCAAGCTATCACAAGCCTTATAGAGCCAATACGCCATCGCACCCTTCTTTTCTTTTTCAAGATGCAAGGCAATATCCATCAGCTGGTCTATGATAGCGTCATTATCATTATAAACGCTCAAGACGTTGCGGGTTGTTTCGATGAGGACTAAACAATCCTCAACGGTGTTACTGGTCTTTGGCTTTTCCAATGTTGACCGCCAGTATTTCTAAAAACTTGTACGCGTAGCCAACTATGGTGTCGTCTTTCTTAGTAGGTGTCATCGCGCATACAACAGATGCCAGAGCAACTATGGTCGTACCGTAGTTGAATATGTCAATCAGTAGCGTCATCGGTTCCCCCTTCGTCTAGTGACTTGTAGTAATCAATAATGTTGAGCGCTTGTTTTATGTACCGCTGAACTTCTGCCATATTCTGGCTGAGGTTCTCGTAACCTTTCGTGGTCAGCGAATACCAAACGTTTACCGGCGCTTCTCCATTTTCCAGATCTGTGACGTATTCTTTCATCAAATCAGGCGTAAGAACAGTCCATTCTACAGGCAACGTTTTGACCTTTTCTGGCAGGTTTGGGTGGTAAACGGGCGCTGGAACTTCTACCCTCACTATCTCAACCGGCGCAGCTTTGGGAGGTTGCGGGGTTAGCAAACTACAGCCGGCGAGACAGGAGAAACTAATTATCAGTAAGGTTTTCAAGATTTGTTAAGACTTCGGCAGTACCTTTGTTCACGATTTTTTCGATGAGCTTTGGTTTCCGCAATGATAGATAATTAAGATCATGTTTGGCAAATTTAGATCGCAGGTTTGCTATATCTGCGTTCGCTTGTTGGTTGCGCTCATTTAGCAAGTTAATCTGTTCAAACTGCTCTTGTGATTTTCGTAGCTGTTCCTGTAGCTGTTCGTTTTGTTCTGCTATCTCTTTTTTTAACAACTCCTCATTTTGTTGCAGCGTTATGATTTCTTGTTTTAGAGCAGATATCTGTGCTTGCGCTTTGTCATAGTAAAGCTTAAACGCAATACCCGATAACAAGAGTAGAACACCCGCCGCCGCGCTTACTTTGAATCCCATGTATACACCTTCAATCCTTCTTTTTTGCCTTTGACGTTTATGTCATTGTGATACCGTAGCCCTTCCTGTACAGCGTGTGCAGTGTTAGCCCCGATCAAGACGTTTACGCCTTCGGCTTTCGTTGCTGATTCCAAACGTGCAGCAGTGTTTACTGCATCACCTATCGCTGTGTAATCAAACCGTGTCGCGCTTCCCATGTTGCCTACTATCGCATCGCCTGTGTTGATACCAATGCCTATTTGAATATTCGGCTTTTCATCTGCCGTAAGCTCCTCATTCAGCGCAACCATACCCGCTTCTATATCTCTAGCGCATTGCAGAGCTTTCGACTCATGATCCTGCATAGGCAACGGCACGTTCCATATAGCCATCATTGCATCACCGATGTATTTATCTACCAGACCACCGTTTTGTTTTACTGCGTCAGATTGCACCGTCAACGCCCGGTTCATCACATACGTCACTTCTTCGGGTTCAAGCTGCTCTGACAGAGAGGTAAACCCCCGCACATCTGTAAACAAGAAAGTCGCATAAGCGCGATCACCACCCAGTTTCAGCTTATCAGGGTGCTTTTGCAGCTCTGCCACCTGTCTTGGATCAAGGTAATGCTCAAATTGTTTTTTGATCTGTTGCCGCAGCTGCCATTGCTCTTTGAATCTAAAATAGAAAGCGCCGGCCCCCATAACCACAGAAGCAACCAATGACCACGAAACATCTAGCAACATTCCCGTATTTATCAGATAAGCGCCTGTAAGCCCCGTGGCAAGCCAAACGGCGATAGCCGCTAAAATACCAAGGGCCACGCCTAAAAACGTAATAGAAGCGTACACAAGCCCTAGAACGGCGGTAAAAACCAACATTTCCACCGCTGGCGCGTAATCTTTAATAATTGGTGAATTTTGGTTGATAAGTGACTCTGCGAACGCTGCTTGTATGTGATGGGGGTACATCAGGCCAGCTGGTGTAGAAATTTGCGGCATCACACCCTTCGCTGTCACCCCGACGAATACGAATTTACCTGCTACATCCATATCATCCATAGTGGTTTCTATTGGTTTGACCCAAGACACCCATTTGCGACCCATAGAATCTACAGGGATGGGCGGTAATTCTGGGATGCGAACGTTTTCCAACCCGTTTTCGTTCGTTTTAATTATGTATGTGTCACCACCAGTCAGGGTTTTGAGTGATTGCACTGCGAATGATGGTATCCAGCCATCCGGTGTCCGCATGAGCAGAGGCATACGGCGCAACAATCCATCAACATCAATAGGTGCCGAAACGATTCCTTGGTTGATTTGTAGTTTTGGGGTGTTTTGTATGGTGCCGGTAGCCATGTAGCCGCCAATATCTTCGCCCATGATCACAGTGCCGGTGGTCTTAGGATATTCCCTGTTAGGGCTTTCGAACATAGCGAACACAGATGGGTGCTTATTGGCTATCAAAGCAAAAAGTTTGTCACCGTTCCATCTGCCCGGTTGCGGGAAGCTTATGACCCAGCCCACGCCTAGCGCACCCTTCTCCATCATATCTTCTTGCAGGTTGGCTAAGACAGTACGAGGAAAAGGCCAGCCAAGCTGTTCTTCCACATCTGCCTCTGTAATGTTTAAGACGGCAAAGTTGCCACTGGGTTCTGGTGTAGAAACGAATACATCAAACACCTTGAGCTTCAACATTTCTAAACCTGAGAAGTTGAACGCCATAGGCAACAGAAGAAATATGTAGATGTACAAAAATCTCATTACGAACCCTGCGTAATCCTCACTACTGAGCTACCACCACCGTTTACTATGACTGTGTTTTTGATACCGCCCTGACTTAAGATAACTGTGTACGACCCAGAGCCGTCTAAGTCAATCCTTGCGTTTGATGAAACGTTGCGTCTAATAGATACGTTTTGGCCCTGTATTATGGTTGTGATCTGTGTGACGGGATCTTGGCCTATGCTGGTGCCTTTGATATTTATACTGGTCGCTAGCTGCTTTAGTTGATCTTCTTCCTCTTTCACCGCCAGCGCGTCCACAATATTCAGTAGATCTTCCAGAAAGTTTACATCCAAATAATTTATATCTAGCTCCGTGAATTCTAAGTCCGCTTCATTGTCCAGAAAGTCTTCTGCTAAGAAGTCCACATCAAGATCATCAAATTCTAAATAATCAGCCGCTTGTGCCGTCTGTTCTTCTTCTAATGATGCTTCTTCTTTGGGTGGGTTTACGATCAGGATGTTATCAATGAGATCCAGCGTCAGATCCAGTATCACAGGGGCGGTGGGTGTTTTTTCATAGACATCCACAGTGGTCGCCTCATATGGTTTGTTCAGCGTCACAGAACCAAGCGCTGTAGTCACCAAGATCTCACCGCTAGAAGTGCCGTCCAGTTTCGGCAACAATATAATCAGGGAGCGGCCAAGCTCATCTACCGTACAAGTGAAGTCCGTCCCTCGTATGGCAATATCCGCGGTTGGGGTCCGTAGCTTTATATTTTGCTTATCAATGAGGCCAAGCTTGCCCGTTATGAAGCGAGCTGTTCCGCTGGCAAATGAGATAGCCATTTTTGATTTAGAAGGGTTTGGATCAAAAACGTATTCGTCAATGACCAAAGATGAGTGCTCTGTAAGCCGTACAGTGCTGTCATCTAGGAAAGTAGCTTCCAGCCTTCCTTGAGAAGTCCTGAGATCGTCTCTCAGCAATAAATTAAAGTTAAGGCTTGCAGCATACGGGGTATCACGTAAAACCCGCGCAGCGCCTTTGATGTCGCTTATAGCGCCAACTTCAACAGCTTGTGCTTGTACCTTGATCGTTTTGAATGACACACATAGTGCCATTAGAGCTAGTAGAAATAATTTTGAGCCAATCTTGCGCGGATGTGCTTTGCTGTTGGATGTTGAACGTTCGTGATGAACCCGTTTGATCCAGATAGAAATACCCTGTCGCAGCACCGTCACCATCATATGTCACCGTATTGTTGGAACCATCAATATCCATGTAGTTGGTAGCCTGATCTATATCAATAGAACTGGTTATGCTGTTGGATGAGCCATTGATGATCCAATCTAGGTCTAAGGTATCAGATAAAGCCGCTGTGCCAACGTTTAACGTCATGCTGTTGGATGAGCCGGTTACATCAACGTAATAGTTGCCAGAGTCAGCGCTGTAAGTGTTCGTAGGATCAACTTGGATGGTAAAAGAGTTTGAATCTCCATCAAATTCCATGAAGACAGTGTTGGAATTACCAAGAATGTCTCCCCGGTAGATGTTGTTGTTACCAATCTGGTTTATATCAAGAGTCAAGCTTGTTCCATCAAGATCAAGGGCGGTCATGTTGCCAACCACTGCTGTTAAACCGCCGATGACGTTATTTGATCCCAGTTGTTCTAGATCTATGTTGGCAGTGTTACCAACTTGATTGACGTATATTTCGTTGTCTGCGTAGCTAGTAGTTGCGAGGAATCCAGAAAAGATTATCGTAACCCTGCTTAATAGTTTCCAGAACGGCAGTCTCAATAGCAATCTGCAGCGCGAAACCAACGCTCTCGTTTTCAACCACACCATTCTCAATCTCAATTAGTTTCGTCCCTTGCCCAATGAAACGAAAAATATCCTGACTATAGCCAACACTGAATATTGACTTGGTAATCAAGACTTCAAGCAACACCTTCCCGGTTGAGACTGATATTGTGCGAAGGCTTATTGTTACAGTGTCCTGTCGGTACTCTTTGGAAGCACCGATCCCCAAATACCTCGCACCGAAGCCGCCTGACTTCACGTTGCTTTCGTACCCTATCACGCCTCCTTCCATCAATAAACCTGCGAATTTCAAGGGCATAAGCTCTTGGTCATCTTCGAATTGTTTTCTCGTAGAACGAATTAGCTGCCTTTCTTTGGTTAAATTATCTAAGCCAACCCTTTCTACAACATCAAAGAATTCGCCGCCCCCAGCGTGTTTGAGTGCGCGTATTAGGTATGCGTAAGGCGCTTGGGTAACTGCCGTGGAAAAGTCTGCGTATTGGCTGTTGCTTCTGCGTTGTCCCGTAAAGTCTTGGAATGCTTGCGCGTATATCGCTATGACCGGGCGCTGCTTGGGTGTTTCTACTAGCGCCAGCTCTTCAACCAGCAATTCACCTATCAGGGCGTTAGGTTCTGGCTTCGCATCAATCGCGGCGCGGGGGTCTGTTTGGCAGCTAGAAAGTAAAACTGTTGACAGGAATAACAATGGTAGTCGTGCCGCCATCTTCATCAGTGATGGTAAGCGTGACAGTTTCTCCATCGCTCTCATACTCAATTTTGTTGCCTAGCAATTCAATGATGCCTTCTGTGCTCTTGTTTTCACCGAACAGGTTATCTACAAGCTGGCGTGACAGTTGAGCGTATATTCTACTCTCAAGGTTTCTCTGGAATCTAGCGAGCGTTGTATTTTGTGCTGCTCTTTCTAACTCATCTGCTAACGCTTCTAATCTGGCATCAATGGCTTCCTTCCGGTTAAAGGTTTGGTTTTCTATTGTAAGATAATGACTTGATGCGCCTTGACCGCTGAAGCTGGGGCTTTTGAATTTGTGCCTCATTTCATCACTCAAAACCGCTGGCGTTGTGAGCAGCAATATGACGAAAACATTGATCAAGGCATAAAATTTTATTTCACCACGCATCATCAATCCTTTCTCTGATCTTCTCTATCAGCCTTCGCCATACGGTCTGTGTTCATAAGTGTTGGCACCCCTAGAATGGTTTTCATCATGGTGTCTTGCCTTATGATCTCATTGTCCACAGAACGAACCCTATCTATGAGGCTTACAAGTATTCCCATTTGAGCATCAAGCTTGCTACCAAGCCGTTCTTCTATCTCACTTATCTGTGCCGAAACCTTGTCATCCAGAACATCAATCTTGGCTTCCATGCCATCTATTATTTTTGTGATGAGTTTCCACACAAAAAGACCCAGCCCGATGGCCGCAGCGATAGGGAAACCGACTTCGTTGATTAGTGTGACAACGCTATCCACTTGCTTTTATGAAAGCATCCGCTTGGGCTTTTTTTTCCTCATAATCATCATCGCCAATAGAATAAATACCATCAGTTACAAACGACAAACCCGGCCCAACGCTAGGATCCTCCCCAGATATCCAGCTAACATAAACACTCGTTCCATTGTCCAAATAGTAAGCGTTTAATACATCCCCAACTGCCATTATGTCACCTGATAAAGTTTCCACTGGAAAGTAATATTGTAGCTGTAAACGTTACGCGTGAAAAAATCTAATTTTATAAACACTCTAGCATTGCCACTGTATCTCGTTATGGGCATCACGCTAGCAATCGCGCCCCATTGTATGTCGCTAGGGAATCCAGCAATGAAAGATCCTGACGCAGAACTACCGTTAACATCGGGAGTCCAAACGGCTACTGATGACGCTCCTACAGCACCGATTAGAGCTATAAATGTGGTGTTAGTTCCAGCCCAACCGGAATGGCTGGTGTTCGTTTCTATAAAATATGTGTTGTCTAACGCTAAAGCTGGATCATTTGTTGGTATTGTAGAACGAGGATAAACGCCGCTTCCTCCGCCATTTCTTATATCGTTCTTTAGGGCTTGTGTGCTGCCGGTGCTAAAGGTTCCAGAGTCAACAAGAAGCTGCCGCGATATAACAACACCGTTAAATTCTGCGTTACCTGATTTTTGTATTTTCCAACCCGCACTGCCAGCGGAGTAATTGCTAGATTGTAGAGACGTAGCAATTTTGTCAGAGGTAACGCCGTCATCAGCTAACGCAAGGTTGTTGTTTACGACGGTGAAGAAGGACGAATCGCGTCTAATATCCCCAGCGTTTATGAGCGCGCCACCAGACATGGCGAATGAGGTGGCTGTTACAGCGCCCGTTATTGTCGCGCTCGTTGCTGTCAGAGCACCCGCTGCAGTCACACGAAATGGCGCACTGGAAAACGTAGCGTGACCTAGCTGGATGCCGGTTGTGGTAGCTTTGAAGATGCTATTTCCACTACCACTTGTGAGAGAGCCGTTCAAGGTGGCATTGGTTGCCGTAAGAGCGCCAGCTGGCGTTACTCGGAAAGGCGCACTGCTAAATGTTGCGTGGCCTAGTTGAATGCCTGAGCTTGTGGCTTTAAATATAGAGTTGCTAGAGCCGATCTCCATATTTACACCAGACAAGGTGCCGCCAGAGGTTATGTCTCCCGCTGTAAGAGTTCCGCGAAGTGTTAACCCATTGCTTTGATCATATTTAAGAAAGTCGGTTCCGGTGCCAATGTTGAAGGCCGGGTGATTGCTGGCATTGAATCCCATAAAGAAACCTTCATTGCTGGTATCTTCATAAGAAGTTTTGCCTCCCTTAATGTGCGCCAGATCATTCGTCGCGTTGTTAGATGACAGCGTGATTGTGCCGCTCTGTATGTTGCTGCCGCTAATTGTTGTTGTGCCGTCCGTGAGTTCGCTTTCAAAAACCACGGTTGTTGGGAACCTGTTGACGGAAAGGGTTCCAGTGGTTATTTCTGCTGCGTTCAAATTTTCCACATCTATTTGTGAAGCATCTATTGTCCCAGCGGTTATCTGGTTGGCCGAAATGGTGTCTATGTCAGCGCTTACTGCCTTGGTGAAAGAACCAGCGACTTGTGAGGTGTATGCCGTAGCAGTGCCGAGCACATTGATAGCCCGCAACCGAAAGTAAAATGTTGTGTTGTAATCAAAGCCAAAATCACTGCTCTTACCTAACAGAACTCTCTTATTTTTTCCTACATCACCGTAATAGCTGTTAACAAGCGTCCCAGTGCTGGGCGTGAATCCGCTGCTCGTGCTTGCGTGTACTTCTACGGCGCGAAGGTTGGTATTCGCCGGGTTAGTCCACTTCAACTCAATAAAGAAAGGCTTGCCGGTGGTGGCGCTGACGCTAGATGGTTGCGCTAAGGTATCTGATTCCGCGATCGTGATATTAGCTACAGATGAATAACCAGAGTACACGTTGTCATAACTGAAGTGTCTCAACCGAACGTTATATGTGTTGCCTACCACAACGTTCTGGATAACGCCTTTGGTTTGACCTTTCCCTGCCACGGTAGCAACTGCATAATCGCTTTCGCTGGAAATTTTATACTGTATCTCTGTGCCTTGAACGGCATCAGTTTGTTGGTTTGTCCACGGCACAATAATATCTATTATGGTGTGCGGCCCTTGGATAGTTGCCCGCTGGGTTAGCGTTCCGATGGTAGGCGCGTTAACAGAAAAGTCACCTGTATCTATTGCAGATCCTTCGCCGATTCCAGCTGAATACTCATTGGTTGCAAAGTCCCATACAGCGTTGTCTATCTCTCGCAACGTCATGTCAACACTGGCTACCAAAGCATTGTCAGCTGAGTCCAGAGCCATTTGTATGTCTTGCACTTCGAAAAGCTTGTTAGTGAAATCAAGCCTTGCGTTCGTCATTCTCACAAAATCATTCGGCTGCAACCGAAAAAATTCCATGCCCACAGAAACGCGACACTGTATGCTTTGTCTTTGGTACTTTAGCTGTATCTTGCCTAAGCGCTGCGCCATAGTTTCTGAGGTTGTCCACGGCAACTGTGCCTCTAACGTCTTCCTAAAGTTGGCTGATGAACTGCCGGGTGGGGTGTCATGTGAGAGCATGGTGGCGTCAGTGAGAACCGGGCTTTCCTGCGCTTTGAAGTCATTGCTGCTATCTACATATATAGCCTTTACGCTGTTATACAGATCACCACTTCTAGTTTTCGTCTCAACGGCAACTGCTGTTAATAAATCATCATCTGTAATAGTCATTGATGGCGTTTGTGCTGCGCCAGCGAACAAATTGAATTTGCCATTCGTATACGTCAACCGCCCGCCCATAGATGACATGATGCCTGACAAAATAGATTCGCCTGATGCAGACATGTTGGTAGCACCATTACTGGTATATCGTTTCTCTGTAGACGATCCATCTGCAAGGGTTACGTTCTGATCACAAGTGTTCGCGGCTGCTGCAAAGCCACCGGCGTTCGTTGTGTCATTCAGTTCATCAGATGTGGCCCGTATGCCATAAGTCGTATCTGTTAGGTAGTCTCTTATTTGTAAGGCCGGGTTGCTGCGCTGTAGATCAGTGGTCGCTGCTGCATTTGTTCGCGGATCGAAAACGTTCTTGCCCTTCATAACGAAACTGATTTGCGGGATTGAATTGTTCTTCTCCGAATCAAATATCAGCTCAATGTAGAAATAAGCGCAGTCCGTAAACTTAT
>Ga0160423_10005702_pt1 | contig 10135 bp, 7 predicted proteins | sample CRUFie14St8metaG_FD_108191 | JGI IMG/M metagenome (GOLD analysis project Ga0160423, IMG submission 108191) | Marine microbial communities from the Costa Rica Dome - CRUD Field 142mm St8 metaG | ecosystem: Environmental > Aquatic > Marine > Oceanic > Photic zone | place: Costa Rica: the Eastern... | reverse complement strand
TCAAATTTGTGAATTGCACATTATTTTCACATGTGACATCTGGCGCTGTGAAGTTGGCAATTGTTAAAGGAAATTCTGGATCAAACTTAAAAACTGCATTATTGCAAGACGCATTATTAGCTGTAGAAACAGCTCCTGGAGTAGTGGGAAAATCTGAAAACCCACCACAACCCGCACACACAGATTGATATACTACTCCCTTCCTATCAAACCTACTGGTTCCACCATCCACATGCTCAGCAGCTAAGTTACCTCCAAAGAAAGTCGCATAAGAAAGTGTATTGGCATTATCTTCTATAATAATTAGGTAAAAATCGCTGCTATCCGTTTGTGTCTGAAAAGCTCCGGGGGTGGTTGTTAAATCTGCTGTATGCCCACCTGGTCCTCCATTCAATAAATTATTGGTTTTTCCACCCCAACCCGAGCAGTATATTCTGTTACAAACATCAACTAAAAAAGCTGTTGGCGAAATATCTATTACTCCTGAACCTGAACCAAAAACCGTAGAAAACTCTAAAGCAGACAAATCTTCACTCAGCTTGGCTACAAACTGTCCGCTATTGGGTTCTGAAAAATTAGCATTTTGAACCAGTGTATTTGCTGATGCTAATGTTTGTCCATATATATAAACCGAATCGGTAGCATCTAACTCAATAAAATATGCCTGATCGTACTCTAATGAGCCGAAAAAAGTAGAGTTCAACAAAATACTGCCATCTTGACTAAATCGACTAACAAATGCATCTACAGTGCCTCCAATGTAGTCTGACTCGTATGCATTCGCGGTGGTTTGAAAGTTGTTGGACTTCGTTCCTCCACACACAAAAATTTCATCTTCAGAATTAAAAGCCAAAGAATAAATCGCATCATTATTGGTTCCTCCCCAAAAACTACTCCATTGAATACTGTTGAGGTCACTATCCATTTTTACTACAATACCATCTTGTACGCCTTGAAGAGCGGGTTGTATAAGACTGCTGACAATTGGAAAATCGTAAGACTGTGTACTAGATGCAATGTAACAATTACCCTGACTGTCAAAATCAATTTCACCACGCATTTGATCGGCATAGTTGTATCTTAAATCATTTGCGCTATTGAAGCCGTCATTAAAGCTTCCTCCAATGTATGTAGAAGATAAAAGCTGTGAGCCATCTGTAGAAAATCGACTAACAACAATATCACAACCATTACTATAATTAATACCAACTCCCCCTGCAGCTAAAGGAGTTCCACCATTAAAGCTATTGTCAAAACAACCAATTGTTGTTGGAAAGTCATTAGAACCTGATGTACCCATCATATATAGTTCATTCTCATGAACGATTAAACTATGTGGCACCTCGTCTCCTGCGCCTCCCAAATAAGTGGAGTACACTAAAAATGCTCCTGTAGTATCGTATTTACTTAATACAATATCTGTACCTCCTATTCCACCGTTATAGTTGGTTGAATATGCACCAAATGTTGTAGGATATCCAATATTAAATGAGGTTCCTCCCGAATATAAAAAACCATAATCATCATAAGTAGCAGTAAAGCCAAAGTTATTGGCTGTTGAACCTGAGTATGAAGAGAATATTAAGATAGGATCAATGACTAATTCTTTGGATTTATCATAACCATTTGGGAAATCGAAAGATAGTTTGTTTTGTTTCCAAACAAAGGAGCAAGCCACCTCCACTTTTAGCCCGTCTATATATTGATACGCAAAAGGCTTTTCTTCTATAATTTCATTTACAGAAGTTTTAATATGTAGTCTTCCCTCTAGCAAAAAAACATTTTCAGCTCCTTCCAACTCCATTCGTATTTTGTTGGGATTTGCTCTAGGAGCTACCACCCAATCATACTTTAAGCCATCGCCATAGGTGTAAATTCTATAGTCTATCTTGGGATAAACTGACTCATAAATTACTTCTTGATAGCGTTGTAAATTAGACGCCGAAATTCCACTCAAAAAATAATGCACGCGCCCCTCTTTAGGGTTTCTATAGCTGATTTTTGCTTTTTGACTATTAACAAATCGCCACTGTAATGCATGACTGTTTAAATGTTCGCAAAATTCATTTTGATCATGCGCATGTCCTAACTGACTTTGGTCAATAAAATGATAGGTGATTGCTTTATCTTCTAAAAAAATAGCGCCTCCTGGAATATCTGCTTTTGCTATAGATTGCTGATTCCACTGGCCCTTATTCTTAACAAAGTAAGGTGTATCCGCCCAAGAAAATGAGGTCCATAAAATTAATGTAATAACAAATGATAAGCGCATGTAGTTAGCTAAATTACGTTATTGCGTGCTAATCTCCGAATGTGTAAGAAGAAGTATTACTTATTCAGAAGTAATTTCTAAAGGAATTTCTTGTAAAACCAGCATCATACTATCTTTTACATTTTCGTAAGCCGCACGATTTTCTTCTTTTACAGGGTCTGATGGAGGAAGCTTTTGTTTGTAAGGATCAACTTGCACACCATTTTTCCAAAAACGATAACAAACATGAGGCCCTGTAGCAAGACCTGTACTTCCTACATAACCAATCACGTCGCCTTGCTTCACAAATACTCCAGGCTTGATCCCCGATTTGATTTTACTCATGTGCAAATACTGCGTAGTATAAGTGCTGTTGTGGCGTACTTTCACATAATTACCGTTATTTCTTTTATAGCGCGCTTCTGTCACTGTTCCATTGGCAGTAGATAAAATAGGTGTTCCTTTTGGAGCTGCGTAGTCAGTTCCTAAATGAGGTTTTACACGACCTGTTACAGGGTGCTTTCTACGTTTACTATAACGAGAGCTGATGCGAGAATAATTTAATGGAGCGCGTAAAAATGCCTTACGCAATGTCCCTCCATTTTCATCAAAATAATCACCAAAGTTTTCATCTTCTTGAAAGTAGAAAGCATAAAAATCTTCATTTGAGTGATTGAACTCTGACGCCCAAATACGACCGATTCCTATAAACTCATCCTCCACATATTTCTCTTCATAAACCACCCTGAAATGATCTCCCTTTTGGATTCGAAAAAAGTCGATAGTCCAAGCGTAAATACTTGAAAGCTCCATTACTAAGGCAGGACTCATATTACTAGCCATCAAAGCATTCCATAAAGAAGATTCTATGTGTCCACTTGCCTCACGAATACGTACCTCAATTTCTTTTTGACCTCTATATACATGAATAGAATCGCGGAAATCAAACACTACATAATCGGTAGAAGACTCCTCATAAATAAAGCACTGCGCCACCTTATCAGAATCATTGCTACATAACACCGTGTAGTTTTTTCCAGCACGAGCAGTACGAAAATCAAAAACATTTTTGGATGCTCTTACAATCTTGTCAATTTTTGGATGATCAATGTGATGTAGATACAGAATAGCTCCAAGCGTTTGTCCGGGTTCTACTTGTCCTTTCACTACCGAAAAAGAATCAACAACTAATCCGTATTCATATGTTTGTGCCGGCATAACCGTAGTTTCATCTATAATACTACCGCCACCACAAATTACTGAAAAGAAAAAAACTAGGCAGATAAAAAATGCCATTAAAATCTTTTTCCAATCACTCATTTATTCCTCTTTTAGTGCATTTAACACCCATTGTCTTCCCCAATTTTCTTGTTCCTCTTCCGACCAAAGTTCTGGAAAGAAAATACGCTTCTGAAATCGAGGAGGTAAATACTTTTGCCAATTAGTTCCTCCTGTTGCACGCAGATTGTTTTTATTTTGACTTAAATAACGAACGGCAGATTTATAATGAACCAGTGGCCAGTTAACATTAACATTTAAATCCAACTGACGAAGCTCGGTAATGAGGAATTGGTTTTGTTGGTCCTTGGCTGTTAATGACTGATATTTCGCTAACAAGTTGATATCCTTGTATGCTTCAGCAGTTTGAATAAACTGAATCATGTATTTCTTTTCAAAATTTTGGAGCATTTGGGTTTTTTTACCAGACTCTAACTCTAAAGAACCTTCCATCCAATAGAAATGTTGGACTTGTTCTTGCAAGCTCTTATTTTTTAAGCTTTCGCGTAAATCTTTTTGTGTAAGGTTAATGATATCCGTGGCTCCAATCTCAATCATTCGGTATTGTGCTGACTGAAAACCACTCGCTGGCAATAATGACATACGAAATTTCAAAAACTGTTCTTTCTCCATTCCGTGTACCATAATATTAAAGGATTTGGTAAGGGCCTCAAAATAATTATTTATTCTCTTTACTCGAGAAGTGAAAAATTCTACATCCAAATGATCATTCCAGCCTAAATCCTCTCCTTCTTCCGAAAGATTTTTCCCATTATAAGCTATTTGCTCAATCTCATTCAGTACTAATTTGAAATATAACTCAGAGATTTGATGGTAAATTATAAAGATTTCCTCATCAGGAAAGTCTGTTTTAGGATGCTGTAGACTCAAGAGCGTATCTAGGCAGACATAGTCCCAATAATGCAAAGGGTTAGCGTATAGCAATCCATCTAAGTAAGATCCTAAATCTTGACCTGATGCAGAATATTTCGATTCAAGCTTTTCTAGTTTTCCTTTGGTTTCATCACTCCATTCCATACACAAAGATTTACTTTTGCAATTTATCAAAATTTAAAGCTGATTCATTTACAATTAAAAGGAGTTATTGACAGGGTTTTAACAGCAAAACTAAACGACCACATTCACAATTTTCTTAAGTACTACAATTACACGCTTTGGCGATTTTCCTTCTAGTAATTTTACTGTCTTTTCATGTTCCATTACAGCCGCCTCTACTAATTGCTTATCTAGATTGGCATCTAACTCCAACTTAAAGCGCATTTTTCCGTTAAAAGAAACAGGATAAGTAATAATATCTTCTTTTAAGTAACCTAAATCAAAAACAGGAAGAGGTTCTTTTGTTATAGAAAATTTGTTGCCAAGCTTTTCCCAAAGCTCTTCTGCTATATGGGGAGCATAAGGAGAAAGTAATATTAATAAGTCATTAATAATAGCACGTTTATTACACTTCAAATCATTCAATTCGTTCACACAAATCATTAGAGTGCTTACTACAGTGTTGAAGGAGTAACGTTCAATGTCTTCATACACCTTCTTGATAGCTTTGTGTATTGATTTCAACTCGGCTTTATTTGGCTCTTCTTCCGAAACAACAAATTTGTTATCCGCATCATGCATCAAGCGCAAAAGCTTACGCAAGAAATTGTGTACCCCATTAATGCCTTTGGTATCCCAAGGTTTAAACTGCTCCAATGGCCCTAAGAACATTTCGTACATCCTTAAGGTATCTGCACCAAACTTCTCTATTAAATCATCTGGTGTCTGTACATTATACTTAGACTTTGACATCTTTTCTACTTCGTGTCCACAAGTGTAGTGTCCACTATCATTCAAGATGAAATCCGCATCAGCAAATTCACTCCTCCACTTTTTAAAAGCTACAAGATCTAGTAAATCATTATCCACTATGCTTATATCTACATGCAAACGCACTGTTTGATATTCTTTGCGTTTTTCGAAAGTGACAAATTTGTTACTATCCTTTACTCGATATACAAAACTGGAACGACCCAAGATCATCCCTTGGTTAATCAACTTTTTGAATGGCTCATTAAACGCTATAAAACCGAAATCGTATAAAAACTTGGTCCAAAAACGTGAGTATAAAAGATGTCCTACTGCATGCTCTGCTCCGCCAATGTATAAATCTACTTGCCCCCAGTAATCGGCTTTTTCTCTGGAAACGAATTCGTTTTTATTTTGTGCATCCATATAGCGCAAGAAGTACCAAGAAGAACCTGCCCACCCAGGCATAGTGTTGTATTCCATTCGATCGCCAGGAAAATTTTTCCATGCTTCTTTCTTAGCTCTTGCCAATGGTGGCTCACCCGTCTCAGTCGGTAAATACTTATCTACTTCAGGTAGTTCTATAGCTTCATTTCCTTCTGTTAAATAAGGTGTTTCACCTTTATAATATACCGGGAATGGCTCTCCCCAATAACGCTGTCTACTAAAAATGGCATCGCGCAAACGATAATTGGTTTTACCTTTTCCAATTCCTTTTACTTCAATCAACTCAATGGCTTTTTGAATGGCATCAGTTACCGACAATCCATTTAGAAAATCTGAATTAGCTATCACTGCCGATTTATCTTCATTGGCTGCTTCACTGACATCAACATTTTGAAAAATGTTGATTATGTCAATACCGAAATACTGAGCGAAATCCCAATCTCTTTGGTCTCCACAAGGAACAGCCATAACAGCACCTGTTCCGTAAGATGCCATCACATAATCGCCAATCCAAATCGCTAATTTTTTTTCCGTAAACGGATGGATGGCATAAGCTCCTGTAAAAGCTCCGCTAATATTTTTCACATCAGACTGTCGGTCTCTTTCTGATTTCAATGCAGCTTGTTGTACATATTTTTCTACTTCTTCTTTTTGGGCTGCTTTTGTAATACTTTGCACCAATTCATGCTCAGGTGCTAGTACAATAAAACTCACTCCATAAATAGTATCGGGTCGTGTAGTAAACACTTCTATATTGGCATCGAGTCCATCTAATGGAAAAGAAATTGAAGCACCTTTAGATTTTCCAATCCAATTGCGTTGTATCTCTTTGATGGAATCACTCCATTCTACCATTTCTAAATCGTTTAATAAACGTTCGGCATATGCAGTGATTCGCAAAGACCATTGACGCATCAACTTTTGCTCAACAGGATGTCCACCTCTTTCAGAAACTCCGTCTTTCACCTCATCATTCGCCAAAACGGTCCCTAATTCTTCACACCAATTTACCCAAGTATCTGATAAATAGGCCATCCTATACTTCAATAACAGAGCCTGTTGTTCCTCTTCACTAAATGAGTTCCACTCATCGGCACTAAAACTTGGCGTATCCTTATCACAACAAGCGTTCGACAGTACATTTCCTTCTCTCGAGAAACAATCCTGCAATTCAGAAATAGGTCGTGCCTGATCAGCATCCTTACAATAATAAGCATTGAACAACTGCTTGAAAATCCATTGTGTCCATCGATAATATTCTGGACTTGATGTACGAACTTCTCTGCTCCAATCATAAGAAAAACCCATCTGATCTAACTGCTGTCTATAGCGGTCTACGTTATTATCAGTAGTAATAGCAGGATGTTGTCCTGTTTGTATAGCGTATTGCTCTGCTGGCAACCCAAACGAATCGTAACCCATTGGATGTAACACATTAAATCCTTTATGACGCATATAACGCGCATATACATCAGAAGCGATATATCCAAGAGGATGCCCTACATGAAGCCCCGCCCCTGAAGGATAAGGAAACATATCCAACACATAAAACTTTTCTTTACTGCTATCCTCCGAAACTCGATAAGTTCCTTCTGCTCTCCATCGGTCTTGCCACTTTTGCTCTATATTTTTGAAATTATATTCCATTTTCGCTCAAAATATCAAGGCGTAAAGTTAATCAATAAGCTCGGAAAATGATTACTTTAGCATGCTGTATGACACAATCTCAAGAAAAACATACAAAACACAAACTTCTCGCTTCTTCTGCCTCAACGCTAATTAGTATTTCATTAGTTCTTTTTATGCTGGGAATTTTGGGGCTTGTACTTATCAATGCGCAACACCTTTCTAACTATGTTAAAGAAAATATTGGCTTTACAGTCATGTTGAAAGAAGATGTGAAAGAAGTAGATGTTTTACAGTTTCAAAAAACATTGGATGGATCCAAATGGGTGAAGTCGAGCCAATATGTGAGCAAAGAAGAAGCCGCTTCTATTCTACAACAAGACCTAGGAGAAGACTTCATCTCTTTTTTAGGTTTTAACCCGCTATCTTCCTCAATTGATATTCGCTTACATGCCGCACATACAACCAGTAGTCAAATGAGTAACATTAATAACGAACTGAAAAATCACGTTTTAGTTAGAGATGTTGTCTTTCAAAAAGATTTGGTAGATGCTATTAACCAAAATGTGCAAAAAGTAAGCTTGCTATTAATTGGGTTCTGCGCACTGCTTTTTATTATTGCTATAGCTCTTATCAACAATACTATACGCTTGTCTGTTTACTCCAAAAGATTTTTAATCCGTACCATGAAATTAGTAGGTGCCACACATGCATTTATCCGCAAACCCTTCTTATATAGTGGATTAACGCAAGGTGTATTTGGAGGACTCATCAGCATCTTATTGCTAATGATTACATTGTTTGGTATCCAAAAAGAAATGCCCGAATTATTGGTGCTGCAAGATTTACCAACAGTTGGCGTTATTATGGGGGCTATGCTTACAATAGGAGTCTTAATATGTTTAATTGCTACTAATATGGCAGTAGGGAAATACTTACGAATGAATGAAGACAATTTATACCGATAGATTATGAATTTTACTTTTGGAAAAACAAATTATCAGCTTTTAATTGCAGGCGTTATCGTCATGGCAATTGGCTTTGTTTTAATGAGTGGAGGTGGCTCGGATGACCCAAATGTGTTTAGCGATGCTATCTTTAATACACAGCGTTTAACCATTGCGCCGATCCTTATCTTGACTGGATTAGTCATAGAGATTTTTGCCATATTTTACAAGCCGAAAGAAGACTAAATGGAAAGTATTTGGCAGGCCATTATACTTGGAATTATTCAAGGATTAACTGAGTTTTTACCTATAAGTAGCAGTGGTCATTTAGAAATAGCGACTTTTATTCTTGAGCATTTTGGTAGTGAGGGATTACCTGATGAAAATATTTTAATGACGGTAGTGCTACACGCAGCTACAGCTTTAAGCACTCTCTTTATTTTTCGATGTGAAGTAGCTCAAATTTTCAAAGGATTATTACAATTTAAATGGAACGAAGAGTTTCTATTTTCATTAAAAATTATTATTTCTATGTTTCCAGCAGCAGTAGTTGGTATACTTTTTGACAAACAAATTGATGCCCTTTTTGGTGGTAGAATACTATTGGTTGGCAGTATGCTAGTTGTTACCGGTTTACTGCTTTTTGTTGCTGATAAAGCTAAAAAAACGGAGAAAGAGACATCTTTCGGACATGCATTACTAATTGGTTTAGCACAAGCAATTGCTATTCTCCCTGGAATTTCTCGATCAGGAGCAACTATTTCTACTTCGGTACTTTTGGGTATTGATAGAGAAAGAGCCGCTCGCTTTTCGTTCTTAATGGTCGTTCCTTTGATTTTCGGAAAAATGGCCGATGACATTTTGGGAGGTAGTATTAGAGCGGATATGGCTACCTTATTACCTTTATCTATCGGCTTTATAATCGCTTTTTTGACTGGACTTATTGCTTGTAAGTGGATGATTCAATTGGTGAAGAAAAGCAAATTAAAATACTTTGCATACTACTGCTTTGTGTTGGGTACTATTGCTGTTTTTTGGAACTGGCTATAATATGAAAAATACTCATCAACTTAAAGGAGGAGTATTACTCATCAACAAACCATTAGAGTGGACATCTTTTGATGTGGTAAAAAAAACTCGAAGCCTGTTACGCACATATTTAAAATTGAAAAAAATTAAAGTAGGTCATGCAGGTACACTAGACCCTTTAGCGGTGGGGTTATTGGTATTATGCATAGGTAAATTTACCAAGCGTATCACCGAATTTCAAAGCCAAGAAAAAGAATACACAGGTACATTTACTTTGGGTGCCACTACTCCATCTTACGACCTGGAGACAGAAATTGACAAAACATTTCCAATAGCACATATCAAAAATGAATACATTCAAGCATCTGTTAATAAATTTATAGGAACTATTGATCAGTTTCCTCCCATATTTTCAGCATTAAAAAAAAATGGTGAACGACTGTACGAAAAAGCAAGGAGAGGAGAAGAAGTACATTTAGATGCACGACAAGTTCACATACATGAATTTGAAATTACTAGAATAGAATTACCCGAAATTGATTTTCGAGTAGTGTGTAGCAAGGGTACTTATATTCGTTCTTTAGCTCACGATTTTGGAAAAGCGCTGAATAGTGGCGCACATCTCAGCGCATTGTGTCGCACACGCATCGGTAATTTTCATTTAAATCAAGCCATTGATATAGAAACACTTAAAGAATATATTGAAACACAAGATATTCCAATAATTGATGTTTAATTTCGTATATTTGCC
>Ga0160423_10005699_pt1 | contig 10136 bp, 8 predicted proteins | sample CRUFie14St8metaG_FD_108191 | JGI IMG/M metagenome (GOLD analysis project Ga0160423, IMG submission 108191) | Marine microbial communities from the Costa Rica Dome - CRUD Field 142mm St8 metaG | ecosystem: Environmental > Aquatic > Marine > Oceanic > Photic zone | place: Costa Rica: the Eastern... | reverse complement strand
CTGTTTTTCCCGAAAAGCAGCCGCGCGATGTCGGCGTCCACCCGCGCGGCCGAGACGAAGTCGGTTCGGTGAAAGCGCAGTACGTCCTGAAACAGCTTCACCGCCTTGAGGTGGGGCGAGGCGCTGTCGTTGGTCTGTGGGTTCCACGCTAGAAATTTGTCGAGCGAATCAAGCACCGGATCGGTCACCTTGATTTCAAACGCATCCTCCGGCTTGGCTGCTGCGAACTCGCCAGAGGTGTAAAAGGCAAGCGCCTCGTGCGCGATGAAGTCGTACAGCATCGGCCGGTAATTCTCCGGCAACGTCGGCTTGGTCAGCAGGTCGGCGAAGTCGCTGGTTGGGATGGTCTTGAGACGGCCATCGGCGAGGGCGTTGGTGAAGTGCAGGTCAATCTCCCGGTAAAGCCGGGGCAGGTCCCATGTGGTGAAATCTTTCCCAAGCGGCTCGGCTGTCGCGGTGCGCTGCATGAACCGGTAGCGGTTCTGCTGGAAATACTGCCAGTACCAGTGCCCCAGCACGGTTTCGAGCAGGGGCTTAGCCTCGACTGGCACCATGTCGATTTCGTCCTGTAGGCGGGTGATTTTTTCCTCAGGCTTGCTGCCTTGCACGGCGCCCTCGTGGGTGATGCGCTTGGCCAATGCCTTGATCGCCTCGGCGTTTTTGCCTTCCTTGAGCGCGGAGTCGTAGATCGTCTGCAGCTTGGCGACGGCGGTTTTGGGCCGTCCTTTTTTCTCCGCCTCGGCGACCTCTTTCCAGAGCGCCTCGCGATCCACCGGCTGCGTTTGGCCAAGCGCTAGGCCGGCAATGAACACAAGAAAAGTACTCAGCAACTTCATGGCAACATTCCCAATATAGGTACGACGGTTGTCGCCAAAAATATTAGGCGCAAAATGGCTCTTGGCCAAGCGTCTAGCCAAACGCGGTCAGCCGAACAGCTCGGTGGCCACGCGGGCCTCCTCGTTTTCGACCAGTCGGAGGTCGCGCGGGCCAATGCGAAATTTGAGCTTTTTGTGGTCGAGCCCGAACTGGTGTAGAATAGTGGCGAGCCAGTCGTAGTGGTGGATAATGCCATCAACCGCGTAGTGCGAAAACTCGTCGGTTTGTCCGTGGATATATCCTCGCCGGAAGCCACCACCGGCCACCCATTGGCTGAAACCGTAGGTGTTGTGGTCGCGGCCGACCTTGTCGCGTTTGGTCAAACCCTCGCGAAATTGGATCACCGGCAGACGGCCCATCTCGCCGCCCCAGTGCACGATTGTGCTGTCGAGCAGACCGTGTTCTTTTAGGTCGCGCACCAGAGCCGCAGCCGGTTTGTCGACCTCCACGCAGCGTTGGGGAAGGGCGGTCTTGATTGAGCCGTGATGATCCCAGACCTGTCCGTTGCAGAGAATCTGTACAAACCGCACGCCGCGCTCGACCAGTCTCCGGGCGATCAGGCATCGGGTGCCGTAGTCGCGGGTGACCTTTTGGTCGATGCCGTACATTTTTTCGTGGCCTCCGATTCGCGGGAGATGTCGAACGCCTCCCGCGCCGCCACCTGCATGCGCGCGGCAGGCCGCAACTTTTCATGCGCGCCTCGAGGTCATTCTCGCCGGGATGCTGCTGGAGATGCTCGCGGTTCAACCGGTCGAGCAGGCGAAGCTGCTCCTCCTGCGGCGAACCCTTCAGGTGCCGCGGTGGGTCGAGGTTGAAAATGCGGGGCGCGACCGGCCGCACCATCGTACCCTGATAGATGGAAGGCAGCTTGCCGTTGGACCAGTTCTCGCCGCCGATCAACGGCAGGCCGCGGGTGTCGGTCAATGCCACGTATGCTGGCAGTTCCTGCGTCTCGCTGCCAAGCGCGCTGGTGAGCCAGCTACCCAGCACGGCGCGTCCGCTGGAAGCCCGCCCGGTGCTGAGCGCGTAATTGGACGGGATGTGATTATTGGCACCGGTGTGCATCGACCGGATCAACGTGATTTCGTCAGCCACCTGGCCCAGGTGTGGCACCAGCTCGGACAGCTCCATGCCGCATTGGCCGTGTGGCTTGAATTTCCAAAGCGGCGCCATGATCTCGCGGCTGGCCTGCGCCGGGTTGTCGAACTTCACGTCGCCCGAGAAAGTCTTGCCGTCGTACCTCATCAATTCCGGCTTGGGATCGAAAAGGTCGATCTGGCTTGGGCCGCCGAGCATGAACATTGAGATCATCGCCTTGGCACGAGGCTCGTGGTGCGGCTGTTTCGGAAGGAGGTCGTACGTCTTCTGCTCGAGGTCCGGCTTGAACGGTTCGTCCGCCTCCGCAGCCAGCAGACCGTCACGCTTGAGGAGCCAGGAGGCGGCAACGGAGCCGAGGCCAAACGCCGAGGTGTGAAGCATGTGTCGTCGGGAGCAGAGTTGGGTTTTCATAACAGCGGATTAGTCAATGTACAAAAAGCGGTTGGACGCCATAAGCACCTGGGCCAGTGCGGCGAGCGAGCGTCTGGCCGGGGCATCCGGTTGGGCCTTGATTTTCTTTTGCCACTCGGCATTCGGGTCGGCCCGGAAAAGTTCCTCCTGTCGCTCGAGAAAACTGGAGAGATATTGTTGTTCCTCATCGGTTGGCGCCGTGGCGAACAATTTGCGGAATAGGGCGTCGAGCCGCTGGTCGGCTTCGGTTGGGTGATTGGTGAACAGTCGATCCGCGAGTCCGCCGGTTAGCCCGATGATCTGGTCGTCGTTCAGGAACCAAAGCGACTGGGTGGCCACGGTGGTTGAGCGCCGCCGGTCGCAGTTCGGCTTCATCTCCGGCAGGTCGAATGTCGCCAGCATGTTGAGTGGCAGGCTGCGGTTGGACTCGATGAAGGCGCTGCGCCGGAACGCCGCCTCATTTTGTCCGCGCACACCGGCGGCCAGGCCGTCCCGAATCTTTGTTACCCCGATGACGACCTTGCCCTCGGCATCCGTCGTGACCGGGATGCTTGGGCCGCCGGACTCGAGGTTGAGGTCGCCGGTGGTCGCCAAGATGAAATCCCGCACCGCCTCCGCCTCGAGTCGCCTGAGGTTCGCGCGGGCGAGCAGCCGGTTTTCGGGGTCTACCGCGTCCAACTCCGGAGTGCGCCGCGCGGATTGTTGGTAGACGGTGGAAAGTAGGATCATCCGATGCAGCCGTTTTTGATCCCAGCCGTGCTTCACGAAATCAGCGGCCAACCAGTCGAGCAACTCCGGGTGGGACGGCGGCTCGCTGTTGAGGCCAAAGTCGCCCGGCGTGTCCACGATACCTTGCCCAAAGTGGTGCTGCCAGATGCGGTTGACGAAGACCCTCGCGGTCAGCGGGTGCTGTCCATTGGTCAGGTGACTGGCTTAGGCGATGCGGCGGCCGGTGGTCGTGCGGGTGGACTCGTTCACCGGCAGTGCCGGAGCCTGTCCGGCCTGCGACAGGACGGCGAGTTCGCCCGGCTGCACCTTTTCGCCCGGGCTGTTTGGGTTGCCCCGGAAAAGCACCGCGCTCACCGGCACGACGTCCGATTGCTCGGTGGCCACGCGTACTAGGCGCTTGGGCGGCTTGGTTTCACGCACTTTAGTGACCTCCGCCTTTTGTTTTTCAAACTCACGATACGCGGCGTTGTCGTACTCGACTAGAAAACCGGCGATGAAGCTGACCGGCTTAACCATGGGATAAAGGTCGAGCAGTTCCTTCTGCCGCTCGGTTCGTTCCTTGCTGAGGGCGAGCACGGCCTGAAGGGTCTCCTCGCGAACCTCCTCCGGGACATCGCTGAGCTTGGCCGCCTGGATTGTCTTTGCCAGCTCAGTTTTTTTTGCCTGAATCGCGGCGTCCATCTCCTTGGCGCGGGCTTCGATCTCCTCGGCTTTTTTTCGATCCTCAGCGGAGGTGACGTCGACCAAACGGGCGGACGGTTGCTGCCATTTTTTCAACGGGAACACCGGGTCGAAGATGGCTCGGAAACGATAGTAGTCGTCGATGCCGATTGGGTCATACTTGTGATCATGGCACTGCGCGCAGCCGACTGTCAGGCCAAGCGTCGAGGAGCCGATCACCTGCACGGCGTCCGCCGCCGCCTGGTTGCGGTCGGCGAGCGAGTTGCTGGATTGGGTCGGGTCCGGCGCCATGCGCATGAAGCCGGTCGCGGTGAGCAACTCCACGTGGCGTGGATTGTTCGTGTCCGGCTTGCCGTCGATCAATTCGTCGCCGGCAATCTGTTCGCGGAGAAACTGGTCGATTGGTTTGTTGCGATTGAACGACTCAAAAACGTAGTCGCGGTAGTGCCAGGCGTTGGGGCGACGGGTGTCGTTGCCGCTGCCGCCGTCGCTCTCCGCATAGCCGGCTACGTCCAGCCAATGTCGCTCCCAGCGTACACCAAACTCCGGTGAACTGAGCAGGCGCTCCACCAGCTTTGGCCAAGCCTGCGACGTTTCGTCGTCAACGAACGCCTCCACCTCGGTGGCGGTCGGCGGCAGTCCGGTGAGGTCGTGGGTGATCCGGCGAATCAACGTCTCACGCCCGGCCCGGGGCGAGAACCGAAGTCCGAGCTTGGCCAAGCGCTCAGCGACAAAGGCATCGATGGGTGTCCGTATGTCAAAGCCGCTTGGTCGCGGCACTCGCGGTTCCTTCACCGGTTGAAAGGACCAGTGGCTAAGCTCCTCTTCGGTAAAGCGGACGGAGTCGGGATCCTTCGGCTCGAGGCGGATGGTCTTTGCGCCCTGCGCGATCCAGTCCAGGATGATCTGTTTTTGATAGGCTGTCAGTTTTTTTGGACCGTCCGGCATTTCGTCCGAGGCAACTTGCTGCCACAGCAGGCTGGCCTCGGGGTCGCCCGGCACAATGGCCTCTCCGGAGTCGCCGCCGGTTTGCATCAGGTGCACCAGTCGGACGTCAAGTCCACCGCGTTTCTTTTTTTCTTCGCCGTGACAATGAAAACAGGCAGCCTTGAGGATTGGCCGAACATCTGTCTCAAACTTGAGCGCCTCGGAGTAGGCGGAGGCAGTGCCGGTCGCTGCGAGCAGGGCAGCTATCAGGCAGGCCAATTTTGTGCGTCGGATACTCATCCAATTGGTCAGCCGCGATGGTACAAAAACGGACAGGCAAATCAACCACGATTAACCGGCCAGGCGCTTGGCCAAGCGCTTGGTTTTGATTGTGCAGCCTGACCGTGAGGGCTACGTTGCCGGCGATTTTTATGGTGAAATATTTTGTATCGATCCTGTTCGTCGGAGTTGGCGTGGTAAGCCAGCCGGCTGCGGCTGAGCTTGGCCAAGCGGTGGGGCTTGCCGCGGTGAAGGATCCAGCCAAGCTGGGGTTTGATGCCAAGAAACTGGACGCTGTTTTTGCTGCCCAGAAAAAATTAATTGCGGACAAGCATTCTCCGTCCAACGTCGGGCTCATTGTCCGCAGGGGTAAGGTCGTCTATCACCGGGCGGCGGCCTCGCGAATGTTTCACGACCGGGCGATCACTGACGAAACGGTGTTTCCGATCTGGTCGATGACCAAGCCGATTACCAGCGTGGCGGCGATGATCCTGCACGAGCGAGGCAAATTCAAACTGGACGATCCCGTGGCGGATGCCCTTCCGGAACTGGCCAAGGTAATGGTTAAGACAGCCGATGGTGAGACGGTGCCGTTGGCCAAACCGATCACCTACCGCGACCTGTTTCGCCATACGGCCGGTTTCGCCGGTTACGATGGGCTGTATCATCAGGACGGTTTCTGGGGAAAAACGACACGCGCCAAGAGGCTCGACTGGATCATCGGCGAGCTGGCCAAGGTGCCGATTGAACATCAGCCGGCTGACAAGTACACCTACGGAATGAGCACGGCGGTGCTGGGGCGAGCGATTGAGGCGTTGTCCGGCAGGACGCTGGATCAGTTTTTGCGGAAGGAACTTTTTCGGACGCTTGGCATGAAGAACACGCGGTTTCATTTGACCAAGCGCAACCGCAAACGGTTTCAGCCGTTAAGCGTTTTTGAGAATGACGACTATCGCGCCGCCAAACCGGCCGAGGACGAGCTGCCGTACGCGAAGGAGGTTCCGCTCTACCTCGGGGGCGAGGGGCTGATCTCGACGATGGCGGACTACGCGCGATTTTGCCAGATGCTCATCGATGGAGGCAAGGCGCCGGGCGGAAAACAGCTTCTGAAGCCGGAGACTTTGAAGTTGATGTGGACCGATCAACTGGGAGATATACCGGGGTATGACGACCGGAAGAACGGCAACGGTTTCGGGCTGGGGTTTTATGTGTTGAATGACTTCAACCAGTATGGTGCTGAGGGCGTGTTCGGCTGGGGTGGTTACCACACAACGCATTTTTGGATCGACCCGAAAAACGAAATGTACGCCATCTACCTGTGCCGCCGTTATCCGTACAATCAGGAGACGCTAACGCAATTTCGCAAGGCGGTATACGAGGCCATGAAATGAAGCTGTGCGTCCTGCCAGGGTTGGTCTTGGCCTTGAGCTTGGTCGGTTGTGCCTCGTTTGGCCCAGCTCCGGTGGATGTGCGTTCGAGGTTACTGTTGGCTGCGGAGGCAAGTGACTCCGGGCATTCCGCCGGTGATCGGTCTCATATTGGCTTGGCCAAGCTCTTGGCCAGGCGCAAACAAAACGGCTGAATAAATGTCTCCCAAGGCGATCAATCTCAAAGTCAAGTTTGACTGCTTAAGTGATCATTGGTCGCCGCGAGTCATCGCGGAGTTGAACGACTATCAATTCAAGCTAGTGAAGGCTAGGGGGGAGTTTGTCTGGCATTCCCACGCTGACACCGACGAGGCGTTCGTCGTCGTCGAGGGCACGCTGGAGATCGAGTTTCGGGATCACAGCGTCACGATAAACGCCGGCGAGATGATTGTCGTACCGAAAGGAGTCGAGCACCGGCCAATCGCCCGTGAAGAATGCAAAATCATGCTCCTCGAGCCAAGGGGCGTGGTCAACACCGGTGACACCGGTGGCGGCTTAACCGCAGAAAACGACGTCTGGATTTAACCAAGCGCTTGGCCAAGCGCATCAGCCCAGAGCCAGATTCGCGTAAAACGAAGCCGAAACTATCCTCTCCTCGGGAGAGGGAGAAAACCAAAACAAACTCATGGTTGGCTATTGTTTTTCAACTCCGCAAACTTCTGCTCAATCAACGCATCAAAATTCAGTACAATTTTGAAGTGGTCCGAGACTTCCTCCTCTTCATGCACAACCATCAAAAACTTCTCACCACTGGGATGAATAGCGTGGCCGATTCCCGGATTGTCAATCCATGGGGTGCTAAAAAGCAATTCCGCTTTCCCGATTTCCACGCCTCCCTTTTCGTCAAAAGTTAAAGGCACTCGATACATGCCTTGAGGTGCTCTGTGAAAAATTTCATCCCCATCGGGTGCCCAAATGGGTTCCTCTCCCTGATAGATATTCGAAATCAAGTAGGCTTCATTCGGTTTATCGATAGGAGCGATATAGCAATTATAACCTCCGGCTTTACTGGAACTATACGAAATCCATTTTCCATCGGGAGAGAAATTAATTCCGAAAATCGAGGACCCTCGTGATGATGTCAGTTCCTTGAATTCTACAGGCGTAGTATCCATGTCGAGATAACCGGTTTTCATCGGGAATGATAATACTGCAATCTTCTTGCCGTCGCTTGACCAATCATCCGGCCCCATGGATGATTCGTTACTATATATAACTTGTTCCGGTGAAGCCCCAGTTGAGTTAACCTGAATAATATCGTGAGTGCGATCCTTGTTAGTAGATCTTGTGAATACAATGTTAGAGTCGTCAGGACTCCAAACCGGCCACCAATTGATTCCTTGTGTAGTTAACTTGGTTGAAGAGCCTTTTTTAATATCAAGTATCTCGATATCCGGTCGATTGCCTGCGATCGACACCGCAATTCTTTCCCCATCCGAACTTAGATCGAAGCGGGCGTATGTCGCGGCTTTAAATTGTTCCAGTCGTTCGACTTCGCCGGTTCGGTCGACCCAGGCGAACTGCCCCTTGGCGATGTTTGTACCGGGTATATAAACCAAAGTACCCTCGTGAGAAATGGAGAACTGAGAATTCCCCCAGTATGGATTAGCTCTTATCCCCGATATCAGGGTGACTTCATCTGAACCAACTCTGAGAGACTCGATGTCGAACTCCCGGGCTTTAAGTGTGTTGTCACGTAAATAAATTATATGGCCTGTTTTAGAGTATTTTGGTGCAAACCCATTTTTAATTAACGGAGTCATTTTTTTTGTGCTCAAATCCAAATGGATGATGGATCCGTTATCAGCTTTTGTTATTGCATGGTAGCTGGAAAAAAGAATGCCTTTGCCATCCGGAAGCGAATCAATCCGACTGAAGGCTTCTATATTATGTTCATCTCCAAGTTCGTCCAACTTCGGTATGGAAATAATTGTTTCCGGTTCGCTGGATGAGTTAATTTTAATGGCTTGGAGTTGAGTACCTTCGTAAGGAGCAAAATAGATCGTACCATCATCACTCCACACACCACCAAATGTAACTGATTCGTCGCAGATGACATTCAGTTCATGCGTATCGGTTGAAAAGCGTTTTAACTTTCCGTTGTCGAAGACCGCTAGCCAACGACTATCGTGGGAAAAAAATGGGTTGTTTAAACCCCACACGGATTTTTTAGAGGTAATTAGATTTATCCTTGTATCGTCCTTTACGGAGTGAAGCCAAAGGGAGTGGTTGCCGTCTGGTTTGGCCCCAGAAATATATGCGAACCACTTTCCTTCCGGTGAGATGGCGATGCTTTGTTGAAACTGGCTGCTGTTATCGAAGTAAAATTTTTCTCCGTCCGGCACGCCGACTGGCAGGAAATATGGTTCCTTCTGAGTCTTTTTCTGATCTCCGTTGCCTTGGCTTGGATCGTCGAGAAAGAACTGTAAAATGCACAGGATTGTCAAGATGGCCAAGGCGATGTTTTTGACTGTGGAGGAAGATCTGCCTTGGTGACTTGGGGGGCGGTGAGGTTTGCGGGGCGTTTTTTGTGGTGCTTGGTTAGGGGCTTGGCCGTCGATGGTGACGCCGCGCTTGGCCAAGCTGTCCTTGAGGGTTTCGAAAACTTCATCGCTGCCTCCGTCGATCCACTCGAGGTGCTGGATGCCGGTGAGTTGGTACTTGAGCTTGGCCGGGATGTCGGCCGGCTCGAGGTAGATGGGCAGGATGGTCTTTTTGCTCTCGGAGGCGATCATGACCTCCTTGACGACGTTGTGGGAGTCGGTGGAGTGGGAGGAGACCATCATGATGAGGACATGACACTCGGCGATGGCCTCGACGATCGACTCGGACCAGAGGGTGGCGGCATCAATGTTGCCTTCATCGACCCAGGTAGCGACACCGGCAGAGCGCAGGCGATCTACGAGGGACATGACCCGCTCGTAATCCTGACTCGAATAGCTGACAAAAACCTCGGTACTCATGGTCTGGGCATTTGAGGCGGGGAATAGTGCCGAACGGGGCAGGGAAATCAAAGGAGAGATTTTGAATCAATAATTCCCGTTTGCAGCGCTTGGCTAAGCGCTTGAGGAACCGCGAAGCGCACGAAGTGCACGAAGAATTTCTGTGTGATTATCTGGACACCCTCTCACTACGAGGGAGAGGGCAGGATTGGCCGGTCTAAAATGGTGCCACACCCTCATCCGGCCTTCGGCCACCTTCTCCCTCAGGGAGAAGGAATTTGGGAGTGCTCGCGGATCGGGTGCGTTTGTGTTCTATCGAATTTTGAAAACTCACCCGGTTGGCCAAGCGGTTAGTTTTTCTCGGCGGCTTTTTTAGCCCGTTGTTCGGCGAAGAATTCGCGCAGGACGGTGGCGCATTGTTGCTCGCCGACGCCCGCGGTGATGGTGCAGTGGTGGTTGAGGCCCTCGTGCTGGAGCAGGTTCATCGCGCCGCCGGCTGCGCCGCCCTTGGGGTCGGGTGCGCCGAAGACGACGCGGTCGAGTCGGCAGTGGACGATGGCTCCGGCGCACATGGGGCACGGTTCCTTGGTGACGTAGAGGGTGCAGCCGGTGAGTCGCCAGTTGCCGAACGCCTCCTCGGCGGCGGTGAGGGCGAGCATCTCGGCGTGGGCGGTGGCGTCGTTGAGCATTTCCACCTGGTTGAAGCCGCGGGAGAGGATGCGGCCTTCGTGGACAATCACCGCGCCGATGGGCACTTCCTCGGCGT
>Ga0160423_10005696_pt1 | contig 10143 bp, 7 predicted proteins | sample CRUFie14St8metaG_FD_108191 | JGI IMG/M metagenome (GOLD analysis project Ga0160423, IMG submission 108191) | Marine microbial communities from the Costa Rica Dome - CRUD Field 142mm St8 metaG | ecosystem: Environmental > Aquatic > Marine > Oceanic > Photic zone | place: Costa Rica: the Eastern... | reverse complement strand
GTCGCGGTGACGCCTGCGTTCTTGAGTACGAAGCACTTACTCGGAACCTTGACGATCGGTGAGCCGAAGAGCATCAGGAGGAACGGCTTCGACGTAGCGACCTCGGCGAGAGGACGACGGAAGAAATCGAGGAGACGCACAAACTCGATAACCGTTGGGTCATGTTGTACGAAAACGATCTTCGAGGTGTTGGGAATCGTGAGGTTGTGATCGACGAACGCAGTCGGCGCTCCGCTCGCGTTAGCGATCTCGCCGATCAAGCGACAGGTCGAGAAGTCGACAGCGTTCGCGGTCGCAGCTTTGTCGCTTCGGTAGATCTTGTAAAACACGGCGTCGCTCGCGTCTGCGATGGTCACAGTCACGCTCTCACCCGCAGCGACCTCAACAGTCGCGGAGTTCACGCCCGCGCTGAATCCGTCGTTGCTCACCGCGACGACCTTGTAGCCGTAGAATCCGACATCGTCACCGGTGAAGCTACCCGCGGCTCCCGCAGCTGCTACGCCTGAGATCGTGGGGCCGTTGGGCGCAGCGCTTGAGCTCGCAGACGCGGGAGCCGCGTATGCGTTGAACAAGAACGGCGCAGACTTGACAGGAACCGGCCCGTAGGGGCTCATGATGTTGAGCTCCTGAACGCCATACGTCAGACCGTCCGCAGCGCGGAGAGACGCGAATTGATCGTGGCGACCGAACTGAACAGCGAACTTGATAAGCTCCGCGTGGATGCGTGGCTCGACGTAGATGCAGTCGGGGCGACCGAAGCGCGGAGCGCTCTGCACCTCTGAGAGTACCTCTTGGAGGAGGCGAGGCGTCGGAGACTTGCCACGGAGATCGAACGTATTCGCGCCGCTGTTGTGCGACTCAATCTGCTCGATGATGCCGTCGAACGCGAGAGGGTTTACGCTTTCCTTCGCGTGCCAGAGTGAGCGCTCGAGCTTCTGCATGAGGCGCAAAGTCCCGCGCTCCGTTTCGAGTGCGATCGCGTTCGCGTTGTTGCCGATGAGACCGACGAGCGAGCCGACGTCAGTCACCTCGCGACGCTCTGCGAGATACTTAACGCGTACAGACTTACGCTCATACTCGGAGCGGTTGGTCGTGCCTCCGCTACCCTCTGCGATGAACGGCTCGAGATCGAGACCGTGATCGTTGATCACGCTGTACTCGTGTACGGTGTTCGTCGCTGATACCTTCGGGATCGCGGGCCAGAGCGCAAGCTCCTTCATGGTGTACGTTGCGCTCGAGAGCGTGTTCTCGATGCTCTGTGGTACGAGGGGGCTCAAGCTGCCCGCGTCACCGCCACTAGTACCGGCGGGGGCTTGATATCCCGCGTCGGCAGATTTACGGAGCGCGCTATTGAGCTGAGCGAGGTCCGCGATATTTACGAGCTGATTAGCTTCTGGAAATGAATACATGACGACCTCTTTACTCTGCGTCGATGATGTGGGTAACAGCGGACACAGGAACGCCCGCCTCGAGTTGTGCGATCGCGTTGCGGATCTGTCCGCGTTGCGTGTTGCTGAGCTTGTCCGCGTCGTCGCGGAGCATCGTGAGACCCTTACGGATCACGTCCCCCCGAGTCGGTCCTGCGGGTTTCTGTGCGACGGGATCGACCGTCGCAGATACGACGGCGCGGGGTGCGTTAGGCTGAGCGAGGAGCGTGTTCAAGCTCTTCGACATCTCGTCTCGCTCTGCACGCATCGCCTTCATTTCGGTGATCATTGCGTCGAGGCCCTTCATGACGGCGTCGAGACGCTTCTCCATGTCAGCGATCACGCGGTCGCTGTTCTCTGCGAGCGCTTTAATCGCGTCAGAGTACATGTGTCCTTTATCCATCTCGCCATCGTCCTCGAGGATCTCGTCGTCGTCGAAGAGGTTGATCTGACGATCGTCGTCGCGCATCATCTCGTCGCGCATCATCTCGTCGCGCATCATCTCGTCGCGCTTCATATCGTCGCGCGTCATTTTTTCGGCTTTATCCATCTCGTCGTCGTCCTTACGCATCGCCTTCGAGAGCGCGTCGAGCGCCTCCGTTAGTGCGTCGGCTGAGACGACATCGTCGGTTTTAGTATCGAGCATCTGTATCTCCTCGTCTGCTCTCGTTGCGGTGTGTCGTTGTGAGTGTATCACAGTTTCACGCCGGTGTTGTTTTTTGCGAGTTTCATCAGCTTGTCGACGAGCTCGTCGAGCTCTCGATCCGCTGCGCCGAGCTTACCACGTAAGAGGGCCTTGACCTCGTCGCGTGTGTAGACGCGAGGCTCGTCGCCGTAGGTCGCGGAGCTGACCGCGCGGTCGAGGCTCTGCTGTACGAGCGCGCTCATCGCTGCGTCGGCGTCAGGGATGACCGGCTCTTGATACCCGATCGACGCGCCCATCGAGCGCGCGATGAGCTCGAGGTTCGTGTGCGGATTGATGGGCATCGCGGTGATAGCCACGTTCAATACGCGCGCCTTGAGTACGCGCTTCGGCTTGAGGGGGTCTCTTAGTAGCACCTGACCCTCGACGCTGAAGCCGAGGGAACGATCGCCCCCCGCCTTCTGCATCGCGACGGCGGTCTCGTACACGTCGCGCCCGAGTTGTTTGTCTAAGTACAAGACACCCTCGACGCGCGTACGGTCGTCATCCACCTGTTCGATCTTGACCGGATGACCGAGGACCGCTCCCGCGCCCTGTTGGTGCTCGTGATTGAACCACCCGTTGGCTAAGAAATAATCCCACTCGAGCCCATCTTGCTCGATCGTCTCGCCCTCGAGGTCCATGTCCCGCGTCGAGCAGATCCCGCCGATCATCGCCTTCGAGGGGGCGTCGTCCTCGTCTTGTCCCTTGCTCATCGGGTCGAGCTCCAGAGGAACCCAACGCGAGAACGCGTCGAACGACTTGCGCGTCGCCTCCTCTAGCGTAGACGCGTCGAGGTCATGACCCTCGAGCCACTCGCGGAACTGCGAGGGGGTGAGCTTGTCAGCGTCCGCGCGGACGCTCTGGATCTCGCTCTCGCCCTCTTTGATCCCGAGGATCATCGAGACGCCGTCCGCGTTGGATGGAGTGAAGCGTCGAAACTCGTCATAAAGCGCGGGGTCCGTCTGTCGCGCTGCGTGTTCGTTGGTATATGGCATCGTAGGCTCCTGTTACTCTTGCGCTAAGATGCGCGTGATCGCCTCGGAGAAATCACCCGTTTGTTGAGCTCCCGTAATGGTCGACAGCGAGATACCACTACGTAGGAACCGCATCGAAGCCTCGTCGTTTACGTCCACATTCGCGAGCGCGCTCGCCACTCGATTATTGCGCGCGAGCGCTGAGAGCACGAACGGCGCTTGATGTGGCTTCACCGTGTCGTGAATCCTCGCGCGTCGCCCCGTGGTCGTGTCGACCATAAATATCCCGTTTTGTCGTTTACCGTCCGGACCTGTCACCGTACCGAACGCAACGCTCACCTTACCATCGGGGGAGGTCATGTCGGACGTCGTGTAGAGCTTGAACGTCGCCCCACCCTCCGACGGCTCGACGTTGATCGGGTTTAGCTCTTTACCTTGTACGTTTTTCATCTCGGATAAGAAGAGACGAGGCGTCCGCAGTCCCCCGTCCCTAGATTCAACCGCTTGACCGAACAGAACAAAATCCCGATCGTCGGGGCTCCGCAGATCGGCGACCACTTGCGCGGGGATCCCTCTAAATAGCTTCTTAGGATCCTCGACACGGCGCAGCGCGCGGTCGATCCGCGTCGACAACGCTTGACCCTCGGGGGATCGACGCATGTCGAAAAGTGCATCATCTGGATTAGACAAACGCCCGTCGTTGATGCGTCTTTGTGCGTCGTCACTCAAGTCTCCGAGCGTCTCACGATTCGCGTCGGATAGCGTCGAGCCGTGGGTTTTTGGGCGCGCTGCGCGAGGTGCGCGCTTCTTCGGCTTCGGCGCTGCGCTCTCCACAGGCTCGGCGGGTTGCGCTTCGGGCTCTGGCTCGGCGGGTTGCGCTTCGGGCGCTACTTGCTCACGCGCGCCCTTCGTGCCTTTTATGCGGGATGCTAATTGTAGCCGTAAATCGAGACCTGTTGTGTCCGCGTCAACGTCGATCTTATTTTCTCTGATGACCTGTTCCGCGAAGCGGTCCAACGTGAGGCGGTTGAGCTCGGCTTTCTTTTGCGCGCGCTCGGATTCCGTTTTCGTGTTCGCCAACAAGACATCTCTTATCGCGAGCCCGACCGTCCGCAACACCTGATCATGAGCATACTTGCTCGCGCTCTTCGGTAATGGCTTACCCGCTCTTAAGCGTCGGTATGCTGTCAGCTCTTTCGCGTCGAACTCCTTAATCGAGTAAAGAGAGTCGGCGTAGAGCTCTCGTATTTTCTCGACAAGTGGGTTCTTAGCTTCAGGCTCGGCGCTCTGCGCTTCGGGCTCGCCACCCAGAGCGCGCAGACGACGCTCGAGGCGACGAACAACACCACCGTGTCCCGCGCGCTTCGCCTCTGCGATCGCGTCCTTTACTTTAGCGCGCTCAGCGATGAGCTTGTCTTGGACGCCGTGTACCAAGTTAAGCTCATCGACGAGCCTCTGACGCGACGTCGTCACCGTCTCACCCTTGCGCGGTCCGTCGTCGATCACATATTGGATCATGTCCCCTTCCACCTTGGTGATGTGACCGTGAAACTCGCTCTCGCCCTGACCATGCAACGCGAACTTGGTCCCCTCGACGAGGTGCGCCTCGTCGAACGCGTGACGCCCTCGGTGTGTCGACGTGGTCCGGTAGATGTAACGATAGCGTCGACCCTTGGGAGTGGTGTAAGGGATGCGCTTAATGTATCTATGTCCGACGGCTTTCAGGAACGCGCGGACGAAGTTTTGAAAGATCATGTATCTCCCCTCTCGTGTGTGTGGCTCATTGTATCACGTCTCGCTCCGACGCAGTCGCCCGTCCTCAGTCACCTCGAACGATGGGGGGACGCTGATCGTATCACATCGACAATTCGGATGAATCGGGAAGATCGTCGGCAACCACTCAGCGCGCGAACGACCTACATTGACGCCGTTCGCCTCGAGCTCCGTAACGGTGAACACGCGGGGCCGGCCGCCCTCCGTGAACACACGCAGACACGCAGCGCACGCTCCGCTCTCAGGGATCCGCGCGACGCGCGCCTCGTCTCCGTACGCCTCGACCGACGCGATCACGCGCCCCTCATTATGTCCCGCTTGGAGCTCCGTCTGCGCGATGCGCGTCCAGTTGTGCGCGTAATACCCCGTCCGGTCTGCGAGCGTACCCGCGAGGCGTCGCGCGTCTCTACCCGTCGCGGACTCCTCCGCAGCCTCCTCACGCAGTACCGCGAGCATCGCCTCGCGTTGTTCGGGGATGACTTCCTCGATGATCTGCTCGCCCTCCCACCCTTCGGCGGCGACGTCCTCTAACTCTTCGCTGAGCGCGTTACCGAGTCCACGGATGTATTCACCCGCGCGGAGCGCGAGACGCTGATACGCGCCACGCTCTCCGGAGCTCATCCACGAGGGGGGCGTCGGGGGCGCTTGCTCTCCCTCACCTCCCTCGAGGGGCTCGGGTGCTTCGACGTCGACGTCCACATCCTCAGTCGAGCGAGGCGTCGCGCGTCTCAGCTCGACCTCGATCAGGGGAGTGAACTCGTCGATCCCCGTCTCGCGGAGCTCGGCGAGTCGCTCGGGTTGCGCGTCAAACACGCGACCCGCTGCGAGCGTATACGCGAGGGGATCGAGCTCAGCGAACATCATCGGCTCACGGATGAGCTCGTCGTCTCTCAGCTCCTCGAGCCTCGCGTCACTCAATCCGGAGCCCTCTTCGCCGAGGATGTCGACGAGCAAAGCGTCATGATATAGGCGCGTGAGACGCGCAACCTCTCTCGCTAGGTCTTCACGCGTCATCTGTTAAATCCTCGAGTCGATCTCTCAGCTCGCCGAGGCGGAGCTCGTACAAGCCTCGCATCTGTTGAGCGAGCTCCGCGATCAGATCCACCTCGCCACCTCGCGCGCCTTTGCGAAGCGCGTCGCCGTCGTGCGTGTGATCACATCCGACGTGCGCTTTCTTCGTGCGTCGCCTCGGGTGATTCGAGTGGAGGAGGTCGTCGTCTTGTACGAATTTCTTATTGCCTCCGCCCATGACGATCTTTCTCCACGCCTTGACGCGCGCGAACGCCCAACTCTGGCGATTCTGCGACGGGCGATGTGACGAGCTGAACGCGCCCGCGCCACGTCGCCACACCGCTTTCAATTGCGCGAGCGTCACGCGTTGCCACGGCTCTTTCGCGTCCTCGTTGTGCTCTTTAACGTCGTCCTTCAACGCGTCGATCACTTTCTTACTCAGCTTAATCGACTTCCCGCTCTCGGCGCTCGACGCGCTCCCCTTCGGGTTCTTCTTCGATCCGCGCTTGCGCTCGTGGGGCTCGGCGGGCGTGTCGGCGCGCTCTGCCTTCTCGAGCTCGTCGGCGCGCTTCATTTGGTTCACGACTTTACGCGCCCAACGATCACCCGCATCACCGCCCCAGAGCATCCACGAGATATACGCAGCGCTCGAGCGGTCGTCGTGATGGTCTCGGTGGATCCGGTGACGATTGAAGAAACTCGCCATACGTTTAACCGTGGTCGGCCCGAGACGATCGCCCCCCGCGAGATCGCTCGCGCGCTGAACGCCCGAACCGATACCCGCGCGACCCGCCTCGCGTGTCGTCATCCCCCCGCGACCATGTTCGCGACGTAGCTCGAGACCGCGCTCCGCGGATTCTCGGACACCCTTCGGCGGTGTAAAGTCGATATGTGAGTATCGAGTGGGGACGCCCTTCTCGATGTCGTCCGCTATGTCGTCTCCCTCTTCGTCCTCGATGGCGCTGTCGATTCCGTCGCCGTCCTCGAGCTCGGTGTCCGCGTTGAAGCCGTCGCCGTCCTCGAGCTCGGTGTCCGCGTTGAAGCCGTCGCCGTCCTCGAGGTTGACCTCGCCCTCTGTGCCTTCTTGTCCCATCAACGCCGTAACGTACGTCTGATTCAGGATAATGTCGCCCCCTTGCTCGAGAGGCTCGAGACCCGCGTCCGCGCGGACCTCGTTGATCGTGCTGTAATGCGAGACCATGTCGATCCGATTCTTGAGCTCCGACTCTGCGGTCTTCGCGTCCAGACCCTCGAACCGGATCGAGAGCTCGGGGTCGATGGGGTGTACGATCCAACGATTCACCCACCCCTGAACCTGCCGGAGCAGCGGGCGCAATCCGCGGTCCTTGCTCGCGAGTAAACGATCACCCGCGCCCCCTGTGCTGAGCGCGCTCGTCACGCCCTCCGCACCGAAGACGAATCCGAGCTCCGCGGGGTCGATCTGGTAGATCGCGCTCGCGATCTTCGTGAGATAGCCGATCCAAGTCGAGTATCCCATCTCCTCCGCGCTCGCGCCGAGGTTCACTGAAGAGACCTCTTCGTTCGCTTCGGGGTCGAGTTGTAATATCGGAGTGCGCTTCGCTTGATGCGCTCCGGAGAGCATCGCGTAGAAATCGCGACGGAACGCGCGGAACACTTGGGGGCTCATCTTCGACTTAACGGCGAGTATCGAGTTGACGTGTATCCCGTTCGTGAAGTTGCTCGCGTTGTAGGTCTCCGCGTTGACGAGATACGTGACTGTCCTCACGAGCTCCTCGAGCTCTGGATATCCGTATCCGCGAGAATAGACCCATGTTCGCGGACGCCTCACGCCGAACGCGAGCGAGTCCGCGTCCCACTCCGCGACCTTCTTCCCGTTGATCACTTGGACGAACGCCGACTCCTCCCAATCGCGACGCCCCTCGCGCTTCTCTTCGTCCGTGATCGCAGAGCGTCGAATCGTGGAGGCGTCCACAGGGATAAATCCGGCGACCTCGCCTCCCCTGTTTCGCACGATCTCGAACGCGCATTGATCGAACGTGAGCGAGTCTCTGAGGATCATCCGGATAAACGACTCGAACGAATCCGCGCCACCCATAGACGCACCGTCTCCGCACGTCTCCATCCATCGCGTGAGCTTGTTGATACGCTCGCGGAGCTCGTCAGTCATCTCGGCGTCGGCGTCTCGTGGTCCGATCACGAAACCCGCGGAGTATTTGTTGCGCTGTGGCGTCGCGAACTCGGCGACCTGATTGATCCGCGTCTGTATGATCGCGGAGATCACGGGGACGCGTGACATCTGGAGAAGAACGTCATAGTCAAGCCCGAGCGTCCCTTCGTGCTCCGTCCCTCGATACGTGTCTCCATACGCTGCCGTCGAGTCCCACGGGTTGAGGTCGTGCGCCTGTGGCATCGGGGAAGACGCGCCTAACTTATCAGCGCTCAGCGCCTTCTGGATAAGCGCCTCACTGATCTCGCTGATCTCGCGCATCTGATCGTCGAAGGACGGTCGCGGGTTATGTGCTCTCATGATTCGTAATCCTCCTCGAGGAAGCGATACGCGAACATGATAAAGCTCTCTCGCGGTTTGTTGTGTCCCTTGAATGGGCGCTTACGCGTCACGACGCCCTCGCCCCAGAGCCCCGAGCCGAGTCGCCCGTGTGCGTTACCCTCGATCGTCGAGACGTGCGTCTCGCCAACCTCGAGCGCTCGCGTGATGTGCGCGCCCCAACGCTTCCCCCCCTTTTTACCAACGACCACGATGTCGCCTCGTTGGATCTCATCGAGGGGGATCGAGCGCGCCGTACCTTGACAGAACTCCCACAAGCGATACGTGGACGGCATGACCTTTTTACGGAGCTCAGCGCTCAGCGTGATGTCGCACCACGCAGCGAACGCTCCGCACCAACTGAAGCCCCCGATCTTCAGATTATACGAGTTCGTGTAAGGGTCCTCTTTGGACCACCCGAGACCGTCGTTGATGTACCGGATGATCTCGGCTCCGCGGTGACATTCGTCCTCGCCCGACACCTCGCTGAATCCGCTCGCGCCTTTCTTCAAGATCACGCCGTCCGCGTCCACGTAGTACCCGCGAGGGGGCTCGGTTACGTTGTAAGCGTGCGCGTCTTCTGCGCGCGCGATGCAGTTCTCGACTCTGGTGTTGTGCTCGTCCATGTGTGACGCTCCTCTCTGTTATCATGGGGAGTGTATCACATGGAGGACGAAACGAGGACACATGGAGCTCAAGAACCGCCGACTCGCGATCGTTCTACTCGACTTGATCGGCTCGACCGCGTTCGTGCAGCGCGTCGGAGCGATGCGCGCGGCGACGTGGTTACAGTATCACGACAGACTCGCGCGCTCTCTGCTCTACCGATTCAACGGCCGCGAGATCGACAGGAGCGACGGGTTCCTCCTCTCGTTCGAGCGACCGATCGATGCGCTCAATTTCGCGTTACACTATCAGGCCCAGATACCGCGACGCGTCAAAATCGACGCGCGGATCGGCGTTCATTACGGGGACGTCGTCGAGGTGACACAAGACGAGCTCTACTCCGCGATCGGCGCGAAGTCCGTCGAGCTCGAGGGGATCGCGAAGAACATCGCAGCGCGCGCGATGTCCGTCTGCGAAGCGGGTCAAGTCATCCTCACGCGAGACGCGATGCGCGCGGTCCGCAATCGCACGAACCCATCCACGCCCAAGGGGACGCGCTTCGCGTGCGTCGGCCTCTACCGATTCAAGGGTGTCCGCGCCCCCGTCACGCTCTACGCGGTCGGAGACACCATCGAGTCGCTACAACCCCCACGCGGAAACGACAAAGCGCAGCGTGTCGGGGGCGCGAGAGTGATCAAGTCGCGCGCGCGTCATCGTCGTTGGAGGGAGTGGGCGCTGTGGATCACGTATCGGCTCGCGCTTATCAGCGCGGTCTACATTCTCGCTAGAATGTACCCGTGGCTCACGAATCGTGAGGGGCGTCACCTGTGGGGCGTCACGTGGCTCGACGGGATCGACTACATCGTGATCGTAATCGAATTAATACAGGGAGCGCTCTATGAGTGAACAGATAACAGAATTGGACGAACACAAAGCGCGGCGCGGTTGGTGGTTCGCGGTCGTGTTCCTCGTGCTCGTGATCGGATTGATCGTGTTTCTCGCACGCGTCTCGATCGTCAAAGAGAATCGGGATGTGCTCGTCGGGATCCTCGGAGTCATCACCGGATCAATCTCGTCGATGCTCGCGATCGCGAGCGGTCGAGACCCGAGCGAGGTCGAGGAGCTACGCGACAAGCTCGG
>Ga0160423_10005695_pt1 | contig 10144 bp, 12 predicted proteins | sample CRUFie14St8metaG_FD_108191 | JGI IMG/M metagenome (GOLD analysis project Ga0160423, IMG submission 108191) | Marine microbial communities from the Costa Rica Dome - CRUD Field 142mm St8 metaG | ecosystem: Environmental > Aquatic > Marine > Oceanic > Photic zone | place: Costa Rica: the Eastern... | reverse complement strand
CCGTCTCGTCGCCACCATGGACGGAGCGAGTTCGCCGCCGTCCGACTCCATTTTTATCACCGTTGAGGAGCCACCCTCGGAGGATGCTGGTAGCATCATGCCGACCCTCTCGTTCCTCTCCGTAGCGTTTGTGATCTTCACGGCTGTTTTGCTTTTGGAAATCAGGAGGGACGGAACGTGAACAAGCAACGACTCGTCGCTGTTTTTCAGGCGATCTTCGTCCTCGTCGCTGGGTGGCAACTTTACAACTTCGCTCAAGCCGACCGAATGACGGCGGACGAAGGCGACCAACAGGTTGTTGACTCCAACGGTGTGACTTACGCTTTCGATGCACCGCCGCAGCGGGTTGCGCTAACCAACACTTACGCTGCCACGGTGATGAAAATGCTCGATGTCGACCCCGAGGTTGTCGTCGGTGTGTCGGGCGACTTCGATAACAACGACCTTTGGCCGGAATTTGACAACGCCACGCGAGTGCAAAATTCCGCTCATTCTGAAATTGACTTTGAGGCACTCTTGGATTCTCGCCCCGATGTTTACATCGTCTTTGCCACCAACGGGATGGTGGATACCGAAGCGATTCGGCACAAACTAAACCCCGTTGGTATTCAGGTGCTCGCCCTTGATTTCTACAAGTACGATTCGCTACGGTACGAAATCGGCGTGATCGCTGACGTGTTTGACCGCCGAGATGTTGCGGAAGAACTCTTTGAGGAATTTGATGCCATCGAAGCCATGGTCAACCAACGTGTCGAAGGCATCGCTGATCTGGACCGCCCTGAGGTTGTCATGGAACACCATGCGTCGCTCACACGCGACCCGGTGGTGCTGACAGGAACGTCCCAATGGACCGATCTCATTCAAATGGCCGGTGGCGTGAACGTGTTCGCTGAACTGCCTGGGCACACCACCCACGTCGACATGGAGGCCATCATCGATGCAAATCCAGATGTCTTGATGTTTGACGGAATCACGTTTGAAATCGGCTATGATAAATACGATCCAGAAGACAAGTGCACCACGCACATGCAAGCCATCGGCGACCGCCCCGGATTTGATGGGATGCAGGCCGTTTCAGGCGACCGAATGCTGATTCTTTCCGGTGAATTTGCTGGTCCGATGATGGTTTACGGGCTCCCAACACTTGCCAAACACTTCCATCCCACGCAGTTTGAGGATGTCGATACTGAGTCCTATTTGGACAACTTCTATTCAGAAATATTTGACGTTGACCGGGTGGGAACCTTCACATGTTCTTCGTAGGGGGTGAAACAGTGAACACCCTCTCCGCCCAACACCTTGAGCAAGGTCGCTCTCAATTGTTGAAAATCAGCCTGATGGGGTTGTTGACGGTGCTCGTTAGTTTGGTGGCGTTGGGCCAAGGTTCCTCTGAAAATCTTGACATGTGGACCACCGTTCAAATCATTTTCAGGGACCTCACCTGCCCCGATGGGTCGCTTTTGTTTGGCTCGTTCGGGTGCGGCGGAGACGATTTACGTTCACAAATCGTTTGGGAACTTCGTTTGCCCCGGGTTTTGATGGCCATCATTGGTGGCATTGGTTTGGCCACGGCCGGTGCCCTCATGCAGGGATGTCTCGGGAACCCACTTGTTTCACCGCTCACTCTTGGTGTGGCCTCCGGAGCTGCTTTGGGCGCTGCTTTGGCCATCGTGGTTGGGTTCAGCATCACCAGTATCGGGGCGTTTGCCATCGCTGGAAACGCCTTCGTATTCTCGCTCCTCGTTGTCTTTCTTATCATTCAACTTGGCCGCTATCGCTCCATCAGCGCCGAATCGTACATCTTGGTTGGTATTGCCATCACCTTCATTGCCGGAGCCATCGTGTCCACGCTCCAATTTTTCGCCACCGATGCTCAATTGTCTCAACTCGCCCACTGGTCGTTCGGGAGTCTTTCTCGCCCCGACATAACCGTCGTGCTTGGCGTTGCCATCTGTATTTTCGCACTTCTTCCGCAAGCCATGATGTGGTCGTGGGACCTGAATGCGCTGGCCATGGGTGGGGATGACTTCGCCATCTCCACCGGCGTCAATCCAAGCGAAATCCGACGAAACATCCTCGTGCTTTCCGCTCTCATGACGTCTGTGATCATCGCTTTCACAGGTATGATCGGGTTCGTTGGTCTTGCCGCTCCTCACATGAGTCGGCTCATCATTGGAAACGACTACCGGAAATTATTGCCTGCATCAGCGGTTTGCGGGGCGTTTTTGATGGTCGCTGCGGACACCATTGGCCGTACCTTGTTCGCCCCGATTGTCATACCCGTCGGCATCATGTTGGCGGTCATTGGTGGCCCGGTTTTCATGTACCTCCTGCTTCAATCAAAGGGGGTACAACGATGACCAGCCTCTTGCAGGTTCAGGATTTATCCTTCTCTTGGCCGGGACGGACCGTCCTGGACGACCTCAACTTCAACGTCGAGTCCAACCAACTGGTTGCCGTGCTCGGTGTCAACGGGGCTGGAAAAACCACCCTCCTCAAATGCATCAACCGCATTCTATCGCCCTCAGCGGGCTCGATCAATTTACGCTCAAAAGATGTGTTGGAGATGACCATCATGGATGTCGCCAAAAACGTGGCTTATGTTCCGCAGAGCGTGGGGACCAATTTCCCCATGAACGTCTTTGATGTGGTGCTGCTTGGGCGTCGGCCTCATCTCCAGTGGTTTGTCGGAGAGGAAGACCGAGACAAAGTGAGCGAGTGTTTGCATTTCCTTGATATCGATGAATTTGCTTTCCGTCGGTACGACCAACTCTCCGGAGGAGAGCGTCAACGCGTGGTTCTGGCAAAGGCGCTCGCTCAAGAACCGCACTTGTTTCTCCTCGACGAACCGACAAGCGACCTTGACCTCAAGCACCAGATCACGACGATGGAAAAGATTCGAAGCGTCATCAACGACCAATCCCGTCCCTCATCGGCCATTATTGCGATTCACGACATTGACATTGCAGCACAATTTTCGGACAAAATCATGCTTCTTCACGAGGGGAAAATCAGAGCCTACGGTCCACCCAAGGAGGTTCTGACGCCCGAACTTATTGCCGAAGTATTTGGCGTAGAGGCGGAGATTCAAGCGTATTCGGGCCTGTTGAGGGTCGTGATTCACGGTGCGCTGAAAAACGAATGAGGTGAAAAAAATGAAAAAATTGACCATATTGTACGGAACGGAAACAGGGAATGCAGAATTATTGGCACTTGATGCCGGGAAACATGCCGAAGAACAGGGCTTTGAGGCGGACGTTCGAGGTATGGAACAAATCAGCCTCGAGGAACTCACGGACGTCCGTCGTTTGCTCATTTTCTGCAGCACATGGGGCGATGGCGAGCAACCGGACAACGCCCAAGACCTGTTCGATGCCGTTTCAGCGTGCGAGAGCGGTGCTTTTTCTGGCCTCAACTATGGTGTTCTCGCTTTGGGTGACACCGCGTTTGATCTCTTCTGCGAATCAGGAAAGGAGTGGGATGCGGTGTTGGAAGAAAAAGGTGCACATCGACTGGTTGACCGTATGGATTGTGATACCGATTACGAAGATGATGCTGTGTATTGGACGGAAAACTCCATCAGTCAAATGAAAACGGTTGAATGAAGCAAGGAATGAATGACATGGCGATAAAAGAGCAACCCAAGAACAGCGGCCATACGATGGCCGATGGAAGTAAAATGAAGCCACAACAACCTCTCTACGACCCGGAGGTTCGACGGTCAACCCATGCCGAGGAGGCAAGAACACTTGCCCAACAGCACGTTACGGCGACGCTGTGCAGTGTCTCGAAGCAACATGATGGCCACCCCTACGGTTCGTTTGTCACCTACGCCATGCACGAAGGTCAGCCGATATTTCTGATCAGTGGTTTGGCAGAGCATACAAAGAACTTGATGAAGAATCCAAAAGCCTCGCTTTTGATTTCTGAAAACACGGCAAACAACCCGCTCGCATCAGCCCGCGTGACCCTTTTGGGGACATGCAAGAAGTTGGAGGAGAACGATGTGGCGTCCGCTCGAGAAACGTACCTTCGCCACCATCCATCAGCGGCGGCCTACGTCGACTTCCGCGATTTCTTCTTCTTTGGTTTGGATGTCTCGGCCATTCGATACATCGGTGGTTTTGGCAAGATGTCTTGGTTCGACCACGACGACTGGATTACGGCCGAGCCCGACCCCCTTTCAGAACACGCACATGACATCATCACGCACATGAACGAAGATCATGCCGACGCCATGGTGCTGTACTGCGAAACCATGAGCGATGCCCAAAACGTCCAGTCCGCTGTGATGACGGGCATCGATCGCTACGGCTTCGATATGGACGCCACGCAAGCCGACGGCGTTCACCCCATTCGGCTCGCCTTCAGCCAGGAAGTAGAAACCCCAGAGGAAGCCCGAATTGAACTCGTTCGCATGGTGAAAGAGGCCAGAAAAAAACTCGCTTCATGAGGCATAATCCAAAAGTTTAGGGAAGACTAAACTTGAAAAGGTGTTCCTTTTGGTTTCGCACGGAGAGGGCCCTGTGGAAGATACGCTCCTGTCCATCTCAAACCTGGTCATCGGCTACGATGAACCGCTCTCTGACCCCATTACCCTCACGGTTGGCCCCGGAGAAATTGTAGCTGTTCTCGGCCCCTCCGGGATTGGAAAAACCACCCTGCTGCGCACCGTTGCAAATTTGGTCATGCCGTTGGGAGGGCGTTCGGAACTTCACGTGGAACCGGCCGGTGGTCTGGGATACATCCCCCAAAACCTTGGTCTTGTTCGCCATGCAACGGTGGCTCACAACGTCGCTCTTGGAGCCGGTGTGCGAATGAAGTGGTCGTTTGGAATGTACGCTGAGCGTCGCGAGCGAGTGATGGAAGCCCTCGCTGCGGTTGGTATGGACCACAAAGCGTCCGAGCCGGTGCGTCGGCTCTCCGGCGGACAAAAACGGCGTGTGGCGACCGCTCGAACCCTTGCGCAACAGCCTCAACTGATCCTTGCCGATGAATTTCTCAGCGAATTGGACGACAGCAACGCCACGGCCGTGATGGAGGCCGTGTTTCCTCTCCTCACAAAAGGTAGCAGCCTCATCATGGTTGAGCACCATGAGGGACATGCGCTCAAGTACGCCACGCGGATTTGGGAACTTCTTGATGGGCGTTTTTCTGACCTCTCTGTTGAGGCGTGGAAAGAACGGCAACAGGGCGGTGAAACGGAATGAAAATCCGTCTCTTTGTCATCATCGGAGCCTTGAGTCTGCTGGCGTTTTTGCTCCTGAGCGACCTCGCCGACGGGGATTGGGGCCGATTCGGCGGTGGATTAAGCAATCTGGTGGTTTTCTTCACCGAAAGCATGTGGCCACCCGACTGGAGCGTCCTTCAACCCCGAACCTATCCTGCGTGCGAGTCCACCGTTGACATCACCTGCTCCATTGGGTACATCGGCATGGTTGAGACCCTCAAAATCGCTTTTGTTTCGACCATCCTTGGCTTCCTTGGTGCCATTCTCCTGTCGCCGCTAGCCGCTCGAAACCTCCAATCAATCTGGATTTCAATTCCCGTTCGGATTTTCCTTTCAGCCGTGAGGAGTTTGCCAAGTTTGATCTGGGCGATTCTCTTTGTCATCGTCATCGGTTTTGGCCCGCTTTCTGGTGTGTTGGCCATGACCTTCTACACCGTTGGCTACCTCGGGAAATTGCAGTATGAAACCTTCGAGGGGATGAACAGTGGGCCGATTGAGGCCGGTCGCGCCATGGGACTCTCCAGCAGGGCCATTGCGACCAACATCGTGATCCCAGAGAACAGCAATCATCTTCTGAGTCAGTTGATTTTCATGTTTGAGTACAACGTCCGCCACGGTACCGTCATCGGTATTGTTGGGGCAGGTGGTATCGGCTACTACATCACCAACTACCTCAAGTTCCTTCAGTACGAGAAGGTCTTTGCGTTGTTGATTTTGATTTTCGTGGTTGTGATCATCATTGACCTGATCTCGTTTTTCGCCCGCTCTTTCGTGAACGAGCAGGGCGATGTTCGACGGCCCACTTGGATGAACCTGCTGCTGAAGAAAACGGGAGAGAAGTCTCCTGCCGATGCGGCAAAATGATTCAATCGGCGGCGATGTGGACGTTGCCGTCTTTGTAGAAGATTTGAATCTGGTCGGCAGCCTTCTTTGAGAGGGCTGCAACGGCCTCGTAGATTTCATCTTCCTTGACCTTGAACGCCTTAGCGGCATCTTTGCTGGACCACGGTTGAATGTGGAAATCGCTCTTGGCAAGCCACTTCAACAGCTTCGTCTCAAACTCCGTCAACTCGTCGGCCATGATTTGGACAGAGGGCCCCGACTCAAAATGTCACCGATAGGCTCAGCCAAGGGCCACCATTCTTCTGCAGCATTCCTCGGCATCGATATCACCGTTTAGCAGCGTGTTCAGGGCCTTCGTGAAGGGGATGTTGAGGTCGGCATCTTCTGCCCGCTCCACAAACATCCGTGTTGCGCGTACACCTTCGGCGACCATGTGCATCTCGTTGAGCGCTTTCTCCAACGGCAACCCCGTGCCGAGTTTCTCCCCCATGGTTCGATTTCGGCCGTGAGGTGATGTGGCCGTGACGTACATGTCGCCAAGGCCAGCAGGGCCAAAGGCCACTTCTGCTCGTGCACCCAACTCGGCCAGCAATAAACACCCTTCTTTGAAACCGGACATGAAAATGGCTGCTTTGAGGTTGTCACCTCCCAAATCGCCGACCTGCTTCAAGCCGTCAACCAGTCCGCACGCAAGCGCAACCACGTTCTTGTACGCGCCCCAAAGTTCAGCGCCCACAGGATCGCTGGCGGGATGGAGTATGAAACTGGGTGTACTCAAGGTTTGGGCGAGACGTTGGGCAATGGCCTGGTCTTCGCTGGCCACCAACGCCGTGGTCATCACGCCACCCGCCGCCTCAGGGGCGATGGTGGGTCCGGTCAACACCGCCAACGGGTTGGTTTTTCCTTCTTCCTTGAGCCGTGTGTGGATGGCTTCTGAGATCAACCGTTTGCCGGGAGCGAGCCCCTTTGCCAAATCGAGGAGGACGTGGCCGGGCTGAAGGTGAGGCAAAACGTCTTCCATGACGTCGAGGATGACCGAGGAGGGGACGGCAAGCACGATGATTTCGCTGCCATCGATGGCCTCGCTCAGGTGCATGGTTGCGTCCAAGCCCGGAACCGGGTGGTGAGGGAGGTATTTCTCGTTCACTTCGCTCATGGTGATGGATTCGTAGACCTCTTGTTCAATGGTCCATCCCTTGACTTTGTGGCCTTCCAAGAGCCACAATCGGGCGATAGCTGTCCCCCAATTTCCCAACCCCAACACTGCGATGTGCGCCATGTCAATCGGTAACTTCGCCCCTTCGTTGGTTTATACCATTTCGGGCAACATCAACTGAGAAACAGCGGATTTGTGCCGGAAGAACGAGGGGCCATTCAGAACAGGTCATCGTCTTCTTCGTCAAAGTCAAAGAGATCGTCGTCTTCCTTCTCCTCGGCTTTCTTACTCTCTTTTTTCGCCTTGCTCGCTTTCGCCTTGGGGGCTTTCTTGGCTTCAGCGGGTGCCTTTTCGTCCTTGGCGGGTTCAGCAGGTGCGTCTTGAGCAGCAGGTGCGGGCGTGGCTGCGGTTTTGCGGGCCTGAGCAATTTGGGTCTCTTTGGAACGGAGTTCTTCTTCGCTTTTGCCCGTTTGTAACGCAAGCGCACGTCGACGGTCTTCTCGGGCTTTGCGCTCGAGTTGCTTGTGTCGAGATTTTTCGATGTTTTGCATCATGTACATGGCGTCGTGTTCGAGCAACGGCGAATCCGAAATGAGGGTGATGTCAAGCCAGCCGCCGTCTTCAACAATGAATTCGGCCAGCGGTTCAAAGTTCAGGTCAGACTTCTTGATTTGGGTGTAGTGCATGGCGTTGCCCGTGCGGTGTTCAACACCTGAGAAGTGGCAGTAGAATTCTTTGGTGCCGATGCTTTCTCGAACCACATCAAACAGTTCACCATAGTCCTCAGAGGTTCGCATCTGGCCGTGCCCACGAGCGTGAATGTGAGCGATGTTGAGCACCGGGACCGTTCCTTCCACGTGGTTCACGACTTCCAGCACTTCCTCGAGGCTGCCCCAGAGCTCTTGGCGGCCCGAAGTTTCGACACCGATTTTTGACGGCGTTCCGTCCTTGATCCAAGGGAATACGGGGAATTCGTCCTCGTCGTCGTGCCATATTTCGTGAATACGGTCAACGATACCTGAGAACACGTTGGCCACCTGTTCATTGGCCGCATGTCCTCGTCCAATATCCCCGTAGTGGCCTGCATGGAGCGTGATGTGGCGTGCATTGATGGTTCGAGCAGCCTGCAAGGTCGCCTCGATTTTGGCCAGCGAACGCCCTCGCTCAACCTTGCCACCCAGCAGCTCCGAATAATAGGGCCCGTGAATGTTCATTTCAAAGTCGGTCTTGTTCGCCAAGACTCCGGCCTGCCAGTACTGTTCAAAGTGCTGGGGCGCCACCATCCGAACGGTTTGTACCTCCATGGTTTCGAGGCCCAAGGAGATGATGTCGTCCATTCCTTCAACGATGGTTCGACCCTTGCAGGAGAGTGGAACGCCGGCCGGTCCGAGTTTGATTGACATTCGTTCCCTCCCCCCGAAACCGACCCAAGGGACATCACATGATAATCCCTTTCTGTTGGCTGTCCGCTAATTTGCCCGTCTCGAGTGTTTTCAAGAGTGAGGGCATACGACTCTTCATGAAGGTGAGGCCGGAGCGTACCACATGGAGCCCCACGTCCAACGCGCTGTTGAAGCGTTCCAAAAGGGGGACCCGGTTTGTCTGTTCGACTCCGAGAAGCGAGAAGGCGAAACGGACCTTCTCTTTCCTGCGGCCATGGCCGAACCGGCAACCATGCGTCAACTTCGCCAAGCCTGCGGTGGACTGTTGTTTCTCGCCATCGGTGACGAGGTGGGTGAGTGTTTTGGACTCCCCTTCCTTCAGGACCTCCACACCACCCCCGATGCCATTGAGCGAAACCCCGTGCTGAACCACCTCATCACGAACGATCTTCGATACGACGCCCGTTCGGCCTTCACGCTCTCCATCAATCACCGGGAAACGTACACCGGAATCACCGACCACGACCGGGCGCTCACCACCCGGCGCTTTGCTGAGTTAGCAACCGCTTGCCTAGCCGACGGTGTTTCCGGTGAGCCAGCGATGAAGATGCTCGGAGAAGAATTCCGAACACCGGGCCACATCCCGGTTTGCAGGGAGGCACGAGGCGGGTTGAGCGTTCGTCAGGGCCACACCGAACTTGCGGTGGGGTTGGCGAGGCTTGCCGGGGCCGCGCCGGTCGTCATCGGCGCCGAGATGCTCCAAACCGATGGTGACCATGCCCTGCCGGTCGCTGATGCACGTGCATGGGCCAAGTCCAACAACATCCCGTTCCTCGAAGGTGCTGATGTCGTCGCTGCCCTTGGCGTTGAATCATCACCGTCATCCTCATGAAGCAACAACCCAACCCGTGATTGGTGGTCCTATGAAGCGCATTCTTGCTGTCGGTGTCTTTGACCTGCTTCACGCTGGCCATTTACACTATCTCGAACAGGCCAAAGCACTGGGCGACCATCTGACGGTCGTGGTCGCTCACGACGACACGGTACGAAAGCGAAAACACGAGCCGGTCACCAACCAAGACCTTCGACGACGCATGGTGGCTGGACTCAAACCGGTGGATGCCGTGGTGGTTGGAAATCCCCCCGAGGTCCCAATCTTCGATATTCTCCCCGAAATAGAACCCCATGTCATTGCGTTGGGCTACGACCAAGAGCATGCGGAGGAAAACATTCGCAAGGCGCTCCAGCAGCGAGGACATGGCGATATTGATGTGGTGCGCGTGGAAGGGTTGAGCGACGACCTCGACGGCACCAGGAAGATCATCGCCCGTATTCTCGAGCGAGCCGAAAAGAAGGAGGCCTGAGGATGTTTACTGGCATCGTTCAAGGGAAAGGGACCATTGCTTCTATAGAAAAAGGCGAGTCCGTCTGGACCTTCCATATCACGCTCCCAGAAGCCACCGGACTCCAGCGCGGAGCCAGCGTGGCCATCAACGGCGTCTGTTTGACGGCCACCGACATCGACGGCCACCT
>Ga0160423_10005694_pt1 | contig 10144 bp, 4 predicted proteins | sample CRUFie14St8metaG_FD_108191 | JGI IMG/M metagenome (GOLD analysis project Ga0160423, IMG submission 108191) | Marine microbial communities from the Costa Rica Dome - CRUD Field 142mm St8 metaG | ecosystem: Environmental > Aquatic > Marine > Oceanic > Photic zone | place: Costa Rica: the Eastern... | reverse complement strand
GTAATTGAAGATTTTTATTAGCAACAACAACATCTCTTTCTGTTTCATTACCTATTAACTTAAATAATTCTTCAAATCTATTAGGTGATGCTTTTACTTGTTTAAATAAAGAAGATATTCTAGTACCTTTTTTATTACAAACCCAGCAATGCCAAGGATTATAACCTTTTTTATTTTCTGAAAAGTTAACTTCTAGTTTAGGTTTGTGATGATTACAAAAAGGACAAGTATAAGCTTGATTGCCTCTTGCAGTTCTTTTTCCTGTTCCTAATACAGAATTAACTAAATTAACAAGTAGTTCATTTACCATAGGGAATAATGTACGTAACTAATTTGGGGTATCAACGCTTAGTCAAAATCTTTTGTATAAAACTTACCTAGAATATTGTCGTTCCAAAATTCATCAGGTTTTTCTAATGCTTGATAAATAAATAAATATTTTGTTTCGTAATATGTTAAGAGTTTTTTAGTAGGACAAACTTTAATAATCCATTTTTCCCAATTTTCTTCAGGTTCTGTTTTAACTAATTCTAATAGTTCTTTATTTGAACCCCAATAGGATTTCCAATCAGATTCTTTAATTGCTAATTTATAAGCAGGTCTTCTACCTACAACTCCTTCATATTGTAAAAGATCTTTTTTAGTTAATTTTACTTTTCTAGTAAAATATAAGATTTTTTTACCTATATAAGCTTTGCCTGTAGGAATGTGGGTTATTTTATAAACAAACCCATAAGAATCATCTGGAAAGTCAGATATATCTTTTATTTCTTGATCTTGGTATTGCCAATTTATCATACATCGAAGTTTACCATAATAGTAGTATCTGTAAACTGTGAAACAGGTAATGGAAAAGATAATTTCCCTACAGCTATTAATTCTTTCGTTTCATTATATAAACCTACACAAGTTACATATGGTTCAAAAAATGAACCTGAAACAAAAGGATAATATGATTGGTTATCTGCTCCAGCTACTGATGCTGTTAGTAGTGAAGGATTTGTTGAAAAACCAAATTCATTTTCTAATATGGTGCATTTATATTGTTGTTCATATATTGTAAGTGATGAACTAAAATTAATTGTAGTATCAGCAAGTTGGGAAGGATCAGAGTTTATAAATTTTCCTATATTTTGACAACTATGAGTTGTAAGAACTGCTATACCGTGTGAATAAAATATTTGTCCTACTATTTCAGATCCACTTATAATATTACCATCTCCATCATCTGTTAAAAGGATTCCTTTATGAAAGCCAGTGAGCACTGATCCTGTATAATCAAATTCAAAAGTATATGGAATTATTTTTTCACCATATAATTTAGTAGGAATTGAAATTGTAGTAATATCCTCTCCACTTCCTGTAGGCCAATATCTATATTGAAGTAAAGATGATTGTAAATAATTATCATAAATAGGAGCTTCTATATTACCTTGTAAAACATCATCATCTCTAGTAACACCAAAAGTCATACTTCCAGTATTAGCTACATCACCCATACTAGATGTTAAAAAGTTTTTATAGTAAAGTTGTTTTGCGCTATTATATATAGAATTTAATGAAGAAGAATATACAAATCCTGATTGAATATTTAAGGAAGAAGAATAATGAACATTTCTTCCTTGAAAGATATTTGCTCCAATAGTAGATCCAGTGATAGCATTGCCAGATAAAGAAAATCCTTTATCAGCTATAAATGATGTTATAGTTACATCTTTTGTTGTAAATTGTTTCCAAGCGCTCATTCATTAGAAGTCTAACTTGATTCTTACTAATAATTCTTTAGTAAAGTCTTTTAATAAAGGTCTAGACAGTTTAGCAACTGCTACTAATTCTTGATTATTATTATATAATCCAATACTCGTAATATATACTTGTGGGTCATTTATAAATGTATCATATAATACAGATCCATCAGAACCTGAAATAAATGATGGGTTAGTTGAATAGTTAAAGTTTTGGCTTCTTGCTCTAACAAATATAAAGTCAGATGATAGTTGTTCATTTGAATTTAAGGTCCAACCATCTGGTGAACCTGCTCCTGTACCACCGTCATTTAATACTGTAAATATTAATTCAGGATTATTATCTTGTGTGTTTGAATTTCTACTAGTACCTAAATTAATACCTCCATCAACAAATCTACCATCTAATGCAGGACCACTTAATAGTATAGTTCCAATATCAGGCATAAACCAACCATAAGAACCTGAATTTACTGTCCAACCATTTGAGTTAATGTCTGTATAAACTGCTCCGGCTGAACCTGAAACTAAATTATATATTCTACCTGCTTCTGAGAATACTGCTGCTCCACCTAATTTACTATCATCTGTTAATCTTAACGTTTCATCAGAACCTGATAGGGCTAGTGTCATGTTTCCTGGAAGTAATTCTTCTTTATATCCTGATCTTTCTACTGGTAAAGCATAGAAATAAGATGCTGATTGGTTACCAAATACAAATGAATTTTCTTCATCTCCTAAAATTAAAGATCTATATTGACCATAGTTTGTTCTTGTAGGTGATAATCCATCTACATTAGGGTTATATAACAAACTACCACTACCATCTTTATCACAATAAGCAATAGCAAATTGTACAGATCCTGTAGCTTCTTCTTCAAAATAAATGTTATAATAAAATTGACCAGTTGCACTGTTAACTTGTACTGAAGAAGTATAATAACTTGTTAGAGTAGGAGTATTATTTAACCATACTGTACTTGTTACATTTTCTGTACTTATTAATAAATCTCCTTGGTCTAAAGGAGCAAATGTAGCTATTTGATTTCTTTGATCAGCCATGTCTTTTTATATTATGTTTTTGTAATTTGAATAGGTACTTGTACTCTTGCTCCTGAATCTCTACCAATAATTGTAATTACACTATATAATATTGTTGCAGAATTTCCTGCTTGACCATATAATGTATTTACTCCAGTTGCTGTTAATACACAACTAGTTCCAATTACAGTTCTAGATACATTAGTACCATTTGTTTGTGAAGAAGCTGCATTTAAGTTTCTTTCAGCATCTGTACCAAGTCCTTGACCTAATACTCCATTATTTTGAGCAAATTGTCTTACATCGCTTACTGTAAACACATATCCTGAAGTTTCAGTTGTACTCTTATTACCTAAGTAGTTTAATGTTTGTGGTGTAACTGTAAATGTTGATGTTTGTTTCATCTTAATAACTGTAACACCAGCTGTTACTACAGGCATTTTAGCTGTATCTCTAGGGAGAGTTACTAATTTATACTTCATCATCTGGGTTTCATCAGGAAATGCTTCTAATAAAGGCATATTTTGAATAGCTTCACCATAGTAAGCTGAACCTGAAGGGTTATTTGGATTATAAAGTGTATAATCGATTTCATCATCAGATAAAGCAAATGATGTAATATTAAAAGAGCCATCACCCTTTGCCAAAAGTTCTCTTCCTTTTGTGGTTAAAATAGCATCTACGGTTACTACCTGATTATTTAAGTATCCCATTGTTGTATTATTTTATTTATAAATATATTATTTTTTTATTTTCTATCCAAGCTATCATTAGAATCCTTCACCTCTTATGGGTTCTTGATCAGCTGCATCACTTGAAAAAGCATTTTTTGCATCTAATTGAGTAATTAGTGATCTAACATTTCGTTTTTGTATTGGTGTCATATCAGATGGTACTAAATATCCTGATGGAGAAGGTGTTCGTGCACCTTCAACATTCTTTGGAGGAGTTTGGAATACAATTACTCTATCATCTGCATTAACTCTTCTTCTTAATGTAAAGTTATAAATTTCTCCATCTATAATAGGTTGTTCTAATGTATCTGGGTCAGGATAAACTTTAATTCTATCAAATACTCTAGATCCAGTAATTGGCAGACCACTTGGGTTTGGGTATACTAAAGCATCAGTTGTTCCAGTATCACCATAATCTGCTCTACTTCCTACTTCTGTAACTGTAAAATCTTGTGTGGTAAAAATATTTACAGTTGCATCATCAGATATATCATGTGTAACTCTAATTTCATCACCAACTTCTATTAAGAAAGGTAAAGAAAAATCTTCATAAATACTATAACCTGCTGCTGTATTTTGACCTTGACCCCCACTACCAGATGCAAAATTAAATCTAAAATAATTAGATAATTCATTTGGATCAACTTTAGAACCTGATGGTATTCCCGGAACAGTTGTATTATTTTCTGCATGAAGTGATTTAGACACCCATTGATTATAACTATGATATAAAGCTAAAGTAGGACCATAAGTAAGTCCAGCAGTGGAAGCATAACTTGCTGATATACCATTTCCACCTCCATATAATTGTAAATACCCACTACCTGTTTCCATATAATAACCTCTACCATTACCACTATATCCACCTCCAATACTTGGAAAGCCTCCTGTTCCTAACCAATTTACACTAGAATTATCAAAAATAGGAGAATTAGCACTTTTACCAACAAATATTATTTTTGTTAAAGATGAAGTAATATAACTTTGGGTTGGGTTATATGAAAGTGGTTGATCTTGAGAAGAATTATATGCTTGATACTCCATAGCACCTTGATAAATTCTTTGATTTCCTACTGGTAGAGAATCATATCTAATATTTCTATCTGCAGACTGACTAACTGCAATAACTTGTCGTAATTGATTATAAGATATTAAAGCTTTTCTATCTACTTCAAATGTGCTTCTTACATTAGTTATATTTTCACCACTACCATCTACTTTTATAATAACTGGTAATTCAGGTGCTTTATCTCCTGTAATGTCTTCAAATGGTACTTGAATTAGGGCATCTATATTAAAAGTATAGGTTCCAAATAATTCTGCTGATTGTTTTGAAGATTTATAGTGAGCAAAATAAATTGGAGCTTTAAATACAGTACTTAAAGGAGTATCTGTAGATCTCATAGTTCCAGGTAAATTATCACCTGTCCAAATACTACCTGTGTTATCAGTAAATGATTGTGAATCACTACCTGATAAAAGGAATGCATCTAAGTTTACAATACTACTTCCTGAAGGAGTAAATGTGTTATAGTTAGCACTTTGTAATTTACTACCAAAATATCTTGGAATAACACTTGCCTGTTGAGTATAGAAACTATCAGGTATTCTTGCTTTTTCAGCTGTATTATTTGTAATAGCTATAATATTTGAAGGTACTCCTGATGATCCTGTTGATGATCCACCTTCATATTCTACTACTTGTAAATAAGTATTAGGTACACTTTGAGTAACATTATTAATTAATGAATTATAAGGTGTATTATAAAAATCAGCAAATGGAGGAATTTGTGGATTAAAATTAACAAATTGTGTAGGATTAGATCCTGTTGGTAAATATTGAGCAATAACTGGGGCAGCTAAATTTTCACCAGTACCCGAAATGTATCTACTGTTATAAGGGTTATATTGATAACCATATGTAGGTTTAGTAATATCAGATGTAAATGCTATTACACCCTCTACTTGATTTTCAGATTGAATAATTAAATTACCATCTCTACCATCAGATCCAGTTACTGGGGTTCCATATTGAGATTGTGAATTAAATATTTCCATTGTAAATGATGGGTTATTTACAATAGTATTTTGATTATCAATTAATTCTCCTGTGGTACGATCATAATTATATTGGCTAAATACAAGAGTTCTTGGAACAAAATATCCTGAATCTGCATATGAACCTGTCCAAGTAGTTCCCTGTAAGTATAAACTTGCACTTCCATAAAATTGAGATGGAGATTTAAAATTATCTGAAAAATCTTTATCATAATTTGAAAAATAGAATGTAGTATTTATTGTTTCCTTAAATGAAGCAGACATATTTTGTGCTGGTATACCATTAAGTAATACAGGTCTTTGACCAGATGTTTCTGGGTTAGTCCAAACTAATTGATAATAATATTGACCATTAAATCCTCCTAGTGCTTTTTTGAAAATTCTACCCCTCATTACATTTGAATTACTTCCTAACATTGAAGAAACTATAGTAGCAGAATTTAAATTTCCTAATAATCCTGTATCTGCAAATTCAGCTGGGGTGCCACCACCACCTACTGTTGCTGACGGTTCAAGAGATCCACTAATATCAAGTTTAAGATATGGTCCTAAACTCATTGAATTAAATGTTTCAGTCCATGTACCAGTTCCATCTAAATCAAATGCAGGTGGGAATGGAACATTCATTGGTGTAAAAGCTATTGACCCACCAGCATTAAATCCAAAAGCAGTTGCCGCGTCTATATCTAAGAAACCACTAGCATTTTGTTGTCCCGGAAGTATTATACCATAAATCCAAAAATTAGTTGTAGCATTTCTCCCCTGTTTAAGGAAAATAGCACCTATATTATCTGAGGTGTTTGCGGGTGCTGTATTTGGAAAAGTTTCTATATCTGTATAGATTTGATCTGGGTCAGCTATTGCATCATAAGCAAATACAGACATTGTAACTATTTTATTGTTATATGATAGTGAAGACCCTAACATTCTACTTGATGTTACTTGTAGAACATAATTAGTATCTAATGTTTGAGAGGGAGCATATGGGTTATATAATAGTGATTGTGTAGTTGCTATAAATTCACTACCACTAAATTCTCCATTATAAAATTCTTCTTGAGATTTATGTATAGTATAAGTACTACCTGAAATAGTATCAATTCTTTCAACCCAAGCTTGAGTAACATACTGATTATGAATACTTGAAGAATATGGTACTGGAGTGTATTGTCTACTAAAAAATTCTTGATCTTGTAATGGGTTTAGACTAAGATCATTTATAAGACTCATTGAAATATTTTGAATCTCTACAGGAGTGGGTGTTGTTCCATTTTCTTCACCTCTTATCCATACTGTAAATAATTCTTCAGGCAATAATTCAATTGGAGAAGATGTTGTAATTTCATCATTACTTAATGATGCCGAGGAAACACTTAAACTTCCAACAACTCCTCTTACAGAAGAAGAAAATACAAAACCAATTCCTTCATCGGGGTTCATATTAGGACTAAAATCTTGTTCGAACTCTCTAAAAACTTGGAATCTACCTTTAAATGGTTTTTTTAGTTGTATTGCTCGTAAACCTCTATTAGCAATCCAATCAGTATATGATTCTTGTAAATTTAATGGATAATCTACACCACTAGATTGTATATTTATATATTGATCAGGAACATTTACAACAGCACCTCCTGCTTTTGTTGACATATTAAAATTAAATGACTGAGTAACCTCACCATTATATCTATTAAGTGTACCTCCTGTACTTCCGGTAACTGATAGGAAATCAATACTTCCTGTTATTTCTAAATTTCTAAATGAAATAGGACTATTATTACCTGTAATTGTAGATTGGCCACCTACAACTGAACCTGTTTCAGGTGTAAATGCTATTACTGTATTTGGATCAACTGTTACAGGAACTCTTCTATTACGTTCAAGCATGTGTTGTTTAACAATAACACCTGTAGTAACACTTGTACGAGCAGGAACGTATGATTTAATTGCTTTAAAGATTGAATTATCAAAATATTTAATTAATCTTAAGTAATCCCAAACATTTCCTTCTGTATATTTTTTAAAGTAGTCTTCTGCTGTTCTTCTTAATTGTGGGTAATATGTTTGACTTCCACTAAAAGCAAATCTTGGATCTGCTAATGTATCAGATATTACACCATAACCATAAGTTGCAATAATATCATCATTTACTTCATCCTGTGGAGAGAAACCTACTTCTAAACCTGTAGTATCTTCTGTATAGCTTTCACTAATTAAATAATTTTGTTGTATACTTCTGTATTTTGATAATACATTACCATATACTTCCCCGTCATCAATTTGTATTTTATTTGATACTCTGTTTCTAACTCCAATTGAAGGTTGATCTAAGAAATATGTTTCAACATTTGTTTTACTAAATGTTCTTGTTGTTGAAGCTGAGAAATGAATAAATTCATAACTTGATGTTACAGCACTAGTTGTAGGATCAATAAATGAACTGGTAATTACTGAAGGTGCTGATCCAGTTACAGCTGGATGTGATGATGAAATATTATCTGAGTATGAAGAACTATAAGAAGAAGTAAATGTATATTCTAATTCATTACCTAATGGTGCTCTAAAGTTTACAATATCAAATGATGATTCTGAACCTGTAACATTGTTACCTTCTACAGATTCAGGATTCATTACAAAATCATTAAATACTGTTTGGGCAATATTATTAGAGTAATATCTAAATTCTTGAAGTGAACCTGAGAGTATTTTACCTCCTTCATTTAATACTTCAACTCCTACTTTTGATCCAGAAATATAACCACCAACATAAACACCATCATTAGATGTTACTCCAAATTTATTCCATGCTTCATTTATAGTATCATCAACAGTAGATGTATAATCATAAATAGCTTCTTCATAAAAACCTCCATCATATCCTTCAAAACTAATTACTGGGAGGGAACTCATACTAACTGAACCTGTCCATCCTATATTATTTCCATCCCAACCATTATCTAATTTATTTCCAGCATATAATGTATAGGTAGTACCTTGAGTATGATCACTTGCACTTACGTGTTGGTCTCTTTGTAATAAAACTGTCCACCAACCACCATCAAAGAATGGTAAATAAATATCATTAGATATTTGTGCACCTGTAGATGAAGACATGTAAAATCTTAACTTACCATAATCATAATAATCACTAAAACTAGATCCTGAATATGATCCTGAAGGTTGGTCTTCATAAAATAAACCAATACCCCAATCAAATTCATCATCTGTAGCCCCATTTGATTTTTTAACTGCAATTGATTGGCTATAATAAGATCCTCCAAAACTTGAAGATGGGTGACCAAATGTTTTAAATCTTAAAGCAACACCATCAGGTACAATGTATTGTGAATCTGCTATTAAATTACGTTGTAATGGCATCCAAGGTACACGAACCGATGAGCTCGCTGCATATGTATTAGCTACTGGAGTATACGCGTAACTATAACGTTTATACCATAAATCATAGTCATCAGTGTTGTCTCTATTTTTACCTCCAAATTCATTAATTCGAAGAATAGTATTTGGAATACCCCAAATATTAATTAATTGTCTTAAACCAGAAATTGTACCTTTTTTCTTAGTAAGGTAAGCCATATTATGGTAAAGACGTTTATAAATTTCTTTACTTACTTTATCAATAGCGTATGGGAATCCTGGTTCATTAATTTGTTGAACATAATTTAACCATGAATAACCTATATCCCAATAGTTAACAATTTGACCATTGTTAATAGCAATATATTGTGTAATTAATTCACTTCCTGTTGGTGGAACATAAACACCATTATCTTCACCTGTTAATCCTATAAAGTTATCTTGATTATCATAATTGTTACCAAATGTTTCAAACCCTAAGTTTTTAATAGCATCAGCAGCTAAATCTAAAGGTAAACCTTTATCAGGATCATTTATTGTATTGTATCTTTCACTTAATGCTTTTGTATATAACCAAATTTCATCAAATGATTGTCCAACCATATTAGTAAATGTAATATAATTGTCATTATCAGCATTTTCTGTAATAAAATCTGGGATAGTATAGTATAACCAATTTTGATTATTTTCATCAAAAACAGAAGCAGATAATATAATACCTCCATAATATTGACTATTTTCAACATCACTACCCATCCATTCTAATACTTCAGTACTTCCTGTAGGTAATAAAGTATATGGATAAGCAGATCCTGTTTTAGGATAAGCAAATGATGAGGAGTTTTGATATAAATAAGTTTCATATCCATCAAAATTCTCAATTAAATTAGTTATGTTAGTTTGTAGACTAGCTAAACTTTGAGAAATTTGTCCTACTGTGGGATTGGATCCTGTTGTAGCAGAAATAGTATCTATATCAGCTTGATAAGATTGAATTTGAGATACTTTTTCATAAAAATTATTAATTCTAGCTTTTGCAGAAGAAAAATTAACAAATTCATTAAATGTATTATATGAATAATTAGGAGTAATAGTTACACCTTTTTGATTAAGAACATTTAATACACTATCTAATGATGATGATGAAGCTGTATTAGTTAAATCATTATAAGATTTAAGGGTAGTTGAATTATT
>Ga0160423_10005693_pt1 | contig 10145 bp, 8 predicted proteins | sample CRUFie14St8metaG_FD_108191 | JGI IMG/M metagenome (GOLD analysis project Ga0160423, IMG submission 108191) | Marine microbial communities from the Costa Rica Dome - CRUD Field 142mm St8 metaG | ecosystem: Environmental > Aquatic > Marine > Oceanic > Photic zone | place: Costa Rica: the Eastern... | reverse complement strand
TTTACAACTATTACTGGTGAAGGTTTACGTAACACAATTGTTAAACCAGCTCCTGGATATGATAGTGCACCCGCAATGTTCTACTTACGTAATGGTACCATGATGAATGGATTACAATTCCATGGTATGACAAGTTTTAGACTTGATAGTAACAATCCAGAAAACATTGACAGTGCAACCTTCACAGGTGCTTTCCTTAGATTAGATCCAACTCCTCTCAAAGGTAGAATTGCAACTAAGTCACCTTACATTAAAGACTGTTCTGCTTTCTCAACAAGAGGTGTAGGTGCTTATATTGACGGTAATCACCTTAACAACGATTCTGTTACAAACGGTTCAATGGTCTTCCATGCCTTTACTCAAATCCACGATGGTGGCGTAGGATTCTGGGTTAAGAATGGTGGTCTATCAGAAATCGTTTCATGTTTCACATATTACTGTGACTTTGGATACGCTGCATCCAAAGGTGGTAAGATTAGAGCTCTGAACGGTAACAACAGTTACGGTACATATGGTTCTGCTGCTATGGGTTTTGATTCAAGTGAAACACCAGTTACTGGCCAGGTTCGTGGTTGGAGACTTAACTATACAAGTACATCACTTGGTGGTGGTGAATTCTCAGCTGGAGACAGTATTAGAGATTCAGCCACTGGTGCTACTGCAAAAGTTATTAACTCACAAACTGCTGCTAACTACTTATTGATTGACTCAATTGTTGGTGCTGGTTTTGGTGAAGCATCTATTATTAGAGAAAACGATCCTCCTGGTGGAACAGGTACAGCATTTGCTATTACAGATTCTACAGACGCAGTTGTTGGACCATATGGTGCTACAATGGCATTTGAAGCATTAGATTCAATTCCACGTGAAGGTGGATCGATGACATTTAACGCTGTCAGCCAAGGAGACTCTGGTTACGATTCATTCTCATATGTTATCCAGTCTGTATCTCAAGTTGATTCTGCTTATGGTAGAGCTACAGTTGTATTCTCTACAGCTAACAAAGATGATACAAGGAAAGCATACAATCACCAAGGAGTTCAGATTAGATACGATTATTCACAGGTTCGTATGACTGGTCACGACTTCTTGAATATTGGTACAGGTGGTGTTGCAAGCACTAACCACCCAAATGATCCAAATTATCCTAACTCGCAAGGTAACGAAGTTATTGAACGAGATCAAGGTAGGGTTTACTATATTTCAACTGACCAAGACGGTAACTTTAGAGTTGGTAACTACTTCCGAATCGATCAGGCAACAGGTCGAGCCACATTGGATGCATCTGCATTTGACCTTGCTGGTTTGACTAGCTTGAGATTGGGTAGTATTGGTGCTCAGTTAGGTGAAACCATTAACGAGTTTTCTGCAGACGCAACATTATCAGGTGCATCTAACTCAGCTGTTCCAACAGAGTTTGCAGTTAAAACATATGTGGATGTAAATGCTATAGCCAGAATTGATAGTATTGAATCTAACGGTCTTGGTGGAGGTGGTGGAATTGCAACATCAGCTTACAATGACAGTGATACTACTAGAGATGGAGATGGTTACATAACAGCTGCAACAATTGGTAGTCAAGCCAAGCAGGATAGAGTTGTATATTCAAACGTAGTATATGAATTAGATAATATTGATAGCACAGGTACTGGCGGTGGTGGTTCGTTGTCTAGCTACTTCCCCACTGGCTCAGGTTCTAGTGTACCAAATACATCATATAAACGAGTAACAAGTTATACTGAAACTCTTCCAGACGGTACAGCAGTCAATGTAGCATTAACATATCGTGATAGCGGTGCTGAGTTTGGCGATTCAGGAACACTAAATACTATAACACTGTCTTAGTATAAATAAGAATTAGGAGAACGGTCTTGAGTAATTTATTATATACAGCAATCCAAGAAGCTAATGCAGTGTTAGCTAGGGAAATAAAAAATAAAGCGACTGCAACAGCTGCTTCGGTAAACGAATGTGATCATACTAGTTGGCGGCCAAATCTTCCATTATTAGAAGGTGGTGGAGTAACCTGCTTTTGGGTTGCTGATTGTAGTGGTTGTATGTGGAGATGTGGAGTATCTTGCACGTGGACCGTACCTGCTGGTACTTCTAAAGTACAATTCCAGGTGTGGGGGCCAGGTTCAGGGACATCATCTGCTCAATGTTGTGGTGGGCAACCGTTTGGAGGAACAGGAGCATATGCAACTACTATTATTGAAAGTCCAGTTGCAGGATGTCAGTATGTAATATGCGCAGGTTGTACCCATTGTTGTAAAGGTTCTACAACAGCTCAATTTTCTCAAATGTGTATGTGCCCATCATATGTTACTGGTCACCAATTAAGTAACTTTTGTGCTAGAGGAGCACGAGCTGGTATGTTTGGCCAAATGCTGAAACTTCATGGTGGTTCTTGTTGTCGCTATCAAGCTCAAGGTAGAACAAATTCTGGTCCATGTATTTGTTCTACAGGTACATATTATTGTTTTGATAACAGCTGTGCTACTTGTGGACTGATAGATATAACAATTGATGATACTACTAAATTTTTTGGCACAGATTATGGTTTGTGTGGAATATATCCAGTTGGTTGTCTACAGACAGATAACTATGGATATTTTATATCACCACCGTGGATTGGTGTAGATCACCAATGTTGTACAAACTCATGTTATTGTTTTAGTTTTACAAGTGGTAGCTGTCAAGGTTGTTGTTACATGGCATGTATTGGTGACGGTAATCAATACAGACGCGCGTTTGGACTTGGTGGCTCTCCAGGGCACACAATGGGTGGTTGTACTTCACAATGTGGTGATTTTGGTAGAGCAGGTGCAGTAGTAGTAAGGTATTGTTAAAATGAATATAAATAGGTATAAGAAAAACGAGGAAACCAAATGGCTATAAATTTTACAGTTAACGTGCCAGATGAGTGGTGGGTAGATAGCTGGTCTAACAACGACACGTTATCTTATACCTTGCCTGATGAGGCTCCATCTCATTTCTGGTATTTGAATCATGAGGGTACAGACAATCAAAGAATATTCTTTGACTCGGATGAAGCCCAGGGAATGGCAATGAATGATGGTTGGACAAGTGAAAAATTAGCATGTGCTGATTGGCCAGCCGCAGCTGCACATGAGTGGCATAGAACTAGAGATCACACTTACACTGTGGAAAATGTAACATTGAAAGATGGACAAGTTTATAAGAAAAAGTCTAATCCATTATTGTCTGATTTGTTTACATTAGATGATAGTTTAGGTAAACCCAAATTAAATGCTATTATCAAACACCCTCATACTGTAGCTGAGGATAGAGTCAAAGTTAGAAAGACTTATGTGTCTAGATTCAATAATGTTTATGATTTTGAATCTTCTGTCCAAACTAAAATAGATAATTTTATTGCAGCTGCAGATTCGTATGCTGGTATGATGTCTACAGTATATCCTTGGCAACTTGACTCATTGAATGATATATCTGGATGTTTTGCGACACCTAAAGTTCCTACGGATTTGATAACAGTGTTTAGTGGATTACCTACTCCTCCTAATACTCCAGAATTAGAGTAGGAAAAATAAATGGCCAATGATATTTTACTTCACACTGCGATGAAAGAAAATCAACGCTTAATGCGTTGTTATGCTCAAGTTGCCTCAAAGGAAACATCAACTACCACCTTAGCAAATTTAACTTATGGTGGCTCAGCGGCAGGTTCTATCTATGGTGGAGCATCCCAGTCGTCTGGTGGTCCTACTTGTCAGTGCCCTAGTTTCTTATGTGATTGGAATAGCTTATTAAAGCCACTTATGACAGGTTTTTCTAATGGTATCAGAGTAAGAAATGATGATGGTTATTATCGCTGTAACCAAAGCTGTACATGGACTGTTCCATCTAATGTAAGTAGAGCTACCTTTGCAATGTGGTCACCAGGTTCAGGTACATCATCCAACTGTTGTTGTGGTGGGGCTCCTTACGGTATTACTGGTAGCTTTGTTATTTACAAAGATGTTATGGTCTGTCCAACTGAACAGTTTTCTTTATGTGCGGGTTGTGGGTATTGCTGTAATGCATATCAAACTGATCCAGGACAACAGGGTTGTACTCACATTTGTGGCTGTTGTTTCTGTATAAGAACAGATAGTGCTCACCCATGTTACAGTTGTTGGAACCAAGACATTTCAGGATCTCCAGATGAAGCGGGTGGTACATTTGGTCAAATCAACAGCCAAATACCTAGTACTGATGGCTGTGGACCCACTAGATGTAGTGGTTGGAACTTTTGTTGGGACCAAGGACAAGATAATGTAAATGTACCTTTTTCATATAGTTATGCGGGATGGTGTACTTGTTGTGATGGTAACGGATCAACTAGACATGGTATTTCTAACTATGTATCAGTAACACCTTATGGTTACCGTTCTATGTATCCAGCAATTTGTATTTCTTCAAGTGGTATTTCAAATGTTGGAGATGCTTACACATGGATGGCTCCAACTATATGTTTTGATCAAAACCAAGGATGTAATCCATTCTGTTGGAATGGTAACTCTTGCTTTGGATGTAACTACAGAGGATGTAATGGCGGTCGTCAATATCCTGGTGGTGGCGGTTGGGCTTCATCCTCTTATTCAGGTTGTAACGCTTGTGGTGGAGACTCAGGTCGATATGGTATGATTTGTGTAATGTGGAATACTGACTAATGTTAGACCCTGATCACACTTACCGTAAAAAGGTACTCAAGTAGCTGTTTACATTTTTATTTGAATACTATATAATGTAAATAAAATGAGTGAGATTTATAATGAAGAAAGCGTTTTTCATAAACGGTGGTGCTGGGAGAGTTTTATGTTCTTTTCCAGCACTAGTACACTACAAACAAAACATTGATCCCGAAGTTATAATTGTTGCAGAGTCATGGATGGATCTATTCATGGCTAGTCCAGAACTTCGTGATAACGTCTATCCAATTGGTCATAAAGGTCTCTTTCAACACTTGTTAAAGGATAGAGAGATTCTTACCCCAGAGCCTTATAGACTCAATGCTTACTTCAATCAAAAGGTAAATCTTATTCAAGCATTTGATATGCTTATCAATGAATATGATGAGATACCAGATACCAAAGAAATAAATTTAGACATTAACAAAGTGGATGTTATTGCAGGATATCAACTTGTAAAAGAAGTTAAACAAAAGTTCAATAAAGAGAAAACTATTGTATTCCAACCTTTTGGTTCTGGAGTTCAAAATCAAGATGGTTTTATCTATGATACGAGTGGTCGTAGTTTTGAAGTCAAAGATGTCTTTAGAATAGTAGATGAGTTAGCTAAAAATTATAATGTTATTATGTTCACAGATATGAATATACCAACAGATAAACCTATGCCAGCTGCTATTCCTCAAATGAATATGTTACAATGGATGGGTATAGTAAAAGCTGCAGATTACTTTGTGGGATGTGATAGTATGGGTCAACATTATGCTCATGCTTTAGATAAACCTGCTACAGTCGTCATTGGTTCAACATGGCCAGAAAATATTAGTTATCCAAATAATAAGAAATTTGACATTATAGATAACGGTATAGGTAAAAGAGTTTATGCTCCTTATAGAATTACTCACGATTGGGTTTCTGAAAGAGTTAATGAAGATCTTATGGTATTAGACGATAAGACCTTTAAGTCAATAATCAAAAGTGTAAAAGATAGGATATAATGGATGGGTGATGTTATCTACACAAACACAACTAAGTTTGATCACAACTACCACAGAAATACAGGTTGGGTGTTAGGAATATCAAGAGGACACAATGCAGGTGTTTGTCTTTTAAAAGATGGTGAAATAGTTTTTGCGCAAGAAGAAGAAAGATTCTCTCGACTCAAATATGATGGTACTCCATATAGAGGTATCATAGAATGTTTAAAATATACAAACAAAGTGGATTATGTTTTTGTAGCTTTTACGATGGCTTTGAGAGATGCGGCTAGAACAGATTACACAGGTGAAGATAATTATACTGGTCTTCTTAGAAAGTTAGGATTAATTGAAGATGATCCACGTGGTTTCAATTATGAGCCTAATCAACATCCTCAAATAATTGACCTTGGACATAACCATCATAAAATACATGCTGCTGCAGCCTTTTATCGTAGTGGTTTTGACAAAGCAACGGCACTAATAGTAGATGGTGCTGGGTCTGGAATAATGATGGCAGTAAATGATGGAGAAAATGCAGATCCTTCAGCTGAGAAATATACTACTCAATGGGAAACAGAGTCTATAATTAACTGTTCTTATCCTGCAGAGTTTGAAACAGTATTCAAAGCATGGGGCTCCTCTGACAGCTTTGCTACTATTATAAAAAGAGATCAAGATGGGAAGATGATACAAGAACCAGGTACACACTTTGCTATCTACAGAAATGCTGCAGGAATTGTAAAGACGTATGAAGCTATTACAGAGTTATCCGGATTTTCTGGTATTGAAGCTGGGAAGTTAATGGGATTAGCTCCATATGGTAAAAAAAATCCTGGCTTACCACCTATGTATAATGAGGGGGGAATAGTCTATGGAGCTAATCGTAATCTGTTTGTTCCTCAGTATCCACAATCTTCTCGATATGATTTAGTTAATATTCCTTGCATTCAGGAAGCAAGAGAAGAAATGAAAAGAGATAAAGAAAACAAAATTGACTTTGATGCAACTAAGTATCAAATAGTTAGAGACCTTGCTTGGCAAGTTCAGGATGAAACTGAACAACAAGTATTGAAACTAATTATTCAAGCTGCGGAAGTAGGAGAAAGTAACAATGTTGTTATAGCTGGTGGATATGGATTGAATTGTGTAGCTAATTACAAGTATCTTGATAAAGTTAATGAGTTGGGTATTAATCTATTTGTAGATGCTATCTCAAGTGATGCAGGTACACATGTAGGTGCTGCTTTGTGGGGTTACCATGGTATGAATAAACCTAAACAGCGAGATACAAATATCTACAATGGAATATATTATGGTCCAGAATACAAATATACTGATAAAGATTTTGAAGATTTGTGTAGATGTTACAATGCAGAAATCAAAGATGCAACACATGAAGACGTTATTGATCTTATTTTAGATAGAAATATAGTTGCGCTTTTTCAAGGTAGATCTGAACTTGGTCCAAGAGCATTAGGTAATAGATCATTGCTTTATGATCCCACAGATCCAGATGGTAAAGAATTTGTTAACAATGTGAAAAAACGTGAATACTTCAGACCCTTTGCAGGTTCTATATTAGAAGAAGATGCACCTGAATGGTTTGACATGAAAGGTTTAAAAAGTTCTCCTCATATGATGTATGCCATGAACTGTCAACCTGGTGTAGAAGAAAAGATTCCTTCTATCATTCATGTAGATGGTACTTGTAGAATTCAAACTGTTAATAGAGAAGAGAATCCTCATTATTACGATATTATTAAAGCGTTCAAAGATAGAACTGGTACACCTATTTTATTTAACACCAGCTTTAACTTAGGAGGCGCACCCTTAGTTGAGACATTAGAAGATGCAATATGTTGTATAGCTCAACCAGGATTAGATCATGTTTATCTACCAGAGTATGGTAAACTAATAACACGAACTGACAAAGAGATCATTGCTCAAATACCAGAAAATGCTAAACTTGTAGATATGGGTGATACCAAACCTGGTGAAGTAGTTCTAAAACCTGGTCCATTATATAATGACGATGATATATAATATCTTTCCTACAGTTGTATATAAAGAAAGCACAGGTGTTATTCCAAACAAGGAAGAAAGGTCTGTGCTTTCTAAATTTCAAGGCATAAAAAGTGGATTAGGAAATATTCAATCAGACAAACCTATTTTTGAAACTGAAGGTTTGGAAAGAATAAGTGATGCTATAAAGAAACATATTGAGTATTATTTCTATGAGATAATGCATGTTAACCATAATGTAGAAATTTACATGACTGACAATTGGTTAAACTATACAACCAAAGGTCAAGAACATAAAATGCATACTCACACTAATAGTATACTTTCTGCTGTATATTACTTACAAGTAAAAGATTCAGTACCTTGTCTTACTTTTAATAGACAACAACCCAAGTTTCCTTTAGAGTTTGCTCAAATGAAATATACTGAATCAAACTCAGATGAATGGACTGTTGAAGTATCAGAAGGTGATATTGTAGTTTTTCCTAGTAACGTATATCATCATGTTAAACCAAATTTATCTGATACTCCAAGAATGTCAATTGCAGTTAACACATTTGTAAAAGGACCCATTGGTTCCTCACTTACAGGTATTGATGCTACAATTTAAGATCGATATACTCTAAAGGACTTAACAGAAAGTGTTTTCTTCCATCCTTAGGTACTTGTTGACCTCCATACGGATCAGCTAAGTTTTTCCATAGCTTTGATGTATCAGCAATAGTCCATTCTTGATAATGTCTTCTAATAGCATCTGGCATTCGAATCCATTCAATTGGTACATCATATTTTTCAGCCATCTTCCGTCCTATTTGTCCAAATGATACTGGATTACCAGATCCTACATTAAAAGTACCCCAGTGATATGGCTCTTCCATAGTTTTAATGAAATAGTGACAAACATCATCTACGTAAATCCAGTCTCTAAAAAATTCATCAGAACCTTCAAATAGTATTATTTTACTATCTCGCTCAGCTTGTATTTTAAATGTTGTTAATGGAGAAGAAGAATTATATCCCATTTTGTGGTCTTCACCTTCACCAAATACATTGAATAGTCTAAGACTGCAAATAGCTGGACATTCTTCTTGTCTCCAAAAAGGCATCATTTGATCTATGTGTCGATCTATTAACCACTTACTCCATGAATAGAATGTTCTTGGTTCGTGATGCGACTTATGGTCTTCTTTAAGTGGATTTCTACCACCTCTGGCTTGTTCTCCGTACACTGAAGCAGAGGAAGCAAGAGTCATAGGTATCTTAGCTTCAGTAGCCAGATGTATAAGTTTTAAAGTAAAATCATAATTAAAATGAAAAATTTTATATAAGTCATTTTCTGTTGTTGAGGAAATAGCTCCTAAGTGAAATATATGATCTACACCATCTAGTTCTGGCATAGGTAGTTCACCTTGTGACCAATCATATTCAACAACTTCCTTTGATTGTCCATAACGCTCTTTAATTATCTGGATCAATCTCTTCCCAATAAATCCCTTCGAGCCCGTCACTAGAATCGACATTTGCTAATCTCCTTAGTTCTTCATCAAATAATTCAGCATTTAATATATAGGTACCTTTTGTACTAACAGCATGACCAGACATAATGTTAGCCACTCTTACAGCTTGATGTACCTTTAATTTTAGTGCAATACATATAGCAAGAACTGCAGTGAATGTATCACCTGCTCCTGTTACATCATACACTTCTTGTGCAGTTGCAGGATAATGTTGTATTTCATCTCCCACATATAAAACACCTTCACTACCTAGTGTAACAATAAGATGTTCTATGTTAAGTAATTCTCTTATTCGTCTTCCTTCTGATAATAGTTCTTTTGGGGTTGTACTTCTTCCCACATAATCATCAAACTCTTTTTTATTTGGCTTGAGAATAAAAGCCCCCTTATAACAATCCAAAGATTTTTTTGGATCGCAAATGACATTAGGACATTTAGTAATAATGTTTTGTGGATCTTTTATTGTACCTTTACTATAATCTGATAATATAACAATGTCTCTTTCTTTATCACAACGAAACTCATCTTCTAATTTAGTTTCTGGTATTACTACTTCATCATCTATTCTTGCCATCATATGATCATCAGAGAACACTCTAAGTTTATGTGGCATTTTATCTGTTGTAAGCCACACTGCATTTCGTTCAGTTTCATCTTCAAATAGATAACCAAACTTGTTATCAATGTAACCCCATATCTGACATCTTGGAAACATTACTTTGACATTTTGATATACATTACCAGCTCCTCCAAGACGGAGAAACTTTTTCTCTACATTAACTATTGGGATTGGCGCTTCTGGTGATATTCTGTTTGTCGTACCATACCAATATTCATCTATTAGTACATCACCTATAATTCTTATCATATAAATATCTCACATATTGATAAAGGATTGATTATGCTCAGAGACCTAG
>Ga0160423_10005692_pt1 | contig 10149 bp, 18 predicted proteins | sample CRUFie14St8metaG_FD_108191 | JGI IMG/M metagenome (GOLD analysis project Ga0160423, IMG submission 108191) | Marine microbial communities from the Costa Rica Dome - CRUD Field 142mm St8 metaG | ecosystem: Environmental > Aquatic > Marine > Oceanic > Photic zone | place: Costa Rica: the Eastern... | reverse complement strand
TGGTTTGAACATGCTGAAAGAAATGCAATATATAATGCTGCAAGAATAGGAGTATCAACTAAAGGTTGTACTATGTACCTATCTTGTGGAATCCCTTGTTCAGATTGTGCAAGAGGAATTATAAATGCTGGTATCACAAGAATATTTTGTGAACGAGGTGATATTACTAAAGGCAAACATTGGGAAAAAAACTATGAAAGAAGTTGGTCAATGTTGGAAGAGGCTGGAATAAATGTACAATTTTACGATGATGAATATGGGGGATTGTAATACTTATACTTACCATGACAGCAGAAAAGTTTACAGAAGAGATATTATACAAATCCCATTCACTTGGAATCAAGGATGAATTATGGGAACTATCATCTAAACTTAGAGAAGAAGATAGAACTTTAGATTTACATGGTTCAATAGAACAAGCTTACCGAAAACTTACAGAGTAATTTATTTCAGTATATTTATATAAAAGGAATAGTTTTATATGGCTGTACAAGATAGATATGGAATGAACTTCGGATTCGTAGATGAATACGATATGGAATCACAATTCTTTCAAGAAGATAGATTTGCTGATGATATGATGATTAGCCCATATTCATATGGTAACTTTGGTGGTGGACCAAGACCACCAATAGAAATCAGACCAATTGATATCAATCCATCAGATTTGGTAAACCTTGATATACTATCACCCATAACCTTCACCAAACCTACAATTACACAACCAAATATAACAGCAATTCAAAACCAACCAGTAGATGTAGGACCAGTTCCGGCATCATCTGAATTTGTACAATTCGCTAGAACAGATTTAAACTCAGCCTCACAATTAACTGTTGGGTTTGGTACTTTTCAATTTATTGTAGATATTGGAGATGGTAGATATTATACTACACAATCATTTAAAAATAAATTAATAGCAGCAGAAAAGGCTGGTAATAAATATCTAAGTGTTAAAACTGCACCTATTATAGAACTCGATGGTAATTCGTTATTAAACTATGGATTAAGAAACAAATTTAAAATCGGAGAACAATATGCAGAAGTTGTTGTTACTGATACTATATCAGGTGTTGATGATATCTTAATTCACATCGATTGGTTGGTAACACAAGGAAAAGAATTTAGAAACACCGAAAAAGGAAAACCAATTTCAATTGCTGGTAAACAAGTAGATGGTATTGGTGCATGGGAGATAAATCATGATAGTGAAGGTTCATTTGGATTTGAATATGAAGAAGCATTGAATAGAACAAAAGAAGATAAAGTTTTCGCAGAACAACTTGGGGGTTCATTTACCAATGATTCTAATATAACAAGACCAGATGATGTCACTGCAATAAATACGGTCACAGGTATTATAAACCCAAACTCTACCACACCATTGTTTCCACCTTTTCAAGAAGCGGGAGAACCAGGTGAGAGAAAAACAGGACCAGATGGATATCCTTACTTTTGGAATCCACCACAAAACAAATGGAGAAGAAGTGATTCATTATCTTTACAAGATAAAGAACTTCTACTTTCAGTTACAAAGCCAGATGAATTTGAAGCATATGTAAGTTATAAAAACGATTATGCTGTAAATAATCCTGAAGATTTACTAAGTCAACCAGATGATTTAGAACAATACTTGGATGAAAAATTGGACCTTTAATATGATTTATAAACAACCCTTACCTTCTGTAAATTGGAAAGTATATTTTAATCAAAATGAAAATCCAAGAGCAAAAAGATTTCTTGAGAGTAGAGGACATAACTTATTTACTCAAGTTGGTTCTAATATTGTAAAGGCTAAAAAAGCTAATAAAAAAGAAGTAGTGTTTCTTGCACATCCAAATGCTTTTTCAATTGTATCAATACCAGAAAAAGAATATACACAATTTTTAAACTTTGCATTAGAGTGGTTTAAAAAACGAGAACAATATGAAACTTGTAGTGATATTGTTAGATGGAAAAGAAAGATAACTGAGTTAGATAAGGTAAGGAGTTTACTATAATTAAAAAACTATATACTTATATAAAAGTAATTGGAGTAATATGAAAGGTACTTTATTTTCGGTAGATTTCACAGAAAACAATAGTGGTAATCCCCTATTTTTAGAAATGAATACAGATACATATGTCTATGATGATTTCTTAGATAATGTATGTGATTGGAGTGGGTTTATCACTTTACTTCAAAGTGAATCAATAGATACAGTAAGTGTAGTATATAAACCAGATTTTCATTTAAATGTAGTAAATCATTTATCTGAATCATTACATTCATCTGCATCATTTGTTACTTCATTTACGAAACATGAAGAGTTTCAATACGATATATACCCAACCCCAATTGTTGATGCAAGTAATAAATTTATTTTAAGATTAGCGTATGATGAAAACGCAATCATAGATTCAACTTATGCTAAAAATGATTTTAATGGTTTAAAATTATTTTATGATTACACTGCATCAAATGATGCCGTACCATTTTACCATTCAAGTTCAGACCATGGCGAAATCAATACTTTAGAATATTCACTAAATCAAAGTAATGTACCAGACCTTGTTATCAAAGGAATTGAAAGTTCTGATAGTGCTAGAATAAATTTTGCTAAAGTAGGTGCCATTTCAGGTTCGATGACTGGTTCAGAATATGATTCATCAAGGATATTAGATTTTGTACAAAGTATTTCATCAAGTGAAATGGCACAAAACTATATGTTATCATCTGAGAGTTTAACAAACGAACACGCATCAAGTTTAAGACATTATGGAATAGTTTATGGAACTGATTTAGATGTTTTACATCTTGGTGAATACAGAGTATTATCTACCTTATCTTTACCAACTGATGAACAATTTGGTAGAGATGCTGATATTACTACGGAGTATATATTACCAGTCAAACATTACTATGAATACTCAACATCTCCATTACACAAACAAGCATCAAGAGGTATATTTGAAACAGAGACAGTTGTATTAAGTGATAATAGTACTGTATCAATAGAAACAATAACAACTGGTTCAGTTGTTAAAGCATTTGATATTCCAACACTACCATCTGAAAGTAATATTGCAACATCTAATTATCTTTTATGGTCACATGATGGTGGTACTTTACCAAGTGGTAGTGCATTAACAAGTTCTGTTGTTGAGCAGATTATTACACATGATTTACATGATGCAATACTTGCCGAGATAAATATATCAGGTTCTGATTATATTTACGCAGCACCAACATCACCATTACTTGTTTATGATTCAGGTTCAGATGAAATTAAATTTAAATTGATTACGCAAGTTGATAAAACAAATGATTACGCGTTAGGAGATAATTCTAAAAAAATTCCAATCCTATCAATCAAAAATGTAGTACTAAACGAAAACACAGGTTCGTTATATGATTTAAATGTTGAACCAGTGGATAACTTTTTAATAGGTGAGGTTTCATACTTCTCAGGTATATTCCACAATTATAAACTAAAACCACAGTTTTAAAAAAGGAGAACTATGACAAATCAAGATGTACAAAGAGCAAAATACAGAGAAATAGAAGTTGGTTCTTCTAAACCATCTTTTAATGCATTATCTGATTCAAAGAAAAATCAAATGAGAACAATTGTAAATAATTTCTTTGGATATATTAAAGATAAACATACCTAAAATTTTTTAGATGTATAAAGAAATTGCTGATTCTATTTTAGTATTTGAAAAAATACTACCTGAATCATTAATCCTTAATTTAATAGATTTAGTAAAACCACAAGATTCTCTTGTTAAGTTTAAATTGACTGGAAATTTTAAAGGTACAAAAAATCGTTATGAGGTTTATGATAATAAAGAGTTATTTGATTCCTTCAATACTTTTTGGTTTGATGAAATAGAAAAACAATACCAACATCATTTTTTACAATATCTACCTGAATGGTCTTACGAAACTGCACTTAACCATAACAGAACTGAGTGGAAAGATTTATTTGTTCACTTATACGAAAACAAAACAACTTCAGATAATCCAACTCATATTGATTTTAGTGGTATATCATTTTCATGTGGATTAACAGATGATTATGTTGGTGGTGAATTATACTTTCCAAGACAAGATGTTTTATATAAAATGAACATAGGAGATATAGTATTGTTTCCAGGCAGTATTACACACCCCCATGAAGTAAAAAATGTTGAAGAAGGAAATAGAATTGTTTTAGTAGGACAATCTACTGGCCCACCACAAAACTTTAAACTTGGTAAAGCAAACAAATTACTATGATTCATTTAACAAATTGTTTTTATAGTTTTGATAGAAGATTATCTATCTATGATGATAATACTTACATACTTGATTTGTACAAAGCATCAATGATTACCTTTTTTAGAACAACTGGTATGAAACCAAATATGTATGCAGATACAGAAACTCTAAAACAATTAAAAAATTATTATTCAGAAGGAATTGATATATCTAATAAAACATTTTCTCATGTGGATGATTTAAAAATATGGATTCATACACAAAACAATTTAGATTGTATTACTATTGATGGCGATATATTATTTTCACAAAAATTACAATTTCCAAATGAATACAATACTAAAGTTTATTTTGATGTACAAGAAGTAAAAGAACTTACGCCACAATTCGATAGTGTAAACGGATATACAACCCTAAGAAAATTATTTCAAAAATATGATGTTGCATCTCATGTTGAGAATTATAACTATGACCATCATTACGCATGTAATGTGGGTATTCTAAAATTTAATTGTGAAAAAACTAAAAATTTATTGATAAAAAGTTATTACAAAATTAAAGAATATTTTGAATCTAATATTAAAAATGATACATCCTTATCAGATAAAGCAATACCATCAATTATATTATCTCAATATTATTGGGGAAGTATTTGTGAAAGTCAAAATATACAAAAAACTTTTTTAAGAAATTTTAATAAATACACCCACCTTGTATCATATCACAAGTTTAAAGAAAAGAATATTTCAAAAGTTTACGAAATAATTAAGACGGAAACTCAAAGCAAATTATTGTAATTAAATATTTATATCTGTAAAGATGTTACTTTATGGATAAAGTTAATTCAAATAAATTATGTTATTTTCGAAATATCGATAAGAAATCTTCCTATCTAAAACGAGAAGAGCTCACCCTTTTGTTTATTGATAAAAACAATATCTACGATAACTTAACTTATGTTCAGAACACCATAAATAAATTCAATCAAGAAATTGAGTGGAGAAAAATGTGGACAAGAGAACAATCCATAACACGAACAAATAAAAATCACAAATTATTTATTTTACTTGAAGGAAACAACCCATTAGGTCATGTATGGTTTGATAGGAATTTTTTATATAACGCATTTGTATCACAAGAAAGACAAGATGGTGATTCTGTGTGGTTTATAGAAGAATGTATTTTTGAAATGAATAATAAATTTTTAATTGAAGAAGTAAATCTAAAAGTTGATAGTTGGAACAAAAGAGCTATCAGATTTTGGGAAAAATTAAATTTTATAAAGGAGAACGATGGCTACACCGAACACTAGCAAACAACCCCCAAAGGGAAAAATAAAGTTTTCAATAACTCTATCTGAAGAGCAAAAGATGGCAAAGACAAATATCTTATATCATCCATATAATTTTGTAATGGGTAAAGCAGGTAGCGGTAAAACCCTATTAGCAGTACAAATTGCTTTGGATATGTTTTTTACTCGTAAGATAAACCAAATAATTATAACAAGACCAACGGTATCAAATGAAGATAATGGATATCTACCAGGTTCACTTGATGAAAAGATGGAGCCATGGCTAGTACCGATTCGTTCTAATATGAGAAAGGTTTACAACAAACCAGCTATTTTACAAAAGATGGAATCAGATGAAAACATTGAGTTGGTATCACTTTCTCACTTCAGAGGTAGAACTTTTGATGAAGCCTGTGTGATTGTAGATGAGTTTCAGAATTTAACCAAACAACAACTTGGAATGGTATTGGGAAGGTTAGGAAAAAAATCAACTATGATTCTGACAGGTGACCCACAACAAATTGATTTAAAATTTCCAAATGATTCAGCAATAAACGAAGTACCAAAAGTAAAAGAATCTAAATATGTGTACGCTGTAAGTTTATTAGATAATCATAGACACGAATCTTTAGATGAAATACTAAGATTACTTCAGGCTTTTTCGTAAATTTTTTGAAAAAAAAGTGTTAAAAAATTTGGATTTCTCATATTTTTTTCGTATATTTACTATGTAAATAATTAAGATATGAAGTTAAAAAAAGAAGATATTATAAAACTTAAAAACTATAAACACTACGAGAAGTTAGTAAAGAAATCAGAAGGTAAAGGCCCGATGCCACAACTAAGATGGGTTTCCGATTTACTTACTGAAATAAACATTGAACATAACTATCAAGATTGGAGTGAATATAAATACACTTCTTCTGCTGGTTTGAGATACTACACAGGTGGTGGTTCAAGAGAATATACTGGTGGTAGATTGAGAATCTCTGAGATTAACTTTGATGCTACTTCTACCGATACTTACTACTCTTGGAACACTTGGAGTTATGTTAGAGATATTCTAAACCTTATAAACGATAAGTTAAATATCGAACACTTCTACTCTGAAGGAAAAGTGTGGATAAAAGAAAATTAAACCTTAAAACTTAAATAAAATGATAGGATACAAAAATTACAATAATATAAATCAATCAAACTACATGGAGTTAGACTCCAAATTTTTAACTCTACTAAAGTTAGTAAAACAATGTCATAAATCCGCTTCTTGGGGTGACCATGTATTTGTTGAAAAACTAATTTCTTCAGTTGTTGATTTAGATTCAATACCTGATTGGTTAGAGATTGAAGAAGATTTATTAACCGAAGTTGCTAATAGTTAAAACCTTAAAATATGATAAATAAAATAAAATCCAAAATGTTAACCTACCTATTTAAAGATTGGGTAGCAAATGAATACGATTTAGAAACCCTTGAACTTACAAAAGGAATGATACATAACAGAGAAGTTATGTTAAAAACCATAATTGATAAAGTTCAACACAAACCAATCTTAGGCTTTAGAAGTCATTCTCAAAAATAATCACAAAAAAATTTGGATAATTCAATTTTTTTTCGTATATTTACATAGTAAATAAGTAATGATATGAATAAAAAAATACTTTATATAGACATGGATGGGGTTCTTGTGAACTTAGGAAAATCATTTGATGATTTCTTTACCTTACATCCTTACCTAAAAGAAAGATATAAAGATTGTCCAGACCACATACAAGGAGTATTTAGAAATTGTGAACCAATTGATGGAGCAATTGAGGCAGTACAAAAACTTTACGATAGTGGTAAGTATGATATGTTCATAGCAACATCATCACCGTGGGGTAATCCTCAGGCTGCTGCAGATAAAAGATTTTGGATAGAAGATAAGTTTGGTAAAATATTTCACAAAAGAATGTTCGTTACTCACAGAAAAGATTTATTAGTTGGTGATTATCTTATTGATGATAGAACTAAGAATGGTGCTGGTGAGTTCAAAGGAGAACTACTTCAATTTGGTGTGAATTGGGAGACTGGTAAAGCAGGTAAATTTCCTAATTGGGATTCAATCTTAGATTACTTATTATGATAAATAAAATATTAGATTACTTAGTTTTAATTTTTATTGTTGGAACAATGATGTTTTTAGCATCATGTTCAATAACAGATGATGAATTATTATTTGATGAACCAACATTAGAATTAGATGGTAGATTGCAAATGGATAATAATGGATATTACCATTTAGAACTTAGACAAGATGTACACCAAACCATTCACACTATAAGTGGTGTTGTTGGTAATCATGAATATTATGAACCCATGAAAGTAGAATGGGAAAGTAATCTTGAATGGTATTTACAAGATGAAGTTTCAGTTACGACCTCAAATCAAGCATCTTATGTTGTTAATGGTTTAGTAAATAATGTTATTGGACCAGTAAAAACAATGGTAGGTGATACTTTAATACTGACAGGAACGATAAGAGAACACTTAGTATCAGATACAATTAAGATAGTTTTAGATTAATGAAAGAAGAGTTTGAAAACATCTCATCCGTTCTTACAGATGAAATATTTGAAAGACAAGGATGGGAAATGGAAACCGATACTGATGGTGAAGATGACGAAGGTAGACCAATAGAATTTTATTATTGGAGATTACCTTTACCTAAAGATAATCCAGACCCCAATGCACTTTGTTTGGTTTCATCTGCAAATGATGAATACGAAGAACTCGACATTGAAAAAGGTGAATACTTTGTTGAGATAGAAAACACAATGGGATTAGGATTATGTAGGTACGAAGATGAACTAAATATTTTATACAAAACACTAACAAAACAAGATATAGAAGATAAAACTTAAAAATTATGAAAAATTATTCAGCAGAACAACTACAAGAAAACTACAACAAGTTTATAGAGGCACTAAAAAAAGTATTTAGTGGAGATAGATTAGATAAACTTTTACATATGTACTCAGAAGATGAATTGGGTAGAGAACTTGCACTTGCACCAGCAAGTGGTAAACTACACTTCCATTCAGCATATGTTGGTGGTTACATTGACCATGTACTCAAGGTTGCAAGAAACTCATACAAACTTAAAAAGGTTTATGAAGAAGGTGGAGTATCAGTAGATTTTACTGATGAGGAATTATTATTCGCTGCGTTCCACCACGATTTAGGTAAACTTGGTACTAAAGATGGACCATTATATTTACCTGAAGAATCTGATTGGCATCGAAAAAATCAAAACTCTATGTTCAAACATAATGGTGAACTACACTATATGGATGTAACACACAGAGCATTATGGTTATTAAATCAGTATGGTATTACTTATACTGAAAAAGAAATGTTAGGAATTATGTTGGCAGATGGTTTATATAATGATGCAACTAAACCTTATTTTATTTCTTACAAACAAGAGTTTAGATTAAAAACTGATTTACCATATATTCTACATTGGGCAGACCATATGAGTTGTAGACAAGAAAATAAGGAATGGGAAGATTCAAAACCATTCTAACTGACATATTGTCATAACCAAAAGTAATTTTACTGACATATTGTCATGTTTTATGTGTTGGTATGAATTTGGTAATATACAGTGTAAATGTTTAATTAAAAAAAAAGGACAATTATGATTTACACTATTAACAATAGATTATTTGATGAATTTTTTACAGATTCATTTTTCAACACACCAACAAAAACCAAATCTTATTCAGCATTTGATGTAGAGGTTTTAGAAGATGGTAAACAAAAAGTTACAGTAAATACTATCGGACATAATCCAAAAGATATTACGGTAGATGTTACTGAGGAAGAAATCACAATCAAATCAAAAAAAGGAGAAGATACTTCTCGTTTTGTAAAAGATATTGATTTGACATTAACAGTTGGTACTGATTATGATGGTACAAAAACAACTGCTAAGTTTGATAATGGGTTACTCACTCTCCTCGTTGATAAGAAGGTAAACAAGAAGGCAAAGACCTTAAAAATATCTTATTAATACTCATATCACAATTTGAGAAAGGGGGTTGAAAAATCCCCTTTTTTTATATCCTAATATTTATAGTAGTCAAATAAAATATATCATATATGAAAGAAATATATAAAGATAGAGTTACAAACAACATCGATTCATGTATCACAAAAGCAAAAGTGGTAGGAGAGATGATTACAGGCGAAAGACCTGCTGATTCTAAAACAGCAGATTCTTATCTACAACAAATAGTCAAAGTACTTGAGGAAATCAAAGAGGTTGTAGAAAGAGGATAAGGAACTTACAATGAAATTCAGAACATTACTTTTAGGGTTATCAGCTCTTTTCGTTGCGTTTAATGCTGCTTTCTTTTCAGTTAGTGGTTTATCTAAACTATTTGCTGGTGCTTCACTATCAGTAATGTTAATGGCAAGTTCATTAGAATTAGCAAAACTTATTACCGCTGGTTATCTTTACAACTATTGGGAAAAGATAAACAGAGTATTTAGATGGTACTTAGTAACAGGTGTTGTGATACTCATATTAATTACTTCACTTGGTATCTATGGGTTTCTTACAGCTGCA
>Ga0160423_10005690_pt1 | contig 10151 bp, 5 predicted proteins | sample CRUFie14St8metaG_FD_108191 | JGI IMG/M metagenome (GOLD analysis project Ga0160423, IMG submission 108191) | Marine microbial communities from the Costa Rica Dome - CRUD Field 142mm St8 metaG | ecosystem: Environmental > Aquatic > Marine > Oceanic > Photic zone | place: Costa Rica: the Eastern... | reverse complement strand
ATTAATTCGGGGATCACGAATTAATAGAGGGACTCGTGTGTCACATTCGAAATTGGTGTGCTTACACCAGCTTGAGTGATCTCCTAGTTTCCATCCATGATCTGACACAACCACAACTATGGTGTTTTTACTTAATCCAGTTTCTTCGAGGGAATTAAGGATGCGGCCAATGGAGGCATCTATATAACTTACACACGCCGCGTAACCATGAAGCAGTCTGCCATTCAATTGATCAGAAAAATCTTTGGGGCTTTCCCCCTCAAAATCACTGTATTTATGCATTTCATATGCCATGTGATTCGATGCGTATTCGGGATAACCCGGGGGAAGCCCTTTATTCGGAGGCATCTTGAATGAATCACGCTGATAAAGATCCCAGTACTTTTGTGGCGCAACAAAAGGCAAGTGTGGCTTCGTTAGTCCGACAGCGAGAAAAAATGGAGCCTTATCCTTTGCCTCAGCATAACCTTGCAGTAATTCCACGACCCTCGCTGCGCGCTTGCCATCCGCGTATGTATCATCATGAACATCGGCAGATTCAGTGAGTGGCCCTTTAGCTGGATCACGTGCATTACCAATTTCACCTTTCAATCGGGCATCCCTTGCAATGTCATTATTCTCCTTTTTTGCGTACTCGCTCGCCTCAAGATTGATCCACTGATCCCAGTTGTCTGGGTCTACACCTTTACCAGAGGTTCCGTGGTAAATTTTACCCAAACCAACAGTTCTGAATCCTTGTTGTCTGAAATGTTGGTTCATCGTAATGAGGTGAGGATGACGCTCTCTCCAACCATCAACGTGAAAGGACTGCTCTCGAGTCATTGTAGGATAGAGACCAGACATCATGGATAAACGTGAGGCTCCACATACTCCCTGTTGACAATACGCCCGATCAAACTGTACCGCAGTTTTAGCAAAGCGATCTATATTGGGCGTAATTGCTCGTGCACCATAGGTTCCTAATTCGGGACGCAGGTCATCAACAGCAATGAACAAAATGTTTGGCTTGTTGGTCGGCGTTGATTTAATTGGATTCGCAGCCGGCGGGCGATCAGTCTGCGGGCTGGACTGACCGCCAAGAATTGGCTGTCCGGAAGTCATGCGCGGAAGTGTTTTTACTTCAACTGGAGAACTCAATTTACTAGATGAGCTCCCTACACGTATTAAATATTTACCCGTTGGAAAGACACGCTTGAGGTTGAAATCATGAAAAAATAAATCTTCGGAATTTATAATAATACTCACTTCTTCACTCTCACCCGGCTTTAAAGTAGTTCGGCTAAACCCTTTTAATTCAAGTGCTGGCCGAGCAATTCCAAATCCTTCACCGGATACATAAACCTGTGTAATTTCTGTTCCTGTGACATCTCCCGTATTGGTAAGGTTAAAAGAAACCGTTATCTCCTGTCCCGGTTGAATTGTTTGAGAGGACACACTTGGGTTTCCATATTTAAAACTAGTATAACTCAAGCCATGGCCAAATGGAAAAACTGGCCCTCTGGGAGAATCCAAATAATCAAATACCGTAGAACTTCCATGCTGACTGTAATGAGATGGCAAATGCCCAACCGTTCGTGGCCAACTCAAAGTCAATTTCCCTGATGGATTTATTTCTCCGAAAATAATTTCAGCAGCAGCAGTACCCGTTTCCTGACCTGCATAATGCCCCGACAGTACTGTCTTTAGCTGATCCCCAAGCGGCCCAAAGGTGATGGGTTTGCTATTGTTTAGGAAGGTGACAATCGGCTTGCCTGTAGCAAGTATTGATTTTACCAAATGCTGCTGGGACTCCGTCAGATCCATTGTCGCCCTGTCCCCAATGTGATTGCCCCCCCAAGCCTCACGACTCAACAACACACTTTCACCGATAGCCAAAACGACCAAGTCCGATTTATTTGATAATTCCACCGCCTGCTTAATCAACGGGAGATTTTTCTCTAATGACACATAGTCAATTTCATTCACATAACGCCAGTTGGAATACGAATCTCCGGTATCGTTATGAGCCACTTTACATCCAATTGCGTGACTTACCCGTGTAGCATCTCCCGCTAATTGTTTTATACCTTCCAATATGGACGTGGTTTTAAGAGGGCGGCCAGAATAATTACCCAACCTGCACACGTCAGCATTTGGACCAATAACAGCTATGGTTTTATAGTGACCCTTTTTAATCGGCAAAAGCCCAACATCGTTCTTCAATAAAACAATAGATTGCCTGGCTGCCTCGCGGGCCAATTCCGTTACACTCTTTGATTTGATTAGTGCTTTCGCCTTTTGACCATCCAACTGCATCGGTGCCTCAAATAAACCCAACCGGAATTTTAAAGCCAAAACTGATCTAACTGCCTGATCTATTAATGCTATATCTACTTTTTCATCTTCAATCAGTTTTGGAAGATGCTTAAAGCCAAAATTGTTGGGTAGTTCGAGCTGCAAGCCTGACTGAAGGGCCATCCGCGCTGCGTCTGCATCAGAATTGCCAATCCGCTGATATTTCCTAACCAAATCAATCCCTTGATAATCTCCAATGATTAGGCCCTCAAACCCAATCCTCTTACGCAGCACGTCATTCAACACCCAGGGGTTTACATGGCAAGGCAGACCATCTATTTCATTGAAGGCAGCCATAACTGAGGCAGGCTTCGACTGCCGAATAATCTTTTGGAAAGGGTAGACATCCGTATCCAATAATTGCCGACGCCCATGTTGATATGGAGACCGGTTTCGACCCCCTTCTGTGTTACCATACCCGACAAAATGTTTGAGTGTTGCGGCAACATGATCCGGCGCAATTGTCCCATCCCGAGATCCCTGTAAGCCTTCAACCATTGCTGCCCCTAAAGCAGCAACCAGAAAAGGATCTTCACCGAGAGTTTCGTCAACTCGCCCCCACCTTAAGTCACGAGCAACATCCACAATGGGTGAAAGAATGTGTGTGACTCCTCGAGAACGCGACTCGCGCCCTGCCTGACTGTATATCGCTCGGAATAAATCAGGATTCCAAGAACAAGATAAGCCAATAGGAGTGGGAAAGGAGTTCGCCTCAAAACGCATGAATCCGTGTGCTGCTTCATCATGTAAAATAGCTGGAATACCTAATCGCGTTTGATTTCGGAAGTACTCTTGAACAGCCGCATACATTTTTACATCGTCATCAACTTTCAAATTGTGTAGAGGGCCAAGCTCACCGATACCGTTGGGACATTTTTGCCTATAAAACGATGGTTTAAAGATTTCGCCACTCTCAAGAAGTTTTTGCTCATTCGGATCCCACCACCCCGTAATTTGAGCAACTTTTTCTTCAATGGTCATTCGCCTGATTAAATCTTCGACTCTTTTCCGAACACTCAGAGAAGAATCTTTGTAAGTACCAGCAATCGCGTTACGGGGGGTGGAATTTTTAGTGAACCCTATCAATTCGAACGGCTTATCAGCAGCATTAACATATCTTGGTGAAGCCATTTTCTGAAGCCATCTAGTCTTAATTGAGGGAACAGTCTCGATACGCGTCTGCCCCCAACCGTCCCACATATCTTGAGCATCCCAATTGGCGTTGATATAAGAAGTAGCACGAACCACATCGATATTCTTTTCCATGTGAGCAAAAAACTTCTCAAACCACTTGTCCCACACCTCGTCTGGATCTTCCTTATCAAAGAAATGACCCCTTGGTGTTGCTTCAGCAATAAAAACTGGTTTTTTAACTTTCCGGGCAAAATCGAGTGCTGACTGACCATCCTTATCTCCACCCCACCAGGAATATCCTACCCATTCGTAATATTCGGGACCGGGATCATAATTAATAAAGTCTTCCGGCTTTGCTCCGCTGGAAGAAGCGTAAACAGTGGAAAAATTAGTTAACTTTGCAGCACGTAATTTTTTTACGATTCTTTGAAACGCCAGCTTAAAATTCTTTGGATCATACTTATTCCAACTACCATCAAACTCATAACCAATTCGAATTAGAAATGGATGCTTGGGATGATCTCCAATAAATTTTACGAGTTCATCAATGAGGTGATCGAACGATCCATCAGCCACCTTATCTTCGGAGTTCCCTTCCATTGAGATGGACAAATGCATTACACATCGATCGAGTACTGGTGAGTCTAAATAAGCTTTTTGGTTCATTGGCCCAGAAGCCCATTCAGTTTCTGTATTGAGCCCAGCAACCGCTCCCTTTGCAAAAACTCGACCAAAATCATTCGTCCAACCTTCAGCGAAATAAACATAATGTGTAATGCCAGCTGGTACTCCGATATTATCGACATAACCATCTCGGTATTTCTGAGTGCCTCCTACTGACTTATTATCCTGCCCAGCGAAGACCAGGATTTTACCCGGAGGAGGAGCAAAAGAATTTGTGACCTGCGCAAAACTTACACTGCCAATAAGGCAAAATATTGAGGCAACAAGAGGTGCGATTTTGTTCATTTCAAAAAAGTTTAGTTTAGTTTTTAATGAGTTCAGTTTCCAACTCTTCAAGAGATTTGCCCTTTGTTTCAGGAAGGGTTTTAAATAGCACGAAAGCACCGACTAATGCGATCCCACCAAAAATCAGAAAACTCATTGAGTTTCCTAGGTTTGATAATTCCCAAGGGAATATTTGAGTAACAAGCCAAGCGGTAAATGAATTAACTAAACCAATAAAGCCGATAGCCAACCCGCGGATTTTGTTGGGATACATTTCAGAGAGCATCACCCACATAACCGGCCCTAGTGATAAAGCGAAACAGGCGATGAAGCCCAATACTCCAATCAAAACAATCATTGCGTTCATTTCAATTGCCGCCTCCAATATCGCTCCTTCCTTTTTCGCATAAAGATCAGACCCTAGCAGGCCTTTCATTTTACCCTTAAACTCGACATCATTCTTGAAAGACAAACTGGATAATTCCGCTAAATCCTCTTGCTCAACTCCTGTAATTTCAGCGGCTTTCTCAGGAGATAGCTGATATTTCGCCTGCCCAAAACCATATGAGCAAAGCAATAGACTAACTGCAATCCCACCAATTCCATACAACATCAAAGGGCGTCGACCGATTCGATCGATTGTAAACATAGCCACAATAGTAAAAATAACTGAAGTGAAACTTAGTAGTACTCCCTGAGTAAACGCAGAGTTCGTCCCGATACCTGTTTGTTTAAAAATGGATGTGGCATAAAAGTAAATAGCATTGATTCCAGTCGCCTGCTGGAGAATACCGATCAACAATCCAACCCCTAAAATGAAGCGCAAAGATGGTTTAAGGAGTTCCAAGAAAGAAGCTTTCTCAATATTCCTCTCTTCATTTAAACTCTTTTCAATAGCTTCGCTCTCAGATTGTGCTGTTTCTTTCCCATGTAACTGAGCAAGAACCTCCCGTCCTTCATCAATTCGATTCTGGGCAAACAACCATCTTGGACTTTTTGGAACAAAAAAAAGTGCCGCGAAGTATAAAAATGCAGGAAGCGTCTCAACGCCTAACATCCATCGCCATACGTTTTTATCAGTCAAAAACTCCGCCCCGCCTGTGTAATACTTATTGAAATAGTAATTACTTAAGAATGCTGCGAAGAAACCAAGAACGATGTTTAATTGCTGAATAGCTACCAGCTTACCGCGATTTTCTGCCCCCGCTATTTCTGCTATATAAGTGGGTGCAAGTATCAATGCCGAACCAAAAGCAACGCCTCCAATCATACGAGCTGTATAAAGCATTTCGTAAGAAACCGCATAAGCTGATAGAATTGCAGAAAGTGCGTAAAGAAAAGCGACCACTATGAGAATTGGCTTTCGACCAATTGAATCGCTCAGTTTGCCGGATATGAGCATCGCGAACATCGCGATAAAAGTAGGGCAACTCGTGGCCCATCCAATCTGGGCATCATCCAAACTAAAGTATGGCCCCGCATACACCATGACTCCTGAGATTATCCCCGCGTCAAAACCAAAAAGGAATCCACCCAAGGATACAGTAAAGGCGATAAAGAAGGTCCGCTTATTCATTTTCAGAAATAGTTGTCTTAAAATCTAGGTAGTCAAACTTTGCGCAACATTGGTTGCCGGTTAGGTCTTGGCAAGACAATGCTATAAAAGTGCCCGTGAACCCCCAGCGGGAGCCATAATCATCTGATAATATTGAGGCGTCTAATTCGTGCCCGATATTATTGTAAATCGCATTATCATCAGACCACGAAAACTGTAGACCTGAATCAATCAAAGTCGCCCTAAGGTAAAGATCACTTTGGCCCACCTCAACAAGACTTGAGCCTAATGGAAAAGCCGATTTACCATCATCACAACTATGGATTTGTAAACACAGTCCCTTTTTCTCATCAAAAGATAAGAAGAGATAGTGGAACAGAAAAGTGTTATAATAAAGGACGAGCCCAGCCATCTGCTGAAATGACTCAGACTTAAACGTCATCTTTGTGGTGGCTTCCATTCTTTGAGCAGTTAACCTGCGTCCATACAAAGCTTGCTCAAAATTTGACTCCAGAGATTCTCCGCCTTTCAAAATCAGTTTTTGATCTTCGAGAACAATTAAGGATCCTTTGATTCGAGGGCTAGCGTAATGCGGGGAATTAAATGGTAAACGACTTGGAAGATCGGGCCATGAGTGGGCCGGTAAATCAGGCTGAGCAACTTTTTGCTGAGGAACATTTCCCTGGGTCTGAAGGTAAAGCCAGCCATCCTCTCGCCATTCGACTTTTTGTAAGGCCGTCTCTCGCCCCAAATTACAGCGACGAGTCCCTGGAATAGGCCGCCCACATAAGTGCGCCATGTACCACTCGCCATTTGTTGTTTCCACCAAACTAGCGTGGCCGGCTTTTTGTAGCACTAAGCTTTCATCTCCATTGGATGTCAAAATAGGATTTTGTGGGTGCACTTCATAAGGGCCCAATATTTCTTTGGACCTAGCTAGGGTAACTGCATGATTATACTCAGTACCACCTTCTGCAGTAAGTAAGTAATAGAACCCGTCACGCTTATACATGTGAGGTCCTTCAGTTAAACCAATCTTACTACCCTTAAAGATTATCTTTGATTCGCCCACCAATGATCCCTGCCCCTGATCAAACTGCTGAAGAGCAATTCCATAAAAAGGATGGTGACCCTCGCGATGATCCCAAACCATATTTAGCCAGTACTTCTTACCATCGACATCATGGAAGAGAGAAGGATCAAACCCCGAGGAATTGATGAATACAGGATCCGACCATGGCCCGTCCAAATCTCGAGATGTGATTAAATAATTTAGCGTATCCTTGGTTACTGATTCATGCTGATGAACCACGGTGTAACAGAGATAAAAAATGCCGTCATAATAACTCAATGCCGGAGCCCAAACGCCTCCCGAACTGGGCACGCCTCGTAAATCCAAAAGGCGTTCTTCATTAAGCGCATGTCCTAACAACCTCCAATTTACTAGATCTTTTGAATGATGAATCTGCACCCCCGGAAACCACTCGAAAGTTGAGGTAGCGATATAATAATCCTCTCCCACTCGGCAAATGGAGGGATCTGGGTTAAAACCGGGTAGAATAGGATTCTCGATCACGGTTTTTAGTTCCCTTGTTTTTTAGATTTAACCCAATCTGCCTGACGCCCTTCAGCAGCATTCTCGGTTTCCCGGCCTAAATCATTCTGGGATATCATCCAACGAGTCAAATTATTCGATAACCTATTTAGATCTGCCCGATATTCAGCGTTCTCAACTAAATTACTCTGGCAATAAGGATCATTTATAACATCAAAAAGTTCCTCCTTTGGCCGAGTGGAATAACGTTGAGAAAAAAGCTGCTCATCCAAACTACCCTGAGCAGTATCTTTGGTTAAGTTACGCGATGCGGGGATACTAAAATTATTCTCAGGAAAAAGATTCCTGATATATCTCAGACGAGAATCTACTACTGTCCTTATTCCGTAAGGTTGCTGTGCTCCCATTACACCTAGGGTAGTCTGAAGACTGTATGCATAATTCTTATGCTTTCGCTTTGAACCATTTAATACAGGTAAAAATGAACGTCCATCCAATCCATTTGGAGTAGGCGCACCGGCAGCAGCGAGAATTGTTGGTACTACATCCACATATTCAATAATGGCGTCGGACTTAGTATTGGCCTCCACTATTCCGGGCCACGAAACCACTAAACCACTGGCTACACCTATTTCGTAACAAGTAAACTTCCCAAAAGGAAATGTACTGCCCTGTTCAGTGGCAACAAAGATAAGAGTGTTCGACTGGAGATTAAGTTGCTCCACCATCCTCAGCACTTCACCAACCTGTCCGTCAAAGTAGGTTATTTCAGCTAAATACTTAGCATAAGATTCTCTGTGGATTTCAATTTGCTGGGGCGTTAATTTAGCATTTTGGTAAGGTGCTGGATCTCCTTTGGTATAGGGACCATGGGGCTCATTGGAGCAAAGGAAGAGACAAAATGGTTTTTTAGTTTTAGCTGACTCCGATAACAACTGGAAAACTTTAGGATATCTCCAACCATTTACTGGCTCTACCTCTCTGTCCGGGGGATCAGCGAATTCAGTAATATATTCAAATGGAAATACTTGTTGAGGGGCGATGTGAGTTTTCCCTGCTAGAGCAACTCGATATCCCTTATCCTGAAGATAATGAGGAATGCTCAAAACATTTTCATAGGCCCGAGCGTGATTTGGATAAGCCCCGCTTTTTACCGGGTGCAGTCCAGTATAGAGGCTATGCCGTGTTGGCGAACACATGGGTGCTGACTGATAACAACGGTTAAATACCATTCCTTTTTTAGCCAATTCGTTGAGATGAGGCGTCTTGGCTGCACCACCATAAAGCTCCAAATCACGGTAACTACAATCATCAGCCAAAAAGAAAAGGACGTTCGGACTTAACTGCTGAGCAAAAATCGGGCAAAGCGCAAAGCCAAGCAAAAGGGCGTAGAAATGAATAGAAACGCGCATCGGCTCGGGCTGAGAAAGTATCTGGCTTGGCATAAGATTCAAACAACATTTTGAGGTAAAACGGAAATGCTCAATGCGAAACGAATAAAACTGGTTAACTTTATAGGCAAAATACTAAAGAAAGCTGGTTTGGGAGATGTTGAATCGATCGGACAAACATTAATCTGAACCTTGCCCTCATTATTGAAGGCAGTATCGTGATGGCGTCTCAAGACAATACATTCCAACGAGGAAATACGTTAACCGATTAAATCTCACCATCAAAAGTTTCTCATGAAAGCGCTTCCCATTATTGCTCTATTTTCACTAATCCTAAGTGACACTCAAGCTCAACCCAACTCCACAAACCATCAGGGTAAATATCAAAAGAACCTAACTTATCAGGGGCCCATAACTGGAGATGAAATTACCTACACCTTGTACCTCCCACCTGAATATACAAAAAACAAAGCTCCCTATCCCCTTATCGTTTTCCTCCATGGAGCTGGTGGCGGCAATTCCTCTTCCCAAGTGCTCAAGAGTTATGAAGCAGCTCGCAAATCCGGAAAAATAGGTGACTTCGTTTTTGTTTTCCCGGAAAAATACGGAGGCACAGTGTGGCGAGATGGTGCCAAAGGAAAACGACCTGAAACCAATATTCTCAAAGAGCTCCTGCCCAATTTGGAAAAAGAATACGCACTAACCGACAATCGTAACCAACGAACAATCATGGGCTTTTCCATGGGAGCAGCCGGCTCAATTTATTGGGGGGCTAAATACCTTTCCCTATTCTCGACAACAGTCAGCCTTGACGCTGGAGGCGGTACGAGCTTTACCGATCCTAAAGCTAGAAATTATGTGCCTGAGTACGGGACGAAAACCAAAACAATCCAAGATTCGCTTAACATCCGGCTAGTCCAAGGCGCACTCAATACTCTCAACTTCCAGCAGTCTCTTGACATGCTAAAGATCGACTATGAATACGAACAGTTGCCGAGAGAAATTTCAAACTACACAACTGGATCAAGTTGCTTAAGCAGTAAGTATCCGACAAAGAAGTTTCTGCACAATCCAACCTGCATGACCGAAGGCTCGTGGGGCGAGAGAACTTGGTCTTTTATTGAAAAAAATACAAAGAGAGTGAAGTAGCCGGCTAGCATGGAATAATAAAAAAATACTGCTTCCAAAAATGGAAAATGGTGGAGGCGGCGGGAATTGAACCCGCGTCCTGAGT
>Ga0160423_10005689_pt1 | contig 10153 bp, 11 predicted proteins | sample CRUFie14St8metaG_FD_108191 | JGI IMG/M metagenome (GOLD analysis project Ga0160423, IMG submission 108191) | Marine microbial communities from the Costa Rica Dome - CRUD Field 142mm St8 metaG | ecosystem: Environmental > Aquatic > Marine > Oceanic > Photic zone | place: Costa Rica: the Eastern... | reverse complement strand
TTCTCTTCCATCTTTTTCAATCCATTGACCTCTTAAATTACTTATAGGATCTTTAACTTCTAAAATAGCTTTCATAGCAGTAGACCCAGTGAGTAATATGAATTTTGGATCAACTAGTTTTATTTGTTGTAATAACCAAGGTTTATGTATATTGATTTCTTTGGTAGTAGGTTTTCTATTATTTGGTGGGCGACATTTAATTACATTACAAAAATAAACATCTTCCTCGTAATCAATACCAACTTTTGTCAATAATTCGTTTAATAATTTACCAGATTTACCTACATAAGGTTTTCCCTCTAAGTCTTCCTTTGCGCCAGGTGCTTCACCAATAATTAATAAATCTGCAAAAACACTTCCTCTTCCAATAACTAATCTTTTCAACGGAAATTAAACTTAAAATATTCTTTATCTTAAGAAGTCAAAACATGAAACTAAATAAAATTAAGAAAATGAACTAAATTAAACCATTCTGTGATAGTTTTACCTATTCTAAATTTATGCATTTCTAATTTTTAAAAGTCATATTTGAAAAGCTATAAAACAATGAGTAAAATTGATTTATCAAAACGTGCGCTTTCAATTGAGCCTTCACTTACACTGCAGATAAGTGCTAAAGCTAATCAATTAGCTGCAGAGGGGGTAGATATTTGCAATTTAAGTGCTGGAGAACCTGACTTTAATGCTCCAAAAGAGGTTATTGAGGCTACAAGTAAAGCAATATTTGATGGATTTACAAAGTATGGCCCTGCAGCGGGGGATTTAGATCTCCGAAAAGCAATCGCAAAAAAACTTCAAATTCAAAACAATCTAAATATTGAATTTGAGAATGTAATGATCACAAATGGAGCTAAACAAGCAATATATAACCTTTTCCAAGTTCTATTAAATGAAGGAGACGAAGTAATTATACCTGCTCCATACTGGTTAAGTTATCCTCAGATGGTTAAGTTGGCTGGCGGAAAGCCAATCTTTACAACTTCTCCTGCTGAAAATGGATTTAAAATAAACATAAAAGATTTGAAGTCAAAAATCTCTTCAAAAACTAAATTTATAATTATCAATTCTCCCAACAATCCTACTGGGAGAGTAATGTCAAAAGAAGAGTTATTACAAATTGCTGATATAGCTAGAGAAAATCCGAATATAAATATTCTTTCTGATGAGATTTACGAACTAATACATAGAAAAGAATTTAATCACTACAGTTTATCTGCATTAGCAAATGATTTAAAAGAGAGAATTTTTATAATAAATGGGTTTGCAAAAGGATGGGCTATGACTGGATGGAGGATAGGTTATTTAGTTGGAGCCAAAGATGTGATCAAAGCATCCTCAGCATTACAAAGTCAGAGTACAAGTAATGTTTGCTCTTTTGTTCAAAAAGGTGCTTTAGAGGCTTTAGAAATAAATAATAATTTTTTCTCAATGATTAATAGTCATTATGATCAGAGAAGAAGTCTTCTCTATGAGGGCCTTAAAAATATAAATGGGATTTATATTCAAGAACCTAATGGAGCATTTTACGCATTTCCAAGATTACCAGACTCTTCAATATCCTCTGTTGATTTCTGCAAAAAAGCGCTTCAAGACTACGGATTAGTTGTAGTGCCAGGAAAAGCTTTTGGGGTTGATCAATGTATTAGAATTTCATGTGCCACTACTGATTCAAAAATTAAAGATGGAATTAATAGGCTCCAAAAAGCAGTATCTTCTTATTACTAATTGAGAAGTTTCATGATTAAGCAATTAAAAAACCTTTTACTTAGCTCATCTATATTCTTTTATATTTTCTCATCACCTGTATCCTCAAATCCTAAAGTTCTAAAGGTTGGAGCAATTCCTGACCAAAATCAAGATATTTTAAATAAAAGATTTAATTTGTTATCAAAAGAATTATCAAGACAACTTGATGTAGAAGTAAAATATATTCCTGTTATTAATTATGTTGCAGCAGTAACTGCATTTAGAACAAAAGATTTAGATTTAGTATGGTTTGGTGGTTTATCAGGTGTGCAAGCAAGATTACAAACTCCAGATTCAATTGTCATAGCTCAAAGAGATATCGACAAGGAATTTAAAAGTGTTTTTATAGTAAATAAAAACTTAGAACTTAACTCAATATTAGATATTAAAGAACTTAAAAAACTCAAAAATTTAAGATTTACTTTTGGCTCTGAAAACTCAACTTCTGGAAGATTAATGCCAGAATATTTCTTAAATCAAGCCAAGGTTGAGATTAAGGACTTTAAAGGAAAGAAAGCTGGTTTTAGTGGCAGTCATGATACCACACTAGCGTTGGTTAATAGCGGAGCATTTGATGCTGGGGCTTTAAATAAACAAGTTTGGGAAAACAACCTCAAGAATTATCCCAGAAGAACAAATAACGTAAAATTATTCTGGATTACCCCAGAATATGTTGACTATCATTGGGTTGCTCAAGGGGATCTTGATGATAGATTTAGGCAAGGATTTACAAAAGAACTTAAATTTGTAATTCTAAATTTAGATATAAAGCAAAAATCACATAAAAAGATTTTGGATATGTTCAATGCAAAAAGATTTATAAACGCTGAAGCAGAGCAATATAAAAATATAGAGGCTATCGGGAGGAAATTAAGAAAAATTAGATGAAGAAAACTCTCCTAGAATTAAAAAACATATCTTATAAATACGAAAATAATCTAATACTTAATAACGTAAATTTAAAAATCAATTCGGGGGAGAAAATTGCACTTTTAGGTAAAAGTGGTTCAGGGAAAACTACTCTTATATCGTTACTTAATGGCACTATAAAACCAACTAAAGGTGAGGTTAAATTATTCAATCAAAGTTTCGAGGAATTAGATTTAAAACAAAAACGTAAGATAACAACTATTTGGCAAGATTTAAGATTAATAGAAGATCTTTCAGCTGAACAAAATGTTAATTGTGGAATGCTCTCAGAAGAAAACTTTTTTTTCGCTTTAAAAAATTTGCTTAATATAAGTTCTTTTAAGAAGGCTCATAAATATATGAAACTCTGTAGACTACATCACTCTATTTACGCAAAAAAAATCAGAACACTTTCTGGAGGACAAAAACAAAGGGTAGCTATAGCTAGATCATTAATTCAAAATTCAAATATATTACTCGCAGATGAGCCTTTTAATAATTTAGACCCTGCATTGATAAGTACCATTAAAAACCTAATTTTAGAAAATGTAGATAAAAATAAGACAACATTAATTGCATTGCACAAACTAGATTTGTTATGCGATTTCGATAAAGTTATTGGGATAAGGGATGGTAAAATTTTTTTCAATCTTAAAAAAACTGACTTAAAGAAGTTTCATTTAGACAAACTTTATTAATTAGTTGAATAAATTAAAATTAAACTATACTTCAATATCTTTTCTTCCAATTTTAGTTTGCATACCTTTAGGGTATCAATTAATAACTAATTTACATTTTGGAGGACTTAATTTATTCCAAGAATTCTTAATTTCTGCGCTTAATCCCAAGATCGATAATGAAATCATTATTAACGTTATTAATAGATTAAATGAAACAATCTTAATTGGTTTTATTAGTTGGTTAGTAAGTATTGTTTTTGGAGTGATTTTTGGAATATTATCCTCAGATATTTTTTATAGAATCTTTAATATTCCAATTTTTTTATCCAAATTAATAAAGTTATTTCTAACAATAATCAGATCAATTCATGAAGTAGTTTGGGGAGTATTATTAATTCAAATATATGGCATAAATTTATCAATAGGAATAATAGCTATATGCATTCCTTCTATTGCTGTTAATTCAAAAGTTTTTGCTGAACAATTAGAAACTATTGACTATAAGAAGTTTGAATCTATAAACCAAATCCATGGGCCTAAACTTTCTTCTTTATTAATTTTAATATGGAATCCAATAATAAATACCTTTGAAAGTTTTGGTTTATATCGATTAGAGTGTTCAATAAGAAGTACTGTGATGTTAGGGATTTTTGGAATTGGAGGAATAGGTACTAGTATTTTTTTATCTTTTCAAACTTTGAATTTTAGAGAGTTATGGTCCTATTTGTGGGCATTAACAATTTTGATAATTATTTCTAGGGTAATATATAAAAAGATTAAATTTACTAATCTAAATAAATGGCTATCATTTTTCATAATTGCAGTTTCCTTAACAACAATTTTATTTACTATTTCATATTCCTTTTATTTTCTTTTTAATAATTTTGTAGATTTAAATTATTTTTTCAAATCAAGCACAGATTTAGTATTCTTTGATTTCTTAAAACTTATACTAGATACAATAAATTTAAGTCTTTTATCTACTGGAATTGCAATTAGTTTGCCTCCTTTAGTTATAGGAATCTTTAACAACAGTACTTCTAAGATTCTTATAAGGTTTTTTGCATTTTTTTTACGTCTAATACCTACACCTATATTACTTTTAATTCTATTAACTTTTAATAATCCTTCTTTATCTTTAGCCGCTTTAACATTAGGTCTTCATAATGCAGGCATAACGAGCAAATTACTTTTTGCAAATCTTGATAATGAAGATAAGCGTACTTATATCGCAATGAAATCTTTAGGAATCTCAAAAAAGACTAGTTGGCTTTTTGGTTTATTTTCTCAACAAGCTAAAAGTTACTTGTCATATTGCGCTTATAGATCTGACATAATTATAAGAGAAACTGCCATTATTGGGCTTATTGGAAGTGTTGGTCTAGGTTGGCAATTACAAGAATCATTAAGTTCATTCGCATGGCAAGAAGTTACAATAGTTTTGATAGCTTATAGCTCAATAGCAATAGTTGGAGAATTAATAAATGGTAAAATCAAAAAAAGGTTAACTTGATTTGTAAGAATATTTTGTTGAATCAAGTAATTATTTTTTTCTGTTATAGTGATTAGTCTAGCAAAACAGTTAGTTGTAATTGGAGATAGCTCAGTATATGGATGGGGTGATAATGAAGGCGGCGGATGGTGTGAGAGGTTAAGAAAAGATTGGTCTAAAAATCAAAATGGTCCAGTTATTTATCAACTTGGGGTAAGAGGAGATGGGATAGAAAAAGTTTCATCTAGATGGGAAAAAGAGTGGTCATCAAGAGGAGAAACAAGGAGAAATAAACCTAAGGGAATCTTACTAAATGTAGGTCTTAACGACACTGCAGCGATTGGTCAGAAAAACGGAAGGCATCAATTAGATATCGATGGATTTGAATATGGATTAGAGAGATTAATTAATGAAATGAACTCACAAACCAAGGTCTTTGTTCTTGGTCTAACACCAGTTAATGAAAACAAAATGCCGTTCGCAGGATGTCTATGGTACTCAAATGATTTTTGCAATTCTTATGAAAGAAGAATGGAGGCAGTGTGTCTCAATCAGAATGTTCCATTTCTACCAACTTTTAGAGAAATGTACTCTGATCAAAGGAGTAAGAATTGGATTACTAGTGATGGGATTCATTTAAATTCTGAAGGTCATTTATGGATTTTCCAAAGACTAAAGAGTTGGGATATTCTTACAAAATGGAGGGATTCATAAGAACTTCATAATATTTTCAATTTTAAAAATATGATAAAAAGATGAGGGAAAAAATAGCAAAAACAGAAGCAATACTTGTCTGTATAGCATTTACCATTTCATTACTTAATTTATATTTGTTTTGAAATTTCGCACCAATAATACTTTCAGAGAGTGTTGCCAAAAATCCTGAAACTACAACAATTACAAAGTGTGATTTTGTAGAAATTATTGATAAGCCAAACATTATAAAAGTCATAAATATTGATCCCAAGACACTAGATAATGTTCCTTCTAAGCTTATGCCTCCTTCAGTTCCTCTCTTAACCTTTTTAAGTGAAGTAATTAAATATGTATCTTTGCCAAACCTTTTTCCAATTTCACTACCAAAAGTATCCGCCAACTTCGCAGCGAAACTTGCTGCAAAGCCTATTTTAAAAAATAATACGTTAGCAGGATTGAGTTTTATCATAATGGCAAGAAATAATCCTGTAGCGGCAGAACCCCAAACATTTTCAGGGCCTCTTCTCCCACCTCTTTTTTCAGCTATTCCTCGTTCTTTTTTAAATTTCAAACCTATTTTCGTAACTAGAGAGCCAAATATTAAATAAATTACAACAGACATCCATCCCTGCCAGGATAAGCATCCCCACAATATTGTTCCTAAAATGCCTGCACTTATCCAACCACCTTTTGTCATCAAAGGGATTTTGAAGAATATAAATATCAAAATAAAGTTAAGGCAAAAACCTATAAAAAATTGATTTGTAATTAAATCCATTTTTATCTAATTCCTAAATTTCAAATCATTTCTCCATTGATTAAGAATTGATGACGCATTAATACTAGCTGTTGAAGTTCTTAAAATAGTGTCAGAGAGTTTAACAAAAGTACAATTATTTTTTTTTAAAAATTCAATCTCTCGTGAAGACCAACCTCCTTCAGGACCAATTACATTCCAAAAAACACCTCCTTTTGTATTTAAAAATTCTTGTTGTTTTTTTAGCCATTTATTTAAGTCATAACAAGTATCTTCTCTAGTGATAGAAATTGAAACTTTTTCTTGATTATCTCTACTTTTCAACCATTCAATAAAATCCATACCATTTAAAATAGATGGTTTCCATAATCTCTCACTTTGCTCAACCGCTTCTTTGATAATTGAATTCCATCTCAAAATCTTTTTCGTTAAATTTAGATTTTTATTTACCTGTCTTTCTGAAAATAATGGTTGTATAAAATCAATTCCTATTTCGGTACACATTTTTAAAATAACCTCAAAACCGTTTTTTGGTATTACAACGGCTATTCCCAATAAGTAAATTTCTCGTTCTTGAAATAAGTAAGGCTTTTCTAATTGACTAACATTTAAACAATCATTTTTAACTTTTATAGCTTTCCATAATGAACCCTCACCATTAGTTATAAATATTTCTTTACCTGTTTTTATCCTCATTACTTTATTTATGTAATGGGCTTCATCATTAGTAAGCTCTAAATTATTATTATTTATATTTAAAATTCTTTCATCTGAAATAATTAATCTTGTTAAGTTTTCCATCTAAAACTATTAATCTTTAAAAACTAAGTCTTCATGATCTTCAATAGCCCAATCATTATTTTCACCACCAATAATTAACTCTTCAATTTTTACATAATTATTTGATATCTCATTCAACGAATTAATTAATACGTCTATTGAAAGCGAATCTGAAGTTCCAAAATCGACCCAACATCTTGCCCACAGATTTTGATATTCCATAATTCCTAAATTATGCATTAAGGCCGGAAGAGATACATTTTTTTGATCATTATCGTAGGACATCCAACTGAGATCAGAACCCTCTTCATGCGTTTGCAAATTTTCAGAGTTAAAGCCCCCTAATCTTCCTAAAACATACCAACTATCAAAAACGCCATCTAAGTAATTTTTTTCATCTTGAGTTGGTAATTCTAAAAACCTTATCCATATCCAACAGTTAAAAGGATCAACCTCTCGGAAAATTATATTCATATTGACTAGTAGATTTTTAACTCCTGTGGCTATTATAAGTAAGTTATCACTAGATTAAAATTCATAACTATAACTTAATTAATAATGCTTGATTTAAAAGAAATATCTTATCAACCTCAAACTGGTGAGAGAAAAATAATAGATAATCTAAATTTAAAAGTTGATGAAAATGAAATCATCTTAATAAGCGGTAATAGTGGTTCTGGAAAAACAACCCTTCTCGAAATAATAAGCGGGTTAACAAATCCTCAAAAAGGAAAAATTTCATGGAAGAATAAAATTTTATCCTCTAGACAAAGAAGATGGATTTGTGGAGTGGTCTTCCAATTTCCCGAAAGATATTTTATAGGCACAACTATTGGAAAAGAATTAAAAATTGGCCATAAATCTTTAAGGGAAAAAAATATAGAAATAGTTTTAAATAAGGTAGGTCTAAAAAATTTGAACCTTACAAAACGACCAGAAGAACTGAGTGGAGGACAACAAAGAAGATTAGCTGTAGCAGTTCAGCTTCTTAGAAACCCCTCAATTATTTTGCTTGATGAACCAACTGCTGGATTAGACTGGTCAATGAAAAATGATGTGAAGAGTTTAATTCTTGATCTAAAAAATAAAAATACAATTATTATTGTTACTCATGAACCTGCCTTGTTTCAGGGAGTTCCCACTAAAATGTTAATTTTGGAAAAAGGGAAAATCAAAAACTTTTGAAAGAAAATCATGAAAGATAGGATAGTTCGGGCTACTGCAGCAAATGGAGGAATAAGATTAGTTGCGGTCTTAACAACAGAATCCTTATTAGAAGCAAAAAAAAGACACGATCTTTCCTATTTAACCACCTGTATCTTAGGAAGGGCATTTAGTGCTTCACTGCTTTTAGCAAGTTCGATGAAGATAATGAATGGGAGAGTTACATTAAAAGTTAGATCTGACGGCCCTTTGAAGGGATTGCTAGTTGATGCAGGTAGAGACGGAAAAGTAAGGGGGTATGTAGGAAATCCTGATCTTGAACTGGATCTAGTCAAAATAAATAACAATAAATATTCTTTTGATTTTACAAAAGCACTAGGTACTGGATATCTAAATGTTATTAGAGATAGTGGATTTGGAGAACCTTTTACAAGTACTGTTGAATTAGTAAATGGTAATATTGCTGAAGACTTAGCTTCATATTTATATCATTCAGAACAAACTCCTTCTGCGGTATTTATTGGAGAGAAAATTCAAAATAAAAGTGTTATTTGTAGTGGTGGATTATTAGCTCAAGTTTTACCTAAAAAAGATACTGACCCTTTACTAGTCTCACTACTCGAAGAAAGATGTAAAGAAATTAATTCTTTCAGCGAAGACCTATTTCAGTCAAAAGATAACCTTCTTTCTCTGATAAGAAATATATTCCCAGATATTGACGATAAATCAATATCTGAAAAAGCTCGTTCTCAAGAAGTTAGTTTTAAATGCAAGTGTTCTAGACAAAGAAGTTTAAATGCAATGAAAATGCTTGATAATAGCGAGTTAGAAGACATCCTTAATAAGGATGGTAAAGCAGAATTGGTTTGTGAATTTTGTAAGAATAAATATCTTATAAATTATGATGAAATTAAGTCTATGATTGATAATTGATCATATGAAGATTACACCTAGCCATAAAATAACCATGGCTGGAATACTTTGAATTTTTTGTATTGATAAAGAATTATTTGAAATTTCCTGAATGAAAGAATTAGTCTCAAGTAACCCCCCAAATATTAATCCTATTGATAGGAAGGTGACACTCCACCCTAGGGAGCCAATAAATCTTTTCCCCGATTTAATTTGAGTATAGGTAAGTATTAAAGTTGAGATAGAGAGCAAAAGTCTATTATTAGAATCTGGACTAATAAATAACAAAATTAAGAATAATAGTCCAACAGATATTTTTATTAAAAGGTTATCGAAAGAGGGAGGCGTTATTTTTGGAAGACTATACTGACTAGAGTTCTTAGAATTATTATTAAAATTTTTTATCTTTGAAAGTAGTGGGAAGTTGTTATTGGCAGACTGATTAATTTGTTTTTCTTTTTTTGAAGCACTAACAGCCTCATAACTTACATTGCCTGATTGCCTAGCTTTCAAACTCCCCATAAGTAGTTGATCAAAGGAGGATTCTATTTTCGCTTTTAAAATTAAATCTTCTCCAGCCTCTTTAATTTTAAGATCTCTGGCTTTCTGAATATCTTCAAAAGCAGCTCCCTCCTTTACACCTAAAATTTCATAAGGTGTTCTGTCTCTGTTGTTTTTACTGCTGTTTGAATCCAAAATTTTTTACCAATGTTAACAGATTAGCTAATTCTATGACCCATTAAGACTTTATAAGACAATTGGTTCGACTCCACTAACAACGGGGGCAACCTTGTTTAAATTTAAGCGATTATTATCTTCAACAAATTGATTGAGATTCCACTCATTCTTAAATAGAATTACTGGCCTATTCCAACAATCTTTAACTATTTTACAATTGAAAACTCTGCCTAGTTTCTCAATAACTGGCCATCCATCAGATACCCATCTAGCCATTTGATATGGCATTGATTCAAGATTTGCATCTACACCATATTCACTTTTTAATCTATGAGTTAC
>Ga0160423_10005688_pt1 | contig 10153 bp, 7 predicted proteins | sample CRUFie14St8metaG_FD_108191 | JGI IMG/M metagenome (GOLD analysis project Ga0160423, IMG submission 108191) | Marine microbial communities from the Costa Rica Dome - CRUD Field 142mm St8 metaG | ecosystem: Environmental > Aquatic > Marine > Oceanic > Photic zone | place: Costa Rica: the Eastern... | reverse complement strand
TGCCGGTGACGACAATGGTCAAGGGGAGATCTTCAAAACCGAGAATCCTGAACACACCGGTCGTCCCAGGGGTGGAAGATCTGCGAAAGAATTCTCTCCGCGCGAGCCGGTCACCCTACAATCTCTTGTGTTGTCGTCTTGGTGTTGACGAACTCTCTCTCTTTGTTTCTTCCATCGATCCCGCAGTCGCCAAGCCAAACAAGGCCTTGGCCGAGGCCAGGACCGTGCTGAAGAAGCAGCTTCCAAAGATCGAGGCCGCCGCCATTGTCGGAGCCGCCACCCTCACCGCCTCCCCTGCCTTCGCCCTCGTCGACAAGAGGCTGAACGGAGACGGAACCAGGCTCCCGTTCGGAATCAACGACCCCATCCTCGGTTGGGTTCTCGTCGCCGTCTTCGGAGCTGTGTGGGCCGTCTTCTCCCAGTCCACCAAGGAGCTTGGTGCTGGCGAGGAGGACGGAGACGATGGTGGACTCTCTCTGTAAATCGAGCCGTCTTGTGCGCGCGGGAAGGCAGCATCCGAAGCCCGGGCCCCTTTGAAACCAGAAGAAGGAAGGGCGGAGGTGAGGTCCAATCTCGGGCAATTAAAACAAAACAAAAAAGACACTCTACCTGAAAACGAAAAAAGCATTTGTTTCTTAAAAAGAGCCCGGGGTGCGAGACCACGCACGCACGCACAAACTCTCTCTCACTCTTGCCCCAATCAGAACGACGCGGCCTTGGCGGCCACCAGAGTTGGCGGCGCCGGCATCGTTCCTGTGAACACCTTCACCATGTCGCTGAGCACGGCGGGCTTGTCCATGGGGGCGAGGTGGCCCGCGCCGTACACCCTCAGAAACGCGAGGTTTCCGTAGCTCCTGACCTGGCCAACGGACTCGGACTGCCCGTGGGGCAAAATCTCGGCGTCCTCCGCAGCCACAAAGCCCTCCTTTCCGGACCACTCCAGCTCGAGCGTCCAGGCCTTGTTGCCGATCCAGTTGCAGATCCAGTCCATGTCCCCCGCGTAGATCAAAACCGCCACGTCGCCGTCCAGCAGCCTCTTCACCTGCCCATCAAAGTTCTTCATCCAGTCGCTGCGGAGTGGTGGGCCGAGAGAGACGAGAGAGTCAGCCCGTAATTCTATCTTGGGGGCGCGGGAGAGGGGGGAGAGGCCTTGCGATCCACGTCTTCTCTCTCCTCCTCGCTCACCTCGCGAACATCGCGTTCACAGTGTTGTTGCAGTCTTCCCACTGCACAGAATCTGGCACCCCAAGGACCTCCTTGACCTGAGGGTCGTTCATGTACGCACCAATATTCTCAAAATCGTAGCACAGCGGCTGCTTCTCGCACTTCAGCCTGATATCGTAGGGGTTCATGCCGCTGGCGGTGTACGGCGCAAACATCAGTGCACTACAGACCTCCTGGGCGGTCTGGCACTTGCTCGTGTCGTTCTGGCACTCCAAGATCCTCGCACGGCAGTAAGGCCAGCCGGCCTTCTGCAGGAGGTAGGTCGGGTAAGAAATGATGCTGTGGCCCACCGCCTTCTTGGCGTACGTGTAGGCGAGGTCGGGGTAGTACTCGAACTGGACTGAGGGCACGGTCAGGCCATTTCCGACACCGATTCCCTTCAGGTTCAGCTCATCCATCACCGCGGCCGCAACAGAGGGAACGTAGTGCCCTCCGTAGCTCTCGCCAAAGACGTAAAAGTCGTTCTTCGCGAGGCCGGGGTGCTTGCCAAAAAACTCGAGCAGAAAGTTTCCGACGTGCTTGGCAACCCCCCTCTCGTTCTTGTCCTCGTCTGCGGCGGAGCCGTACGAGTAGCCCACGCCGCAGGGCTGGTCGATGTAGATCACCGAGGCCCTCTCGTTCCAGGAGTACTCGTTGCGCCTGGGCTTGGACCTCCCGCCGTCGAGCAAGCAAGGGCCGTTCTCCGCAAAGAGGGCGGTCGCGTCGCTGCAGCCGGGGCCGCCGGTCATCCACAGGATCACGGGGTCGGACGAGGGGTCCCCGCGCGACTCAAAAAACCAGTAAAACATGTTCAGGTCCCTCGTTCCAGTCACGCGGAAGTATCCAGCCTCCTGCCCGACAGTGGGATCGCATAGGTCCCCCAGGCTGGACGCGTTCCCGACCGTGTTAGGGTCCAGACGCCCCAAAAAGGAAGCCTCGCCGAGTTCGTAACGAACGCCGTGGTGGCTATGGCGATGGCGATGGCGATGCTGGTGACCGTGCGCAGGGCAGAGTGCAAGGAAGAGCGCGGCGAGCGCGATCGCGAACGCGGAGCCCATCATCTCGTGTCTTGCTCTTGTTCTGGCCCGTGGGCAAAGAGAGAGAGCGAGGGTTTGTGCGTTACACTGGAACGTGGCAGTCATCTAATCTCCAAAATCCAAAATCAAATCGAAACGGTCATGAGATAAAGCGCTGAGACTGACGAGGGGCTGCTGTGGGAACTTTTCCCGGAGCGCACGAGTAGCAGGGCAGCGTCATGCGCGGGGAGGAAGGGGTTTGTTGCGGGGAGTCGGAGGGAGGCATCCACACCATCAAGGGAATGTGATGAATTCGTTCGCCCGAAGAGAGAAAAAAACGGAGAAGAGAAAATGACACGTCCCTTTAGCTGGTAGCGACCTCCTCGTCCTGCAAGTTCTTCAGGTCCAAGTACACGTCCACTCCGTAGCCGTTAACGTTCACCAGCCTTAGGTCTCCACCAAAGTAACGGGCGTGAAGCCTGCTCAGCGGGAGCCCGAAGCCAAGGCCGGCCATCTTGCTCTGCGAGTTCCCCACCGCACCGGAGAAGTCCATGCCCCCTGGCCCTCCACCCTGCTCGCCGTCTGCCAGGCTGAGCCCCGTCAGCGACCCGTCCTTCTCGTCCACCGTGGTGTACCCGTAGTTCCAGATCTTCTTCTCCTCCGCCTCGTTGATACCGCCGCCCTCGTCGGTGATCTTCACGGTCACGTCCGACTTGCCCCTGCAAATCTTCACGTTGACCGGCGGCATCTCGTGCCGGCTCGTCCTACCCCTCCTGCGTCTTATGGCCTGCTCCACCGTGGCCCTCATGGCGTTCTTCATCAGCTCGAACAACATGTAGTCCAAGTGCGCTGGGACGTAGGAGATTATGGCGTCGTCCCCCTGGTCGCCCCTCACCCTCATCTCCGGCGAAACGCCGTAGGTCTCGACGCAAACCTGCTGGGCCTTGCGGAAGGCGAAGTCCACGGCCTCCCTAAGGTCGAGCTGGGTGCAGACGATCCCAACAAAGTTTTGCCGCCGGTTCTGCAGCGCGATGTGCTGCTCCGCCAGGACCCTGCGCGAGATCCTGGAGGTCAACATGCTGTTCAGGAAGGAGTCGAGCTTGAGCTGGTCGCCGATGAAGGGCTTGGACTTGCACTCCCTGAGCCCGGCGGCCAGGGCCTCGACCATCGGGCCGTGCTCGTCCACCAGGCGCTTGAGCAGGAGGGTGAACTCCGCGTTGGACTCGTCGTCGTTCACGACCCGGAAATTGCGCAGGGTCTCGAAGGCGTTGTAGTACGAATTGTACACCCTCTTGATGTTTGGGTTGATGACCACGATGTAGGGCAGGAACTGCAAGTCGAGCAGCCTGCGCGCGAGGCGCTTGGGGAGCTCCTGCTGCAGGAACTGGGCGTTCTGGCGCACGACAGCTGGCCTCTCGTCGACCAGGACCGCCTTGCCGGTCTCCATGAGCTTCTTCAGGTTCACCCTCTCCGTGTGCTCCTCCTCGTGCGCGGCGTACTTTTGTATCAGGTTGTCATAAAACCCAGGGGTGAAGTCCCCGTCGTCCCTCCCTGTAACTTTACTCGTCCCAGACTTCTTCTTGCTGCCCGACGACTCGTTCCAAACGTGCCGCCGGGACGTCGACGCCGCGGCAGCGTCGAGCGCGCGGGACAGGGCCCGGGAGCGCCACATCACACCATGGAGCAGCGCCATGGCCTCGATTGCCATTGGTGATGATGAGGATGCGGGACTGGACGGAAAAGGAACTTCCAAAGTCCACAACGCTGCGAGTCTAGACTCGCGATGCCGGCATCGCGAAATTTCAAAGTTCGCTTTTTTTTTTTTCGCGAATCGTTGTCGGCGTACAAATCGGGTCTTGAACGAGCGGCTGTCAGAGCCACCACCGAAACGAGATCAGAGAGGATCAGAGCCACCGAAAGGCGATAGGAAAGCGAGAGGCGAACGGAGTACCACTTCCATTGTATTCACGCGCGAGACAAGACAAGACAAGACAAGAGATGGCGTTCGCAATGAGACACTCCAGCAGGGTCACCCTCAGGAAGGTGAGCCATCTCGCCCGGCCGAGGCCCGCGCCGCGCCCCGTCCCCCCCCCCCTCGCCCCGTCCACCCGGTCCCCGTCCTAACTTCGAACCTCTCTCCCGCGATCTCTCTGGGCTATCTTTGCTCGCAGGCTCCAAAGCTGTCCGTGAGCTCCCGCGGGGCCAGGGGCGCCTCCAGGTCCGTGACCGTGAGCGCCGCCACCACCGAGACCCTCTCGAAGGTGCAAGGCATTATTGCCGAGCAGCTCGGAACCGACGTGGAGAAGATCGGCAGCGACGCCAAGTTCGTCGACCTCGGAGCCGACTCCCTGGACACCGTGGAGATCATGATGGCCCTCGAGGAGGAGTTTGACATCACCCTGGACGAGGAGGGAGCCGAGAACATTGCGACCGTGCAGCAGGCCGCCGACATGATCGAGGACATGAAGTGAAGAGGCCCACCTAGCTTTCCTTTTTTAGGTCGCCGGAAGGATGTGTGCGCACGAGCCGTCACGTAGTCTAAGCTGAGCTGTATTACAATTTTTCGTGTTCTTTGCAGGCTCCCGCGCCTCCCCAACCCGAACGCCGTCACTTCTTCGCCCTGAAGTCGTGCCGAAAGATAGTGAGGTTCTGCGTGAACTTGTCCCTGTTCTTGGGCTCCAGCGTCCTGGAGATCTTGTCCATGAGCTTCTCGAAGCACGAGGCGAGCCTCGGCTGCCTGTCCCCGGGCTGAGACGCGATGATCTGCATCTTGAGGTCGGCGTACACCTGCTCGTTCAGCAAGATCAGGCTCAGAATGGGCCGGCTGAGGGACCATTGGTTGGAGCAGTCCTCGAAGAGAACGATCTCGAAGAGGGTCTTGAGGATGCTCGGGAAGATGGTGGGGTTCTCCCTGACGTGCGACACAAAGGCCTGCGTCGCAGGCGTCTGGGTCTCACCGTTCACCACGTGGTTGAAGTAAAAGCCGGCGAGGCTGTCCACAGCAGCCGCGCACTGGCTGGAGATGGTCACGTCGAGAGACTTCATCCCCGTCTCGAGCGATGTGCCGATGTGCCTGAAGGTCGCGGCGTCCCTCGCGACTAAAAAGGCTGTGTGGTTGTGCGCTAGCACCTCAAGGAGCTGAAAGTACGACCTCGCGAGCTTCTGGTAGGACATCAGGTGGTTCAGAGGGATGGACAGGGAAAGCCTGAGGGTGACGTCGAGGGCGTCGTTCAGGGACGGATCGCCGTAGAGTTCGAAGACCCCAAAGTTGACGTAGTTTCCCGCCAATCCTCTAAGCAGAATTGTGAAGCACAGGGCCATTCCCTTGTACTTTTGGGTGTACACGTCCTGCACCCCCTGCAGCTGCAGCACCCGCGTGCCGTGCGCTACGATGATCTTGGAAGTCTCCCAGAAGAGCTTGATGCCGTTGGGAGACGAGGCCTCGAAGGCCAGTCTCTGGGTCTTGTTCAGCACGAACTCAGCGAAGAACTTGAGCAGGGGCGTGGTGACAGCAGGGGTGTCCGTGTACGCCTCCAGAGCCCGTCTCACTAGCGGCATGCGGTCTGGGTAGAGCCAGTCAAAGAGCATGGCGTAGTTCCGCCTGCTGTTGGTGGCCATGGTGAGACCCCTGAGGTCCCTAAACAAGCCAATGAGCGTGTCCCTGACCTGCTCAGACCGGAACCTTGCCATGTCATCTGCGTGGGCCTCCATGGCCAGGAAGACCTGCTGGAAGGGCGTGACAAATGCCTTGAACTTTCCCGGGGTGTCGTCCATGAAGAGCAGCCTGCCCAGCGTGGCGTAAAAGGTCGTCCGGTGCCTCGTGTTGTCGGCCTCCGTGAGGAAAGGAAAGTGGTCCTGGGTGTGGTGGCTCAACAGGTAGTTGATTGCGTTGAGCTTGAGCAGGAGCTTGCCCGACATGTACCCGGCGGCGAGGTCCTGGAAGAGCGTCAGTGTGAGGTCGATGAGCTCCTCGCACTGCGGGAAGACCCTGAGATTCGTGGCGATCTTGTTGACAATGATGTCCAGCGCGGTGACATGGTCCTGGATGCCCACGTGCTCCTTGAGCGGGCCATAAACCTTGGAGCTGTGGATGGCCTGCTCGCCCACATAAACCCTGCGAAAGTTCTGGAAGAAGGATAGGATGGCCTTGTCCAGCCGCTGTCTTGACCGTGTGGCGTACCTCCCGGTGTGGAACCCAGTGTCCATTACCCTGAGCAGGGCAAAGACCCTCGCGGCGAGCTCGCCGTCGATGCTCTCCTGGGACTCCGCGCTGCTCGAATTCAGCCTGCCTCTGATCACCGCCCCAATGATGTACACGATCCACGTCAGCTGCCCCTCCAGCACGACGAGCTGGCTAGCGTCGCTTCCCGCCTGCAGGCTGCTGCAGTCCGTGAACCCCTTGACCAGTGGGTCCGCTAGGCTGCACAGGTACTTTGACAGGTCCTCATACTGAAACCTGCACAAAAAGGGCAGGCAGTCGAACTGCTCCTGGAGCTGCTCCTCGTTCTCCAGCATGTCCTCCACAGCGGGATTCTGCAGCACCAGCTGCACCGAGTCTAGCCTGCTCGTGATGTATGCCTCGGTTATCTTTGGCACATATCGGTCCAGGAGGCTGGGCTTGTTCCCGCGGAGGTAGGGCATCGAGCTGACGAGGCGGGACCACAGGCCAAGGATGTAGTAAACCGAGTTGCTGGCCCACTGCCACGACATCAGGGACTTGATGGTGAACTCTGCCACGCGCTGGATCCAGTCCGCGTAGTTCTCCACCCCAACCAGCTCACTGAGCTGGTAGTTTGTCTTGAGCCTGCCCAGTAGCCGGCAAAATTCGTGATAGTTTGCGTGCTCCCCCAGGCCCTTCTGGGTCACCAGAATTTCCCTCGTGCCGTTGATGAGATTTCTCAGGTAGGCGTTCCTCTCCTGCTCGCTGGCAAAGAGGCTCCTGCGAACGCACGCAAACCTCACCAGGCACTCTACGGCCTGGTTGCTCAGGGGTGGCTGCGTCACCCCGTAGATCTCAAAAAACAGCTGCATCGTCTTGGGCTCCTCCATCACTGACCGCCATGCGGACGGCACCTGGATCGTCCCAAGATCCTCATTGCTGTCGTCCAGAGACGTCCCGACAAAGTCAAAACACAGGCACTTGAGCGCCAGCGAGATGGCTTGCTCCTTAATCCTGTCCCCGTTCTGGTCGTGCATGTTCGAGGCGAACTCCCTAAGGGAGCTCAGCGAGGTCTGGAAGATGGACAGGAGGCCGATGTCCCTGAAGCTCACGGCGCACTTCCTGTGCTGAGTCAGCGACCTGCCCGGCAACGGCTGATTCATTTCCGCAACCAGCTGGTTCAACACCCTCAGCCCCAGGAGATAATGGTCCAGGGAATTCATTCCGAGGAGCCTCTTGGCGTCGTCAACGATGCCCTGGTACTGGTCGTCATCGAACCAGCCGAGCTTCGTCGTCCTGGAGAGGAGTTGGATAAGCGAGGTCACCACAAAAACCTGCGTGTTCCGAGTAGAGGAACAAGAAGAATAAAGGGGATAAGCGGCTTGTGAGCAAAAAGGAGAGGCAGAGCACACACCAAACTTCGTGATATTGCCCATCAGTCCCCCTGCGCTATCGTCATACACGGAATTGTGTCTGACAGTACGAATAAATATGAGCTTCATCATCTGGGCTTCTTCTCTCTCTCTCTCTCTCTCTCTCTCTCTCTCTCTTTCTTTCTGCGGATGCTGCACCAGGGTCAGGCCCTCGTCAAAGCTTACCTGGCAGTTCGGCCCCCTGTTCGCCAAGTACCCCAAGGTATAGTTGCGAACGTCCAGCAGAAGGTCTTTGCTCACGCCAAGGTCCGTGACGACTTTCAGCAGGCTCGAAGAGGCGAGCTGGAAGAGAGGCCGACGAGGATCGCGTTGGTTGGGAACTTGTCAGCGCGTGGGAAGCAAGCCGGGGTGCGGAGCGAATCGCGGGGCTCATGGATCGAATACCTCGATTCGAGGTTGCGGGCGTGACGAGCGGACGCTGCCTAGAAAGGAAAGGACATTCGACTTACCAGCTGCGCGTAAGGGCTGGAGGAGTTGTCCAAGATCGCCTTGCACTGTGGCGCATACTCGGATGAGGAAGAAAATACCGCGAGGACGGTCTCCGCGTGCTTCCGCTCCGCGTGATCTTGAGCGTTGTACAGCCGCTCGCAAAGCTGTTCGAGCTGCGGGAGCTGTTCGAGGCTTTCCATGTTTCTAACTCCTTGCACGATCCAAGTACCCTGGATTCTGCGGGCGCCCCGCAGCGGGCGTAACTCGCCGTCGGTCTACACGACGCCAACTCCGACCACCCAGGCCCCCCAATCCGCGCTACCCTCTCCAGGCACGCATTTCCTTTCTTCACTGCCCGTTTTGGCCACCACGACACCCACCGCCAAAGTGCTCGTCGACCTCCTCGCCCTCCCTACCCCGCCCCGCGCGTCCCCCCGAAAGGCCCTGGCCTCGGACATTTCCAGACAACATTTCAGCCGAAATATTTCGCGAAATCTTGGAAATCTTTTTTTTTCCAAAGATGTTTTTTTTTCCCTGGCTTGCTCGGCGTTCATATACGCTATATAGTGTCTCCGAACGGGTGGTAAATCCTTCCGATTGACCTTTTTGGCCTGTTTGGGCTACGTTTTGGTGTGCGAAAGGGGTACGAAATCAACAATAGCGTGGAGATCTCAACTGGGAGAGGGCAGTTAGCTGTACGAAACAAGGTTTGCCTGGTAACGGAAATTGGTTAAGCTCAGTTGGACGAGGTGGCCTGTTGGACGAGGTGGCCTCCTCGTCACTTTCTCGTCGCTCGACGAGAAGCGCAACAACGAATGGAACGGGGTGGTGACGTAGCGTGTGCCCGGGCTGGTCGCGTCGACCTTGGTCTCGGAGAGCGCCAGGAAGAAATTGGGCTGCTCGTGGCCTCGAAGAAGAATCGAAAGATGAAAAGAGATATTGGAAGTGCAACTTCAGATGCGCCACGTTCTGACGTTGACAGCAAGGAGTTGAAGTGCGCGTGTGGAGCGGACAAGTACTCCGTCGAGTACTTCGAGGCCTACGGAGTCGTGCTTTGTAGAGTGTGCAAGAAGAATGATCCGCTCATCAACAAGGTAAGTATCCGGAATTTTGCTCCGATTAGTGTGGTGGGAGAGACTGACGCGCCCGCTCCCTCGCGATCGACCTCAGACGGAGGCCAAAAAGAGGTACGGGTTGACAGACTCGGATTTGGATTCCCTCGGCCATATCGCGAGGCACAACCCTTTGAGAACGAGTTGGCCCGCAATGCTGCTGTACCTCGTGTCGCAGTTGAAAGAGCTCAGCAAGGCGAAGTGGGGTGACGCGGACCCTCAGGCGGCCAAGGAGGAGTGGTCGCGCATGCGGGTTCAGAAGCGGAAAGAGAGGGAGAGGGAGAGGGAGGAGAAGAGGGCGGTGAAGAAGAAAAAGTTTGAGGAGAAAAAAGAGGAGCTTAACCAAAGGAATAGGAGCAACTTGATCACAAGCGTAAACTGCGGGTTGGACGTGGAAGTAGAGGAAATCTGACAATGCGCTGCATAGAGACACTACCAAGAGACATAGAGACACTACAGCTGTATGCCTGAGCACAACCATCGGCGTTTATAAAATGGGACTCTGGGCTTCAGTTCGGTGAGAAGATTTGTATTGTAGTACAAGTGTTTATAGTTTGAATATAGTGCAGCTGGTCTCGACCTTGCCAGTCGACCGGATCGACAGGAGCGGACGAGCAGTCGATCGAGAGCTTGTCTTGCTGTTGGGCTCAAGCTTACCCTCGCGAGCGAAGCTTGTTTCCGCGGAAGTTTCCGGAATTTCTGTTCCCCCCGAGGCCAAGGGCGGTTGTGGGAGAGGCTCCCGGCCTCTCGCTTCCCCTCGTCCCCCCCCCCCCCCCCCCAAAAAAAAAAACCCCCCCCTCT
>Ga0160423_10005687_pt1 | contig 10154 bp, 10 predicted proteins | sample CRUFie14St8metaG_FD_108191 | JGI IMG/M metagenome (GOLD analysis project Ga0160423, IMG submission 108191) | Marine microbial communities from the Costa Rica Dome - CRUD Field 142mm St8 metaG | ecosystem: Environmental > Aquatic > Marine > Oceanic > Photic zone | place: Costa Rica: the Eastern... | reverse complement strand
TGCTCAGCCGCTGACTGAATCAATAAAGCAGACTTAGAGGTTGCTGATAAACTCGTTGATATGAGAACAACTTTTTTCATTTAATTATTCAAATAGTTTAAGATGTTACTCTCTACTCTATTCATCACATCGCTAACATCCTCTTTGACAAATTTATCCCCTGTAATGTGTTCAAACAGCTCAATATAACGTTCAGATACAGAATTGCAAAAATCCTCACTCATATGTGGAATTTCTTGCCCATCTTTTCCTTGAAAACCATTCTCAATTAGCCATTGACGAACAAATTCTTTAGATAATTGTTTTTGTTGCTCGCCTGCGGCTAATTTCTCTGCATAACCTTCTATATAGAAGTAACGAGAAGAGTCAGGGGTATGGATTTCATCAATCAAAGTAATCACCCCATTAGCATCTTTTCCAAACTCATACTTAGTATCTACTAGTATCAATCCTTTTTCAGCAGCCATCTCTGTTCCTCTTTGGAATAACTCACGCGTGTACTTTTCTAACAAAATGTAATCTGCTTCACTAACCAACCCTTGAGCTAAAATTTCTTCTCTAGAAATATCTTCATCATGACCAATATCTGCTTTTGTTGTTGGTGTTAGAATTGGTTCTTCAAACTTTTGATTTTCCACCATTTTATCTGGCATTGGAACCCCACAAAGCATACGCTTTCCTGAGCGGTATTCTCTCCAAGCATGTCCTGTTAAGTATCCACGAATAACCATTTCTACTTTAAATGGTTCACATCGCTTACCTACAGAGACCGAAGGATCTGGAGTAGCTTCCAACCAGTTTGGCACAATATCTGCAGTAGCATCTAAAAACTTAGCTGCAATTTGGCTTAATACTTGTCCTTTATAGGGAATACCCTTTGGCAAAACATGATCGAATGCTGAAATTCTATCAGATGCAATCATTACTAATGTATCTCCTACTGAATAAACATCACGAACTTTACCTTTGTATAAGTTCGTTTGTCCCGGTAAATTAAATTCCGTTTTTAAAATTACATTATTCATTTGTTGTTGTTTTTATTTTATACGCTTTAATTATTTTCTTTACTAATTCATGACGAATCACATCTTTTTCATCAAGTTTTATAATACTAATTCCTTTGATAGTTTTTAGGATTTTTAAACATTCTAATAAACCAGATGGTTGTTTAGGGGGTAAATCGATTTGGGTTTCATCTCCTGTAATCACAAATTTTGCAGACATTCCCATTCTAGTTAAAAACATCTTCATCTGATGAGTTGTAGTATTTTGCGCTTCATCTAATATAACAAATGCTTTATCGAGGGTTCGCCCACGCATAAAAGCCAATGGCGCAATCTGAATAACTCCAGCCTCTAAATACTCATTTAGTTTTTCAGAAGGTATCATTTCTCGAAGAGAATCATACAAGGGTTGTAAGTATGGATCTAATTTTTCTTTCAAATCTCCCGGCAAGAATCCTAAATTTTCTCCTGCTTCTACCGCTGGTCTTGTTAAGATGATTCGTTTAATCTCTTTGTTCTTAAGAGCTCTAACAGCTAATGCAACTGCTGTGTAGGTTTTTCCTGTACCAGCTGGACCAATAGCAAAAAGCATATCGTTTTTCTCGATAGCACTTACCATTTTTCTTTGGTTTACGGTTCGAGCTTTAATCAATCGTCCTTGTGTACCGTGCAATAACACGTCATCATCTCCTTCCAATGCAAAAGCATCATCCATAATGATTCGTTCGATATTACTAGATGTTAAAGACTGAAACTTGTTGAAGTGTTCGATCATTAAATGAAACTTAAGTTCGAATTGATCAATAACCACTTCCTCTCCAATAAGTTTTAGTTGATTTCCTCTTGCAACAATTTTTAGTTTTGGAAAAAACTGCTTAATGAAAGTTAGCTTTTTATTATTCGCACCATAAAGGTCTAATGGATTTATTGAGTTAATTTCCAATACTTTTTGACTCATTCGCTTTCTTTCTTTATTTTAATGATTTTCCCTAAAAATTATGCTTACTTTTGAGATGACAAAAAAACAAATTTTAAGTGAAATTAGCACGGCCTCTTTCAATAAATTATGCCTATTATAACGCTGACAACCGACTTAGGAATTACTGATCACTATTTAGGTGCTGTAAAAGCTAGTATTCTAAGGCAATTACCTGACGCTAAAATTGTTGATATAACAAATCAAGTACCTTCATTTAACATTAGACATGCTGCTTTTGTATTAAGTAATTGCTATAAAGAATTCCCGCAGGGGACCATTCACATAGTGGGCGTTGATGCAGAATCAAAATTAGATGCTCCACACATAGCTATTTTTGCAAATAACCACTATTTTGTTGGTGCTGAAAATGGAATATTCTCTCTTATACTGGATGTTAAACCTGATAAAATAGTTGAGTTGAACATTACACAAGACAGTGACAACCTTACCTTTCCTACAAAAGATGTCTTTGTAAAAGCTGCCTGCCACATAGCTCGTGGCGGAACCTTAGAACTTATCGGTTCACCAAAACCAAGCTTCTCAGTAGAGAGATCGAGCTTTAAAGCAACCTTTGATAATGATGCTATTAGAGGGAGTATTATACACATTGATTCTTACGGAAATGCTATAACCAACATTAAGGAGGACTTATTTAAGCAAGTAGCGAAAGGAAGAGGTTTCACAATTCATCTTGGTAACAGAGGGCACTATACCATTAATAATTTACACAAAAAATTTTCAGAAGTTCCAGGTGGAGAAGTCTTGGCTTTGTTTATTTCTACAGGGCACTTAGAAATAGCAATGAATGAAGGGTCTGCTTCATCTTTGATGGGCTTACAACTAAATGACATTATTAGAATAGAATTCAATGATTAAAAGAATCGTTAAAATGGAATTTGAAGCCGACAAAGTGGAGGCTTTTAAGACCATCTTTCAAGAAAATCGATCTAAAATTGCTGCACAAGAAGGATGTTATAGTGTCGAGCTATTGCAAGACATTCATGAGTTTAACATCTTTTTTACATACAGTAAATGGAAATCGCAAAACCATTTAGATCTATATAAAGGAACTGAACTTTTCAAGAACATTTGGACAGAAACAAAAGTACTTTTTAGTAATAAACCAATGACTTGGAGCGTTCAAGAGATTTTATAATTTTGAAAACTCATGTTTGCACTATTTAAAAAAGAATTAAACGTATTTTTCAGCACTTCCGTAGGCTATCTTATTATAGCTGTTTTTCTGCTTACTAACAGTTTATTAATGTGGGGTTTTAGTAGTGAATACAATGTCTTAGATAGCGGCTATGCACAATTAGACAGTTTATTTATTTTAGCCCCAATTCTGTTCTTAGTTTTTATTCCTGCAGTTACAATGAGATTATTTGCAGATGAGCACAAAGAAGGAACAATTGAGCTCATTTTAACTAAACCCTTGACCGAATTACAGATCGTTTTGGCAAAATATTTTGCAGGACTAGTACTAGTTATAATATCTATTCTCCCTACTTTGGTGTATTATTTTAGTCTATACATATTGGGTGAAACGAAAGGAAATCTTGATAGTGGAGGAATTTTAGGATCTTATATTGGTTTATTCTTTTTAGCTAGTGGATTTGTAGCAATTGGCACATTCGCTTCAGTAATTAGTAAAAATCAAATCATCTCATTTGTAATTGGAATTGTCCTTTCAGCTTTCTTCTATTTAGGTTGGGATGTAATAGCTATTGGGATAAGCAATGGAAAGGTAGAATTAGCAATTCAGTATATCGGTATCAACACTCATTATTCTTCCTTAAGTAAAGGTGTAATTGATAGTCGTGATATAATTTATTTCATTAGTTTAAATACTTTATTTGTTTTAGTAACCCAAACTATTTTAAGAAGTAGAAAATGGCAATAAAACAACAAACATACAGCCGTTTAACTTTTAATATTTGCATTCTGATATTAGTGAATATATTGGCTAGTATCTTGTTTGTTCGTCTAGATCTAACAACTGATAAACGCCACTCATTATCGGATACCTCAAAGGAGATTCTTAAAGAATTAGATGATATTCTTTACGTAAAAGTTTACTTAGAGGGTGATTTTCCTGCCGGTTTTACACGTTTAAAAAATGCAACTCACCAGCTTTTAAATGAATTCCGGTCCTACTCTTCTTATGTAGAGTATGAATTCATCAACCCTTCTGAAAGTACAAATCAAGAGGAAAGAAACAGTATTTACAGACAACTATTTGAGCAAGGTTTAAAACCCCACATAGAGCCAGTGTTAGATAAAAGTGTAAGAAGTGAACAAATTATTTTTCCAGGTGCAATCATCTATTATAAAGGAGAAAGTACAGTTGTCAACCTCCATCAAAAACAAATAGAAAAAAATAATGAAGTTTTACTAAACAATTCAATTGAAAATCTTGAATATGAATTTAGTAGCAACATACTTAAATTGAGTAATAAAAATAAACCTAAAATTGCTTTTTTAGAGGGAAATGGTGAGCTTGACAAATTAGAGCGTTCTGGAATTGAAAATGCTGTTGGGAATACTAAAGGATCATTAAGTGAATTCTATCAAGTTGAATCTTTCAATATCAAAGAGTTTGAAACAGATAGTCAACAAACCAACCCATCGGTTGTAAGACAACAAGAAAAGTTAAATAGCTTTTCTGCCATCATTATTGCTAAACCAACAATACCTTTTAATGATTTAGAAAAATTATTTTTAGATCAATATATCATGCAAGGTGGAAAAATACTTTGGTTTTTAGATGGTGTAAACATGGATATGGATAGTTTACAAGGTAACGAACCTTACACTACTGCATTACCCCAATTTTTAGCTATTGAAGATATGCTTTTTAAGTATGGAGTTAGGATAAATGCTAATTTAGTAATGGATTGGCAGGCAGACAAAATCAGTGTTGTAACAGGTTCAAATGGTGATATTCCACAACAATCTCTTTTCCACTGGCCTTACAATCCATTAATCAGCACAAAACAAACACATGTTATAAGTAAAAACTTAGATGCTATTCGAAGTTCTTTCGTATCAACAATAGACACTATCAAATCCAGTGTTGTTAAAAAAAGTATTGTGCTAACAACTTCAGATAATAGTAAAGTTGTAAAAACTCCTCACAGGGTAAGTTTAAATATTTTAAGAAATAAACCATTATTAGATCAGTATAATGCAGGGCCACAAAACATCGGTATATTACTGGAAGGTACTTTTAAATCTTTTTTCGAAAATAGATTAATAAGTAACAATCAAACTATACTTACTAAAAGCAAACCAACAAGCATGCTTATTGTTTCTGATGGTGATATTATTAAGAACCATGTAACAAAATCTGGAAAGCCATACCCTTTAGGATACAATCACAATAGCAATGAGTATTTTCAAGGAAACAGTAGCTTTATCATCAATGCCTTACACTATATGCTCAGCAAAAAGGAGTTGATTGAAATCAGAGCAAACAACTTTAAAATCAGATTGCTTGACAGAGAAAAAATATATAACAATCGTTTATACTGGCAAACTATAAATATTGTATTACCAATCGTTTTGTTACTTTTTATCGGTCTAGTTTGGAACTGGAGAAGAAAGAGAAAATACGTATGAAAAAGATATTAACCATAATTTTATTAGTTGGAGCTATTATACTACTCGTCTGGCAACAACAAAAAAACACTCTTGAAAATAAAGAAGTAGATTTCTCTGTTAAGGATATTAGTCAGCTAGAAAAAATTTACTTCGCTGATCGATATGGAAACGAAGTAACACTAAATAAAACACTTGAAAATTGGCTAGTTAATAACAAATACACCATTCGAAAAGGAGCTTTGGAGACTTTATTTTCTACACTAGAAAGGATGAGCGTTAAACACCCAGTTTCTAAAAGTATGCATAATTCTGTTATTAAAACTTTAGCCAGCGAAGGAGTAAAAGTAGAATTATACAAACAAAATAAACAGCCATACAAAACATTTTATGTCGGTGGAGAAACATCAGATTTTCTAGGAACATATATGATAATTGAGGGCGCAAAAAACGCTTTTGTAATGCATATTCAAGGATTCAACGGTTTTCTAACTCCTCGCTTTAACATAGATGGACGAAAAGTTAATACTGATCTTTGGCGAAGTAGAAAGATTTTTGAAAATTCAAAAATCGACTCAATCAACTTAAAATACCACGAAGATCCAATTAAAAGTTTCACCTTAGATTTAGTGAATTGTAGTATCACGTATGCTAATAAAGAAAAAAAACAAATAGATTCTAATTCTTGTTCAGAATACCTAAAATATTTACAACAAGTTAATTGTGAAGGTTATGCTAATGATTTTAACAAAAAAGATTCTTTAATTTTTAGCCCAGCATTTCACACGATTACTGTTTTTTACAACAATAGTGAAAAAGATATACTTAAAACCTATCATAAAAAGCCCAAACGAAAAGAATATCAAGATACTGAAGGAAATTCTTTAAAGTACGATGTAGACCGCTTATATGCTTTTGATGGTAAAGACGTAATGTTGATTCAGTATTACGCATTCAACCCTATTATAAAACCTATGTTTACTGTTGAAAAATAGTTAATAAAATTAACTTAAGCGCTAGAGTTAAAAAATTATATTTGTTGATTACGTAAAAAGTTTAATAGATGAAATTTATAGTATCAAGCTCTCAACTTTTAAAACAACTACAAGGTATTAGTGGTGTTCTTAATTCTAATAATACATTACCTATTTTGGACAACTTTTTGTTTGAAGTAAAATCTAACGAATTAATTGTGTCAGCATCTGATTTAGAAACAACCATGACTACTAAAATCAATAATACAGAAGCAAGTGAGGAAGGAATTATCGCCATCCCTGCAAGATTATTGATGGACACATTAAAAACCTTTAGCGATCAGCCACTTACTTTTTTGGTTGATAAAAGCACCTTTGGCATTGAAATCGGTTCTGATAATGGAAAGTATAAATTAGCGGGGCAAAACGGGAATGAATTTCCAAAAACACCTATAATTGAAAATCCAAGTACAGCTATTTTAGCATCGACCGTATTAGCTGAAGCAATAAATAAAACTCTTTTTGCAACTGGTAATGATGAGTTACGTCCAATCATGTCAGGAGTTTTTTGCGAGCTTACAAGCGAAGGATGTACTTTTGTAGCTACAGATGCACACAAACTTGTTAAATATGTACGTACAGATGTTACAGCTGATAATACTGCCTCTTTTATTCTTCCAAAAAAACCACTTACCCTTTTAAAAAATAATTTAACTACAAGCAATGAAGTTAGTATACAATACAATGAAACTAATGCATATTTCAGTTTTGGAAATATCCAATTAGTTTGCCGTTTAATAGATGGACGATATCCAAATTACGAAGCAGTAATTCCTAAAGAAAATCCTAATACATTAACAATTGATAGAGTTACTTTTTATAATGCTGTAAAAAGGGTAGCTATATTCGCTAATAAAACTACTCACCAAATACGATTAAGAGTTGCTGGAACAGAGCTAAGTATCTCCTCTGAAGACTTAGATTTTTCTAATGAAGCGTTTGAGCGTTTGAGCTGTCAATACTCTGGTGAAGACATGGAGATAGGTTTCAATTCTAAATTTTTAATGGAGATGGTAAACAACCTTGCCTCCACACAAATTAACATAGAAATGAGCGCACCCAACAGAGCGGGTATAATTGTACCACAAGATGGACAAGAAGATGGCGAACAAACCTTAATGTTAGTAATGCCTGTAATGCTCAATCAATAAAAAAGGATTTTTAAGTATATTCGCAACGAGATTAAAACATCATAAAATGAAAAATATTTTGATTGTTTTAGCAGTTACACTTAGTGCAACTGCTTATGCACAACACGATAAAGGTAACTGGATGATAGGTGTCTCCAGCTCAAGCCTTGGCTTTACTTCTAACTCAGGAAACTCTAGCGTCACCAATGTAGAATATACCGGTTGGAGAACAGATACTCTTCAGATTGAAACCTCTATTTATACTATGAGTGATATTTTTCCTTATACTCACTCTATTCAAGAAGATAAAAACAGTCTTTTAAATCTAAACGTTCATATAGGTCACTTTTTAGCGGATCAGTTCATGATGGGGCTTAAAGGAGGTTTTTCTAATGAAACTAGCCTGCTAAAAAGCTCACCATTAACATCGGATCTATTAAATTTGTCTCCTGACAGTATAGGTAATAATTTAAACTCTTACCCTTACAATCACAATTTATATGTTTTAATTTCTTCTACAGCAAATAATGATTTTACTGCATCGAGTATGAACTGGAGTTTAGCGCCTTTTGCACGTTACTACCATCGTGTAGGAAATGGATCATTATTTTTAGATGCTAGCTTCGAATATGGTGAAGGAAAAAGTGAAATAAAAGCTAATAATATAACAGTTGACAATGCGAGCTTAACACATCAACAAATCAATGCTGGTATAGGATATTCAATTGTTTTGGGAGGAATTATAAGTATGGAGCCGATGATTTCATATCAAAGCGTAAATAGTACAATGGTGAGCTCAGTAGATGTACCACACCCTAACAACCCTATTGACTTAGGTGTTGAAACAACATCATTCGATCGTAAAAGTGCAAATATTCACTTTAGCATCGGATTTTCTGCTTATTTATAATGTATATAGCTAACAAATAAAAACTCCTACTAATTAAAGATGTTTGAAACTAAATAAGATTTTTAGCAAAAATATTCTAAGCAATTTTTATTCGAACAAGATCAATTCATCTTTCTTTAATACGGGAATGACAGCCGTAATATTCTCCTGTAAGCAAAATTTCACATCCTCCACAATGTTTAGGTGTGCTAATCGTTTTCGGTGTTGAGAAACGGCTAAAAAACGAAACATATCTTCTTTAGCTCTGATGTATATCATTCGAGATCCATTAGCTGAATCGCTATCTGATTCAAATATTTTTGATTTCAACAACTTATCGGAAAGCGCACCTGCAAAGAGAGCATCTTCAAAACAAAAATCATCTTTCCATCCTGCACAAAGAATTACTACATCTTTATTTTGTTTTACCAACCAATCTGTTAGGGAATTGATATTTAAAAAAGAGCCAATTACTACTTGATGGTCACGTTTAGCAATGTTTATAGCTTTTGTACCATTAGTAGTAGTCATAACCAAAGTTTTTCCATTTACATCATTTTTTAAGTACTGTAAAGGGGAGTTACCAAAATCAAAACCCTTTACCTGCTTACCGTTTCGTTCGGCTGCTAAAATATGGCCTTCTTCATCTCTGTAATCCAATGCCTCCTCTACTGTAGAAACAGGAATAATATTCTTAATTCCACAATGAAAGGCAGTACACATTGCTGAAGTGGCGCGCAAAATATCAACCACAACTACAATACTTTCACGATCGGCATATAAAGGAAATAGTGCCGGCGTCAAACAAACTCTTAATTGTTTTTTATCACTCATTTTCCTTTATAAAAAGGTAGTTCAACCACCTTTGCTTTCAATGATTTTTTACGCACATGAATATAGATTTCTGTATCAACTTTTGTAAAAGCCTTTTGCACATAACCCATGCCTAAAGCCTTTTGTAAAGAAGGAGATTGTGTTCCAGAGGTTACTCTTCCAATAATATTACCCTCCACATCTGTAATTTCATAATCTTTTCTTGGAATTCCTCTTTCTAATAACTCAAAACCTATTAATTTTTTGTTTACACCTTCCTCTTTTTGTTTATATAATGCATCCGAATTATTAAAATTGTTTGTAAACTTAGTAATCCAATTCAAGCCAGCTTCAATTGGAGAAGTGGTATCATCAATATCATTTCCATACAAACAGAAACCCATTTCTAAACGTAAAGTATCGCGAGCAGCTAGGCCTATTGGTTTAATATCAAATTCCTTTCCTGCTTCAAAAACTGAATTCCAAATTTGTTCAGCCACATTGTTTTTGAAATAAATCTCAAAACCTCCAGCACCTGTATATCCAGTAGCAGAAACCAGTACATTTTCTTCTCCAGCAAAAGTGCCTTTTTCAAATGTGTAATAAGACATCTTTGATAAATTAATATCAGTTAAAGATTGTAAGGTTTCTATAGCCTTTGGTCCTTGTACTGCTAAAAGAGAAATATCGTCAGATTTGTTTTCT
>Ga0160423_10005686_pt1 | contig 10155 bp, 10 predicted proteins | sample CRUFie14St8metaG_FD_108191 | JGI IMG/M metagenome (GOLD analysis project Ga0160423, IMG submission 108191) | Marine microbial communities from the Costa Rica Dome - CRUD Field 142mm St8 metaG | ecosystem: Environmental > Aquatic > Marine > Oceanic > Photic zone | place: Costa Rica: the Eastern... | reverse complement strand
GTTGGTTGCAGAGCGCGCTAAAGCTGCGGGCGTAACCGAGGTGGCATTTGATCGTTCGGGTTATAAGTATCACGGACGAGTTAAAGCGCTGGCTGACGCAGCGCGTGAAGGCGGACTGGAGTTTTAAGTTATGGCAAACGATAAGAGACAGGGTGATCAACGCACTGAAGGTGATCTTCAGGAGAAGTTGGTTCAGGTTAACCGTGTCGCCAAAACTGTAAAAGGCGGCCGCATCATGAGCTTCACTGCATTGACGGTTGTCGGCGATGGCAATGGCCGTGTTGGTTTCGGTCGCGGTAAGGCCCGCGAAGTGCCAGTCGCCATTCAGAAAGCGATGGAGGCGGCGCGCCGCAACATGATTTCGGTAGAGCTCGTTAATGGCACGCTTCAGTACCCAGTAAAAGCCCGTCACGGCGCGTCAAAGGTCTACATGCAGCCAGCCTCTGAAGGCACCGGTGTTATTGCTGGTGGTGCGATGCGTTCAGTACTTGAAATTGCCGGTGTTCAGAACGTTCTGGCGAAGTGTTATGGCTCAACAAACCCCGCCAACGTAGTGCGAGCGACTTATAACGGCTTGCGCGACATGGTTTCACCCGAAGACGTTGCTGCAAAGCGTGGCAAGTCAGTTGAAGAAATCTTCAGCTAAGAGGAATTAGGTGATGAGCAAAGAAATGATCAAAGTGACGTTGGTAAAAAGCACCAACGGTCGCCTGAAGAATCACCAAGCTTGCGTGCGCGGCTTGGGCCTTCGCCGCATCGGCCACACCGTCGATGTCGAAGATACGCCTTCAGTGCGCGGCATGATTAACAAGGTTAACTACTTGGTACGAGTAGAGGAGCAGGCGTAATGGGTGATGAACTCCGTTTGAATTCTTTAAGTCCTGCACCTGGCGCGAAGCGAGATGCAAAACGCGTTGGCCGCGGAATTGGCTCCGGTGTGGGTAAGACTGCAGGTCGTGGTCATAAAGGTTTGAAGTCGCGCTCTGGCGGTACAGTACGTGCTGGCTTTGAGGGTGGTCAGATGCCACTTCAGAAGCGTTTGCCAAAGTATGGTTTTACTTCGCGTATCAGCCGTACAACGGCTCAGGTACGCCTCCACGAGCTCAATCGTATAGAGGGTGACACCGTCGATCTGGCGGCATTGAAGGCGGCGGATCTTGTAAAAGACGATGTGTTGCGCGCGCGCGTTTTCCTGTCGGGTGAAATCGGCAAGGCAGTCAATGTCAAAGGCCTCAAGGTGACCAAGGGTGCACGTGAAGCCATTGAAGCTGCTGGCGGAAGTGTCGAGGCGTAAGCATGGCTAACGGTATGCCATCAATGAACAACGCGGGTATGGGGGAGTTATTCCGCCGTCTCCGTTTTGTTCTTATTGCTTTGGTAATCTACCGAATCGGGACTCACATCCCGGTGCCGGGCATCGACCCTGCACAGCTGTCGGCTTTATTCGATCAGAATCAGGGAACCATCCTGGGTCTGGCCAATGTTTTCTCTGGCGGTGCACTCGAGCGCATGAGTATTTTGGCGCTGGGCATTCTTCCTTACATTTCGGCTTCTATCATAATGCAGTTGATGACGGCGGTTACGCCCGAACTGGACGCAATTAAGAAGGAAGGCGAAGCAGGTCGTAAGAAAATTAGCCAGTGGACCCGGTACTTGACGGTTGCGTTGGCGCTGGTGCAGGGCACCGGCATGACGGTTGGTCTGGCCAACCAGGGTTTGACCTACGATTCCAGTCTGGGCTTCTATGTCATTGCCATAACATCACTGGTGACTGGTGCAGTCTTCATGATGTGGTTGGGTGAGCAGATCACCGAGAAAGGTATTGGTAATGGCATATCCCTACTGATCTTTGCGGGTATCGTCGCGGGCTTACCGCAAGCGATTGGACAGTCGCTCGAACAGGCCCGGCAGGGCGAGCTTAATATCCTGATTCTGTTGGGCGTTCTTGCGCTCGCTATTATCGTGATTGCGCTCGTTGTCTTCATTGAGCGTGGTCAGCGGCGAATCACTGTTAACTACGCGAAGCGACAGCAGGGCCGTCAAATGTACCAGGCCCCGGCGTCGCACTTGCCACTGAAGGTCAATATGGCGGGCGTCATCCCTGCGATTTTTGCAAGTTCGATTTTGTTGTTCCCAGCGTCGGTTGCGCAGTGGTTCGGTAGCGCTGACAGCTCCGATTGGTTGCAGGACCTGGCGGTAGCAATTGGTCCCGGTCAGCCGCTCAACATCATTCTGTTTACTGGCTTTATCGTCTTCTTCTGTTTCTTCTACACCGCGCTGATGTTTAACCCCAGCGAAGTGGCGGATAACCTGAAGCGTTCTGGCGCGTTTGTGCCAGGTATTCGACCCGGCCAGCAAACGGCGAATTACATCGACGGCGTGTTAACGCGTCTGACGATTTTTGGATCTGCCTACATCGCCTTGGTATGTCTGTTGCCACAGTTCCTCGTAGTCATGTTTAACGTCCCATTCTATTTGGGCGGGACATCGATGCTCATCGTGGTTGTGGTGGTAATGGACTTTATGGCGCAGGTCCAGAGCCATTTAATGTCGCACCAGTACGAAGGTGTGATGAAGAAAGCAAACCTAAGCAATATCGGCTCAGCGGGCCGGGTGCGCTAGGTCTTGGGAGAGAGAAATGAAAGTCCGAGCTTCGGTTAAGAAAATTTGTCGTAACTGCAAAGTCGTTCGTCGCAACCGAGTGGTCCGCGTGATCTGCTCCAGCGATCCTCGTCATAAGCAGCGTCAAGGCTAATTTTGGAGTGGAAATTTAGGACCGCCAACTCGATGGGGTCTAAACGATGTGACGATTTGTCACTCAAAAATGGAGATTGGTAATGGCACGTATTGCCGGTGTAAACATTCCTGACAACAAGCATGCAGTGATCTCACTGACGTATATTTACGGCGTGGGTCGCACGCAAGCGAAGCGTTTGTGTGCGGCGTCAAATATTCCAGAGGGCACCAGGATTGGTGAGCTGTCGGAAGCTGATTTGGATCAGCTGCGCAGCCTCGTTTCAGAACTAACTGTCGAGGGTGACCTGCGACGCGAGGTGTCGATGAACATTAAGCGCTTGCTCGACCTCGGTTGTAATCGTGGCTTGCGGCACCGGAAGGGTTTACCCCTTCGCGGTCAGCGCACAAAGACAAACGCGCGCACGCGTAAGGGGCCTCGTAAGCCAATTCGAAAGTAATGGACGGAGTGCGTTAACGCTCTTCACATGTGTAGCTACATCCTAATTTGTAGCGCTGATATAGAGATAGGATAAACAATGGCAAAGCAAGCCAAAAAGACAACCAAAAGAAAGATTACCAAGCAGGTGGTCGACGGTGTTGCGCATATACATGCGTCGTTTAATAACACCATCGTCACGATTACCGACCGCCAGGGCAATACCCTGAGCTGGGCCACTGCCGGTGGTTCAGGCTTCCGCGGTTCGCGAAAGTCCACTCCTTTTGCTGCGCAGGTTGCTGCTGAGCGCGCGGGAGAAGCGGCAAAAGAATATGGCCTCAAGAATCTTGATGTCGAAGTGAAAGGCCCAGGACCCGGTCGCGAGTCAGCAGTTCGCGCACTGAACGGCTGCGGCTACAAAATCACCAACATTACTGACGTGACACCGATTCCACACAACGGTTGTCGCCCACCTAAGAAGCGTCGCGTTTAACAACGCCGCCTGAGGAAACAGATAAATGGCTCGATATATTGGACCTAAATGTAAGCTTTCGCGTCGCGAAGGTACCGATCTTCAGCTCAAGAGCGGCGTTCGCGCACTCGAGAGCAAGTGTAAGGCAGAGACTGCACCTGGTATGCACGGCGCACGCCGCGGCCGCCTTTCTGATTACGGCGTTCAGTTGCGTGAGAAGCAGAAAGTGCGTCGTATTTACGGCGTATTGGAGAAGCAGTTCCGTAACTACTACAAGGAAGCTGCACGTCTGAAGGGTGCGACCGGTGAAAACCTGCTGCAGCTTCTGGAGAGCCGTCTCGATAACGTTGTTTACCGCATGGGTTTCGGTTCGACACGTTCAGAGGCGCGTCAATTGGTTTCTCACAAAGGCATATTGGTTAATGGACGCGTGGTTAACATCCCGTCTTACCAAGTAGCGCCTGGGGATGTTGTCTCTGTTCGTGAGAAAGCCAAGAAGCAGCTGCGTATACAGTCTGCAATGGGCCTTGCAGAACAGCGTCCTGACCCTGTTTGGGTCGAGGTTAATGCCGAAAAGCTTGAGGGCACCTTTAAGTCGAAGCCCGATCGCCAGGATCTACCGAGCGAAATTAATGAGAACCTGATCGTCGAGCTGTACTCCAAGTAAGGCTTGATTGCGTACAGCTAACTACACCGATTTCTTGAACGGGAAACACTATGCAAAATTCAGTAAATGAGTTTCTTACCCCACGCGTTATCAAGGTGGATGAAAAGTCACAAACCCGTGCGCTTGTAACACTCGAGCCGCTTGAGCGTGGCTTTGGCCACACACTCGGCAATGCACTCCGCCGTATTTTGTTGTCATCTATGCCTGGTTGCGCTGTAACCGAGGTAGAGATTGACGGCGTCTTGCACGAGTACTCGGCTATCGAGGGTGTGCAGGAAGACGTTATTGAGATTCTGCTGAACCTCAAGGGCGTCGCCTTAATCATGAACGGTAAAGATGAAGCCGAGCTGACATTGACCGCATCGGGTACAGGTGTTGTGACCGCGGGCGATATTCAGACGGACCATGACATTGAGATCCGCAACCCTGAGCACGTTATTTGTACGGTGACTGGCGATCAGCCGTTGACGATTCGCGTGGTTGTAGAGCGTGGTCGTGGATACTCGCCGGCGGACTCTCGTTCTGATAGCGACGAGGAGACGCGATCAATTGGTCGCTTGCAGTTGGACGCGTCGTTCTCGCCCATCCGCCGTGTCAGCTATGTTGTTGACTCTGCACGTGTTGAGCAGCGTACTGACCTCGACAAGCTAGTCATTGATCTTGAGACAAATGGCACGATCGATCCTGAAGAGGCGATCCGCCGCGCGGCAACAATTCTTCAGCAACAACTGGCTGTTTTTGTTGACCTTGAAGGTCAGACACAAGCAGCCGCTGCTGAAGCAGCTGATGAAGTGGACCCAATCTTGCTTCGTCCTGTTGACGACCTTGAGCTCACCGTTCGCTCTGCGAACTGCCTCAAGGCCGAAAACATTTACTACATTGGCGACCTGGTTCAGCGAAGCGAGGTTGAGCTCCTGAAGACGCCAAATCTGGGTAAGAAGTCGCTGACAGAAATCAAAGACGTACTCGCATCACGTGGCTTGTCCTTGGGAATGCGTCTTGAGAATTGGCCGCCAGCAAGCTTAAAAGATGACGAGCGTCTTCTGAGCGTCTAACAATTTTAATTATTTCAGATGATTTAGCGCTTATCTAAGAGTAAGCCAGACAGTAAAAGGGAATCGTCATGCGCCATCGTCATAGTGGTCGACAACTTAACCGGAATAGCTCGCATAGAAAGGCGATGTTCCGAAACATGACAGTGTCACTGGTTGAGCACGAGCTAATCAAAACGACTGTTGCCAAAGCGAAGGAGCTTCGCGGTTATGCAGAACCTCTGATCACTTTAGCTAAAAACGATAGTGTTGCTAACCGCCGACTCGCTTTTGATCGCACGCGTTCTAAAGAGGCTGTTGGTAAGCTTTTTACCGAGCTGGGTCCTAGGTATCAAGAGCGTCCCGGAGGCTATATTCGCATTCTTAAGTGCGGCTACCGTGCCGGTGACAAGGCGCCGATGGCATACGTTGAGCTCGTAGATCGTCCGGTAACTGAGGTGTATGACGAGGTAGAAGATACGGACGACGAGTAAGTTATTAGAGCTTTAGTTACACATAAAAAAGCCGCGATTAATCGCGGCTTTTTTGTCTAACGTGTTTGGCAATTCATTTTGCTCGTTTGTGGTGCTTACTCGAATAGCGACGCGAAGCGTTGATAGCGCTGTCGGTCACCGCTGGACCGAATTCGACCGTTGGTAAGCGCCTCCATCATCGATAATTCATTGGTCAGAATGGCGATGATGGTTTCACGATCAGTGGTCCATTGACCGGAGGTTACTCGCTCTTGGTCGGGCCAACTTACTCGCAGAATATTGTTTATGAGATGAAGATCGAAGGTCTCGCCATCTGTCAGAGCAAGTCTGACGACAATATCCACATTGTCGGCTTGCTCCGCAATCACCCGATTTCGAAGTCGTGAGAGAAGTTCGCTGTCTTCAACTAACCGGAGCGATTGTGTAACGGGCCCTCTAAGCATGCGATCGAAATTAATATCGCCATTCTCCTCTGCAACCAGTCCCAATAGATAGTTTCTCTGGTTGGTACTGCTCGTTACTTGTGCGAAACGAATGGACGCCTGCTGTCGAAGGTGGCGCGCTTGGTCGTCACTTGAGTCAACGAGGAGGAGGTAGGTTGCGAGCCGGGCGGCCCATTGGGGATCCGTCCTGGTGGCATCAACCGCCATCTGCAGTACCTTGTTTCTTCCGCCTAAAGCAGGCACAAGGCGTTGTGCCTCGTCGTAAGCGTTGTGCGAGAGATAATCCATCCAGTCGTCGATGAAGCCGGCTCGCTTGATAAAGCGCTGTTGCATCATCCATTCCCACCGGTGGTAGTAGGGCTGTAATTGGGGGTGCGCAGCAACGGCCGGGGGTAGCTCAATCGTATTCAACAAATCATCGACCGAACGATTGGTTAAATAAAAGCGATCAACCTGATCGATCAGAAACTGGATGGTATCCCGTGTTAGTGTCATCAATTCGCGAATTTCTGCGTGATCGTAAATGATGCTGCCATGCCCAGGCACGATGGCAAGTGGGTCAAGATCGATAGTTTTTTGAACTGAAGCCATCATCTTGTTGGGGTCACGGCCTATTTCAAAACGTGCTGTCTCGACTGCAGGGAATACCCCATGCGGCGGCGCATCTCCGCTGAATAGAATCCGATCCTCGGGCAACCACACCCACAAATGCTCCGGTACATCGCCTTCGGCAGGGAAAATTTCCAAGGAAACGCCGTCTATGGCGACTTCAATTTTGTCAGCGACGTCTATTGTCGGTGGGTAACTCAAGGCATCATTTCTCTCGAGGCGCGGGCTGGGACCAATACCATTACCCACCGTACCGTCCAGGCCTTCAGGAATCGGAATACCCATTTGCATAAAAGCGCGTCTCAGGGTGGCTTTGTGGGTAACGCTCTGACCCATAGCGACGGTTGCTTCCCAGTCGGCAGGCCCATATATGGGAACATCCGATGAGCTATCGGAGAGGACAGCCTGAATGCCACCATAGTGGTCCATGTGAAGGTGGGTGTAGATCACTGCGAGAATGGGCTTGTTCGTGTATTCGCGGAGAAGCTTCATGGCGTTTGCTGTTGGCGTTGGGAACCACCCCGCATCCACTACTATGACTCCGGTATTGCCCTCGATAAAACCAAAATTCGAGTAGCCCATAAACTCAGCGCCGTAAACCCGAGTGCCTAACTTCTTAAGGCCAGGTATCAGTGTCTGCTGATGCGCCAAGAGAGTTGGGTTTGCCCGCTGGTCTGAAGGGGCGGTCACCGTTTGAGCGTCAGTCAAGGGCGTTAAACCAAGACTGAGCAAAAAAAACAAAAGCGTCTTCATGAGTGAGTCCACATTTTCGTTGTTAGAAATTAAGAAACAGAGCAAGAAAGAGTGGGCTCGAAGCACGCCTCAACTGAGTGGTATGAAAACATCGGCATGTGTTCGACCCCGCGAGGGGAGTTGGACTGAGTACGCTCAGTTTGAAGTATCGCGCCCATATACTTGTCATTGAGATGGTTGTATGCATCGGTGAAAGCGGTGTCAGATGGTTCATTGATGAGAGATGTGGCGGTGCACTCATGAATTTTCCCCTACTTATTCTCTTAAGCTTTGGTGCCGCGAAAGTGTAAAAAATCAGACATTTTCTGAGTGACATTAAGTTAGCACCCGTCTACATTTTGGACTAGAAGAAAAGGCCGCTCCTGAGTGGATAAAAAAACGCTTGGTAAGAGCGGTTTCTATTAGAGTTAGAACTTAGATCTAAAGTTTTGATTATTTGCAGTCTTAACATAGCGCTATTGCCTTTGGGCGCAAGCCGATTTACTCTCCCGTGTATTACTGGTCGTAATAGAAGTTATTTCCAGGGATTATTGGAAAGTTATAAAGTTTCGGGCGTCCAGCGATACTTAATAAATGATAATTAAAGGAGAGCTTATGAAGTCTCACGCCAACAAGCTTGCAGTCGCAATTGCTGCTTGCTCACTCTCGTTGTCGGGGTTGACCCAAGCGCAGAAGCTGGAAGAGGTTGTTGTAACAGCGGCGAAGGTTGAAGCTTCGATTCAGGATACTCCCATTGCAGTAACTGCGTTTTCGCAGGAAGCTCTGGATTCCCAACTAATTAACGACGCGTCAGCGATGCAATTTTCGGTTCCAAACCTGACGCAGACCAAGGGTAACTTTACTGCTGGTGATATCCGTATTCGCGGTATTGGTTCAGGTGCGGTAGGTACCTTTGGTGACTCGGGCGTAGGTATTCACGTAAACGGCATTTATCAGGTGTCGACTCGAATCTTTGAGACACAATTTCTTGATATGGAGCGAGTTGAGGTTCTTCGTGGTCCTCAAGGAACACTTTACGGTCGTAACACCACCGGTGGCGTCATCAACTTGATAACAGCCAAGGCAGATCCGACCGAATTCAGCGCGAGCTTGGATGCAACCGTCGGTAACTATGGTGCGAGTCAGGGTCGATTCCACATCAACACGCCTTTGAGTGACACGTTGGCATTCCGCGCGGCAGGCATGATGCTGAACCGCGATGGTTTTACCGAAAACCTCTATACCGGCAATGATGTCGATGACCGCAGTTTGTGGTCTGGTCGTTTATCACTGACGTGGGATGCAGGTGAAAACACGCAGGTGAACTTCATGTACAGCATGTTCGAAGAGGACGACTCTCGAATGCGCTCTCAGAAGCAGTCGTGTAATACGGATCCTGCAGGTATTCTCGGTTGCTTGCCGGGTGATCCAACCTATGGTGTTGCGAATGGCGGTGGTATTGGTGATGCACTAATGGACTCGGTCGGTGGCATCAGTGACGGTGTGCAGACTTTTCTGGGCTTGGCAGCGGCGCAGCTTGGTATGAACCCAGGTAACGCGGCATTACTAGCTAATACGTCGCTGTTGGGCGATGGCTCGGCCGTATTTGTTCGACCATTCTTAATTGACAACAACCCCGATGATCGTCGTAAGGTCAACATGGATTACGAGCCGACGTACTTCGCTGAAGAAGAGATGTTCCAGCTGCAGCTGACCCATGACGCAGGTGACCTCACGTACAATTGGTCAACCGGCTACACGGAAACAGGTGTTCGCTCAACTGAGGATTACGAGAAGGGAGTGACTACAGGTGACTGGCAGCCTGCGCTCGATGCTCTGGTAGATCTAGGAAACGCGACACCACTGAGCCTCGCGCAATATGCTCAGTACCAGCAAGTTGCCGCTGGTTCGGGTGGTGCGCTACCAGCCATTCCAGATAGCTTGTTACCATTTATGGTTGACTTTGCCGGCCCTGGAAGTGCGATCTGGGCAGGTAATAGCGCTTTACTCGGTGGTTACGGTGCAGGAATTCCTGTTCTGATGCCAGACGGGACGCTCATTACAACGGGTCGTCAGTTTGGTGCGGACCAATCTATGTCAGACAACAAGGGCTGGTCTCATGAGTTCAGGGTTCAGTCTAGCTTTGATGGTGATCTGAACTTCATGATTGGCGCTTTCAATCTCGACTACGAAGGTCGCAACCACTACGTGGTGCGAAACGCGGGTATCGGTTTGCCAGGACAGATTCTGCCTATCAACCAGGCGGTCTTCCCAGCGCCATCTAACCTCACTGATCCTTCAAACGAGGTCAATCCTCACATGTGGGGCTATGAAAATGATACGCGGTTGTATGAGCTTGATGCACAGGCATTATTTGGTGAGCTCTACTATGACGTGAATCAGGATCTTCGCTTGACCTTTGGTGCTCGTTACTCAGAAGAAGAGAAGAAGAGTAAGCAGCGTACAATTTACGTAACGTTTGCCGATCTTCCTCCGCTCGACGCTGAGAACAATGCTTACGGTTTCCCGAAGTAT
>Ga0160423_10005685_pt1 | contig 10155 bp, 4 predicted proteins | sample CRUFie14St8metaG_FD_108191 | JGI IMG/M metagenome (GOLD analysis project Ga0160423, IMG submission 108191) | Marine microbial communities from the Costa Rica Dome - CRUD Field 142mm St8 metaG | ecosystem: Environmental > Aquatic > Marine > Oceanic > Photic zone | place: Costa Rica: the Eastern... | reverse complement strand
CTGCTTTAATAACTTCTTTAATTATGGCTGTTCCAAGAATTACAATGGCATTAATAAAATTTGTAGTTCAGGGTTTGCCAGAAATAGCAATAGAATTAGTAAAAGCAATAATTACTCAATTGCCAACATTAATTTATGAATTAGGTGTTGGTTTTGTTGAAGCCATTGGCCTTGCAATTACCGCATTTATTGACGCAATAAAAGAATTCTTCAAGGGAATTTTCGACTTCTTTACAGACATTTTTGGCGGAGATGATGAAGAGAGCCATGATGATACTCCTGGTGCTATAAAAGCTCCCGCAAAGGGTCTTCGTGCAAGATTTAAAGGTGGTGATTATATTATTGCCGCACAAAAGCCAACAGAAGTTGTTCGTCAAGCACTTCAATTGGCAGGAAAAACAAATAGCGCAATACCTTTTAGTTCTGATATAATCTCTCAACTTTCTGATTTAGCCTCCAGCATACCAAAAATAAACTTAGGAAGCTCTGGACTATTTGACGCAATTAATCTTTCCGGTGATAATTTCCAATCCTTAAATGCCGTTACAAGATCCATGACCAACATGGGTGATAAAACTGGCTTCGCAATGCGATCTGCTATGTCTCAGGCGATTACACCTCTTGTTCAATCTCAAATGAATAACCAAGCAGGCGTAACACAAGGAATGAGTCCGATTGACATTTCTGTTATAGCCGATGGTCGTGTTTTGGACGCTGTTCAAGTCTCAGCTATGGACAAAGGAAATGCGCCAAGACTGAAAAGAAGAATAAGAAATATGAGTGGCGTTAATGTAGGATTTAGTCGAGGAAGATATAATAACTTTAGTAAGTAGAGGATAGTGATGCCAAAATTTCCAGATCAATATATTTTAATTGGCGATGAAAATCTAAAAAATGCCACTGTTGTTTCCACTGATCCGACATCAGGAATTCGTTCTAAAAAAACTGGTCCTGTTATAGCGTCTGCAAGCAATGAAGGAGACATGACTGCTTTTCTGTCAGGAACACCAAGCACTAATGCTAAATATATTTTTAGAGGTCAAAGACAAGGAACAACAAATGATGGTACATTTGTTTGGAAATTATCAACAGAGCAAGATGAATCCTATAAAGGTGAACAAACACCCGGAGTGATACATAGTGTTTCTACTGTATCTCCAACACCAACAAACAACTTTTTTCCAAAATCATTGTTTACAGTATATTCAAAAAAACTAAATAAAGAATTTTGCTACTATACAAAAAATACAAATATTTTAAATATAGCACATAGAGATTACACCAGAAGAGGGGAAGGAGATTGGACTCAGACAACTTTTGATTTTAATTCTATTGGGAGAACATATAAACCAATTAATCGTGCAATAGATGGGGCTATTCTTAAAGATGGTTCTATTGTTGTCGCTTTAATATCTGAAAAAGATGTTGATGTTTATATTTCAACAGATGGTTTAATATTTGCTCTTCATGCTGAAAACCTATTTGCTGAACATTTTATCTTTCCATTTCAATTGTCTAATATACAGGTAAACGTATCTGGAAATTATATTGATATATCTTTAGTTTCTTCTGAAAACTATTTTGGAAGCAAAATTAGAAGTTTTATAAGTGCTGATAATGGTAGCAGTTGGAGCATTAGATCAACCGATGATCAAGACATTATCACTCCTGGTAAATGGAGCTTTCCTGCTCTTGATGAATCACAAGATGAAATCTGGTCAATAGGGTCAATTGATGATGAAGGTTCTTTTTTGATGCTTAATGTTTCTACAGAAGGAAAATTAGAGGGTTACTATGCGACCGGAAGCAGTGGATGGTCTTATGTAAGTGGATTTACAAAATCAAGTCTACTAATGACTAAACCGAAAATTGTCAACACATCTTCTTATATATACATATTTTTTCAAAGGCTAACAATAAGATCCACTGAAGCAGTAGGGGATCATGATAAAAATACTTTTGAAAATCTTGAACTATGTATTAGTTATTTTGATAAAGAGAATTTTGTTCTTGGTAGTTCTTATGCAAAGGCAATTGCAACCCATGAAGGAATAACCTCCTTTGAGGGATTAAATTATATGGTGTTTAGAGATTTATCTATTGTTGAAAATGGATCTGGAGGATTAAACTTTTTAACAAACTTAATAGAATTGTGTGGGGATCAGAAAAGAACTTTCCCTTTTTTCCGAATGGGTGGCTGGGATACTCATCCATTAAGGGATTATAACAGATTTAATTTTAGAGATAATATTATTGGTCAACCGCCAATTGAAAGATTTTTAGGTAGCACTAAACACCATATTCCTTATGATAAACCATATGTTATTCAATTTGAGTCTTTTGCTGGGACATTAGGTGGGGGGTTTGCTTGTAATATATTAACAACACCATGGGTAATGGAAAGAGATATTTCAACTGCGGGAACAGTGTTTGATTGGAACGCTGAAAGAATGAAATTAACCGATGCAGTTCAGGGTACTGAAACAGGGCTTATATACAAATACACACAAAGGCAATGCTTTGTTCCAAGTTCAATTGGCGTTACAACAGCAGCCAGTAATGGTGCAATAACTAATTTTGGGATTGTAGATGATTTTGGAAACCCAGCGTATCAAGCCTCTGAAAAAACTCCTTTGGTAAATTGGGCTTTTATACCTGTTGAGGAAGAGGGAACAAGTACAGGAATAACTGTTAACAGATATGGTCATGGGTCTTGTTACCGATTTATATGCAAAACATCAGCAGGCACAACCACAAACGGTGTTGACTCTATGACTGTTGCTGGACTAAGCACATATCTGGGAATTGATATGGTTCATAGCTCGCTAACTTCCGTAGCAACAACAAGGGTATTAAATCTTGAAGTTAGAATTGGAAAGGCAAATGCTTGCCTCTATGATGTTAATGGTGGATCTTCTGTTGCTGTTTTAACTCCAGATGTTGCCACATATGGGACAACCCCATTTTCCGATAATTTTTGGGAATTTAGACTTGCCATACAGCCATACAACAATGCAACTGTAGGAATAACGGTTGATTATAACGGATATATTGATCCGAAAGTCATTCTTCTTTGCAGAAGATTAGATAGAGAAGATTGGTCATACACTTCATATTTAGATTCATCAAACTTTAGTACTGATCATCCAGCTTCAACGATTGTTTTAAATCAAATGTGTTACTGGGGTCATAAAGAAAAACAAGGAAGTGGAGTTGAATCAGAATGGAAGTCAGTTGCATTTCATCAGGGCAATGACTTTGGTACTCTAGCCTCAATTGCTCTTGATTCAATCCCGACAAAGGGAGTAACACAAGCCGAGTTTGCAAGAGGTCGTTATCTATCTTCTTTCCCGACAATGATAGATGACACCTTATCAATTAGTTGGGGGGGAAGTGGAATGTCTGTTGGGGATACCTTTCATATGGATGTTGACCATACTTATGCTCCAACAAATCCAGTAAGATTCGAATCCCCTCGAATTAAGTTTCAATCAGTAGACAATCCGAGCCAGCCAACTGTTTCTATTATTTATCAGGCTCCAGATAATAAATCATTCAATCATGATAGTGTTGCTGTTTTCAATTCTGTTGGTGAAAAAGTTGAAATTTCTTACAGTAATGATTCTTCCAGTTTTGCTGGGGCAACACATACATTAAATTTATCAACAGACATAAAAGGAAGAATTGTTGGTGTTGATAATAACATTATAACTCTTGAATTAAGTTCAAATAATTATTCCTACGTTTACCAGCGCCAGTTTGCTTCATCGAATAAAAGAAATTGGTATTTAAAAACAACAGCCCTTCAATCAGGAAGTGGAACGACCTTATATAATGGTCCTGTTTACAAGATAGATAAGTCTATTTCTATTGGCTCCAATCAAATCCAAATGCACATAGACACCAATAATGTTTCATCATTTTTTCCCATATCTGCTGGGACTTGTCAAATACCAACATATGCTGTTGGTGTAACAATGACAGTTTTTGCTGATAGAGGAATAACGAATTTCAGTAGAGATTCTGGTAAATTTATGAAAGTAACAACAACAAGATTTGAATATGGAGCGCAAACAAGTGCCCAAATAGGAACAATAATTGCGGGATTAACTCAACCGTTTACTGTTCCTCTTGATTGGGCTTATAGTGATACAGAAACGCCAAACAACGAAACATTTACAACAAGAAGCGGTACAAATTGGAGATACGAAAAAGGACCAGCAGCCAGAAAAATATCCCTGAATTTACAGGGTGATATAAATGAGCGTTTTAGAAGCCAATTTAGATCAATTAGTAGAGGCTTATCAAAGTATGGTAAGAACCCGCTTGTTCTTGTTACGCTGCCTGAACCATTTGTGAATCAAGGTGATGTTTACGACAACGTAATTTTATCAAGATATGATACTGCAACAGATTTTAAAAATGAAGGCTGGCACTACGATCCAGATTTAGCCATCTGGACTCCTGTTGGTAGCATGTCAATGATATTTAGTGAGATCATATGAAACGGTCTATTTTCGATAATCTTTCAGATATTCTTTTTCAAGACAATAAAGGTGCAAAATTCCTTAATTCGCACTGGCAAACAGTTTTGACCAAAGATCCTTTGTTTACAGAAATATTTATGACTATTGATCTTGTTTTTGGTAACGGTAAATTACTCCGATTATCAAGCAATGAATTAGAGGTAACAGATGGCGAAAACAAAGTGGGATATTTGCCTTTGTTGATGGATGAACCAGCAATATCAACAAGTTATACGATAGGAAGTGGTGACGCTTCTCAAAGAACCATTGGAATTAGTTTAGATGGAAGACTTGTCGATGCTCCTTCAATCATAGCAAGCGGAAGAACTGTAGCTGGAGTTGGTCAAATATCTTTGCAATACGACGGGGGGGAATACAAAAATAGGCTTGTTCTTTTAGATGGGATCATGACAGGGGGTGTTGAGTTTGGATTCAAGGATGAGCCAATAACGCTCGATATAAGCGACCCCGTTGTGGCAAAAGACAGGATTGTTCCAGAATTATATATAACAAAAGAAGACTTCCCTCATATGCCAGAAGATCAAATAGGGCAAAAGTTTCCTATGGTTGTAAATGGATTTCAAGGCGGAGTTCCACTTATAAGAATTATCCCTTCCAGTCATTACGATTATGGTTGCACTTATGTTGTTTGTTTTGGTCATTCAGTCATTATTGAGTCTATAAAAATAGATGGAAATACTGTAGATCCAAATGATGTAGAAAGGGGATGGACTGTACTTAGGCAAACAACGCAATCAGGAATACCATATACTGCAGTAGATTTTGTTTTTCCTGCTTCGGTGTCTGCTGATCCAAACATGACAGATAGTGAGGCATTATACGGTTTGTGGCCTGATAGTGTAAGTGTTTATGCTCAAGTTTCTATTAATAGTCAACAACAAAAGTCAGCAATAGAATCAATTAAAGATTTAATATTAGAGAACAGCAATTATTCCCACAATGACTTTGACTGGAATTTGTATGCTAAATCAATATCAAGATGTCCTTTTATTGCAATTCAAATACTTCTAAATGGATCTGACACTGATAATACAGCAACGGTTATTGATTATATTCAATCAACTCTTTTGCCAAGCATACCAATGCTAAATATTGTCTTTAATCGTGTGGGAATTGGTATATTATTTACTGATAGAAGAATTGACAATTACAGTTTAAACCTTGTTAAAGGTCAAAATATTCTGATAGATAGAGTTTCCAGTATAAAAGAAACACAAATAACTGATGTTTTTAATTCTTTTAATTTAAAATATTCTTATGATGCTGAAAAAGACAATTATCAAAAAAACATTACAATAGACGCAAGTAATAATAAATTTTGTAAAATGTCTGAAGAGCTTTTTGGTAAAATAGAGCATGATGTAATTGAAAGCATAGTTTTATTTGATGATGAAACGGCAAATTATGTCTTAAATTGGTTAGCTGCACATAAGTCTCTTCCAAGATATGAAGTTCAATATAATGTCATTGCCAGTGCTGTTACCTTCATAGATATTGGTGATAATGTTCAAATAACAGATGATGAATTGGGATGGTCAAATGTTAGAGCAACAGTGACAGGCATAGAGTATAATCGTGGTAATATGATTCTTACATTCACTGCTTGGATATTATTTGATGGTGTAGACAAAAACACTTCGAGGTAAAAATGGCTATTTATGGAAAACTAACTCAAAATAGAGTGGGATACACAGCAACAGAATTGAATAACTCTTATGATCTGGCAATACAAAGACTAATAAGCATTTTACCAAGCGATAAAAAATACCCTAATGGATATGGAATAAATAGTGTTTATGATAATGTTGAACTTAAAGAGTCAGATCCTATGTCTGCTCAAATTGTTGACATAAACACAGTGACAGAAGCCGCAAAAACAAAAATAAGACAATGGTTAAGAGTTAATAACTTTTTATGTGTTACTTCAACAATAGAACCAGTTGCAGACAGCGATTTAGAATATATTGAAGATATGACCATAAAAGATGTTAATGATATAGTTAGTATTAAAATTCAAGACATGCTTGCTCCACAAGTAGCCGATGATCCAAGAATTATTGGTGATATATACTCTGCTGGCAATTACTCTTTTGGTAAATATTTTGATGAATTTGTTTATGGAATGATGGATCAATTTAGAGCATGGATACAAACAGGAACTTATTATCCATATCCAATTGATGTAACACAAAACATATATAACAATATGTATCAGCAAGCCGACAGAGAATACTCAAATATAGCCGTTCAAAGCAAAGTGCCTTCAAGTGTTTTTGGCTATGAAACAATGATGATAAACGCTTCCTCGCAACGTGGTCTTAGAATTAAGTCTGATGAAAGTAATTTAATTAATACTGGAACAGCATACCAAAGTACACCCTCATTAAGAGATGCCTCTGCATTATTAAATGTTGCAAGTTTTGCTCCAAATGGGCAACCTATATCTAATCATCAGCCACTAAGTAACACTGGTCAACAAGAGCAGCAGTTTAGTTTTGGCGAAGGAAACTCTGCTCCTTTTATTAAGGGTATAGGAAATTCTATTTTAAAGGGCTTGAACAATAGTAATAGTTTTGCCGCCCAACAATTTACCATTCAAGGCAATCCAAGAAAGGTATCTGCTGTTATAAAAAAGGTTATGCCCCTTTCTAAATCTGGTGTAATTGGAAATGCAATAACCAGCGACCAAGAAGAACAACAAGTGGCAACAGTTACAACAGTAATTAATGCCAATGGAAAAAGCGCAAATATTGACCCAAATTTAGAATCTCAACAATTGGTTTATAATGGCTTTGTTAAACTAAGAAAAGCCCCAAGATCAGCACTTTCTCGGCCTTTAGGCATATCTAAATTGCAATTCCATAGCGGTGGAGTTGGAACAACAATGATTGTAGAGCAATTGTATTCTTCAAATACAGGAACAGGCTTTATTCAAACAGGAAGTTTAGGAACAGAAACCTTCGATGACGAAGGATATGATTCATGGTGCATTGGTGCTGGGACAACTTTATTTACAATGAACATTGATTCAGATGTCGGGTATAACGGCTTTGCAGCGGGAACATCATATCAATATGGTCATATTGAAGAATTTGATAGTGGATGGACTGAAGGAGCCAGCCCATTCTCAAGAAAAGACAATAATAGAGAATACGCAGAAGATCTAACAACATTGATAAATGGAAGCAGAACAACATTCGATACAACTTACAATTTTGCACAAGGTTCCTTACGGGTGTTCTGGAATGGTCAAGCGCAAATTGAAGGAAATACATTTACAGTATCCAGTAATCTCAAATCATTTACAACTACATTTACAGCAAGCGGATCAGATGTTTTAGAAGTTGAATATACAAGATTTTACAGAACAGACTCTAATGATTTTAAATATAAAGCATCAACCTTGCGTTTGTTAAAGTACTAATATTAACAACAAATCAGTCAATACAATATATAGATTTATAACTACGATAGCTTGTTGTAGGCCTATTCTTTTTGAAAATAGATGCTATTTTGGTATTGCATTTATCATGATAAAACGTAGGAGTAAATAAATGGCTATACAGATAATTAGAAATCAGGTTATTGATGCTATAATTAATGAGGACAAATTAGATGCAAATGCAGTTGCTTTTGCTAAAATAAAGTCTTCAGATATAGAAACAGATCTTGGTCTCTCTGCAAGTTCTTCTAAAATCGCTAGAGCAGATGCTATTAAAAGTTATATTGATGCTGAAGTTGCTGGTGGAAAAACATCTTGGAAAGATAGTTGTATTGCAGCAACTACTTCAATAATTTCTGGATCTTACAACAATGGATCAAGCGGTGTTGGCGCAACCATTACAGCCACAGGAAACGGTGCGGCTTCTTTTGATGGAATTTCTTTAAGTTCTGGACAGCGTGTTCTTGTAAAAGACGGATGTAATGGAGTTACCCCAAATGGTGCAGCAAATGGTGTATATACTGTAACAACAGTTGGTGATGCTGGTAATCCTTTTGTATTAACTAGAGCTGATGATCACAATGCTGGTGGCGAAATTAATGGCTCTATTATTCCTGTTATTAAAGGAGACGATAACAGTAATCGAGCTTTTTTACTTAATGGACCATCTAATGGTGATCCATCAATCGGAACCGATGCAATAACTGCTCAACAACGCAGTGCGCTTGGGCTTGTTAACGCTGGCGCTGGTGTTGGAAAAGTTGCTGATTCAACTGCTGGTCATGACAAAATTGAAGTTGAATTGCAAACAAACGGTGGTCTTAAATTTAATACCGCTGGTGATGCTGGAAAAATTCAAATTGATCTTGCTGCAAGCAAAGCGGTACAAATCGTAGGTAGTTCTCTTGATTTTGTAATTGACGGCTCCACCTTATCACAAGGTGCTTCAGGTGCAAAAGTTGCTGATGCTGGAATTACAGCCACACAACTAAATACATCTGTTGCTGGTGCTGGTCTTTCTGGTGGTGCTGGAACAGCATTAGCCGTTGATGTTAACGAATTGAGTGAAAAAGCTGCTGATGCCGTTGCTGGTGACTTTATTGCTATCGCTGATTCAGAGGACAGCAATGCAAGTAAAAAGATTTCTGTTACCAATCTTGTTGATCTTATGGATGGTGATGGACTTGCTGCCACTTCTGGTGTGCTTGCTGTTGATCTTGCGACTGATCCTGGTCTTGAGTTTAATAGTGCTAAACTTCGAGTTAAATTGGATGGAGCGACATTAAGTCGTGGTGGTTCAGGTATGAGCGTTGCCAGTGTTCCAAATGCCTTAACTGCCGGAAATGGTTTAACTGCTGGTGGAACTTTTGATGGTGCTGCCGCAAGAAGTTTTGCTGTTCAAGCTGCTGATGCTTCCATTAGTGTTGGTGGTAGTGGTATCGCAGCCGCTTTCGCTGCTAACAGTGGTCTTGAAAATAGTTCTGGTATCCAATTAAAGTCTGCTCTTGCTGGTAGTGGTCTTAGTATTGCCGCTGCTGCTGGAGACCAAGTCCTTAATCTTAACGTTGACAACTCAACTGTTGAAGTTAATAGTGATACTCTTCGCATTAAAGATCTCGGTGTTGCTACAGGAAAAATGGCTGATGATGCCGTTACCTTTGCAAAACTTGGCATTACCCCGCAAACTGAAGTTTTCACTGGAAATGGATCTACTGCTGCTTATACATTAAGTTCACGAATTGACGCTGCTCAAATAGCTGACTTTAAAAAGATTGTTCGTGCATATCGAAATGGTATTCGTATTGAATTTGTTGCTTCAGGCGCAAGTGGAACAGATCAGTATGAAATCTCCGACAATGGCTCTGCTACAGTCATTACTTTAGGAGCGAATCTTGATAACGGATCAAAACTTATTGTTGACTATTTTGCATAATTAATTTAATTAGCAACTTGAACATGATAGGCTGTCTCTTATTTAATTAGGGGACAGCCTTTTTATTTATGGTTGCTTAGGGGATGTTATTATGCTGTTTATTGTCTATATTCAAAGAGGCAAAAACATATTACCTATTGTTTGCGAAGATGTTCAAAAACACCCTATGCTTCGGGGGTATTTGCTCCTTGTGAATGTTAAGGGGGTTTCGGATCAACTAATCCCTAAACTGT
>Ga0160423_10005684_pt1 | contig 10157 bp, 5 predicted proteins | sample CRUFie14St8metaG_FD_108191 | JGI IMG/M metagenome (GOLD analysis project Ga0160423, IMG submission 108191) | Marine microbial communities from the Costa Rica Dome - CRUD Field 142mm St8 metaG | ecosystem: Environmental > Aquatic > Marine > Oceanic > Photic zone | place: Costa Rica: the Eastern... | reverse complement strand
TTTGCCCGGCGCGTGTGGCTGGATCTCGTTGGGCTGCTTCCGCCGGTAGGTGAATTGAAAAAGTTTGTGGCAGATCCCTCGCCCGACAAACGGGCCGCCCTAGTGGATCAATTGCTTGATGACAATCGGGCCTACGCTGATCATTGGATGAGCTTTTGGAATGATCACTTGCGTAACGCCTACTTCGGTCCCGGCTTCATCGACAACGGCCGCGCGCAGATCACCGCCTGGCTGTACCGCGCGCTCTACACGAACAAGCCGTACGACCAATTCGTCAGCGAACTGGTCGGCGGCCAAGGCGATGCAGCCGGGTTTGTGAAGGGCATCAAGTGGCGCGGCGCCGTGAACGCCAGCCAACGCCGCGAGATGCAGGCGGCACAAAATGTTGCGCAAGTGTTCATGGGCACCAATCTGAAGTGTGCCTCGTGCCACAACAGTTTTGTGAATTACTGGAAGCTGGAGGACGCCTACTCGCTCGCCGCGATCTTTGCCGATAACAGCCTCGAACTGCACCGCTGCGACAAGCCGACCGGCAAGCCCGCGCAGATGCGTTTCATCTTTCCTGAATTGGGTCGCATCGACGCCGAGGCGCCCACTGCCCAGCGACTGCAACAGCTAGCCACACTGATTACTGCCGAGCCGAACGGTCGCCTGCGCCGCGTGGTCGTCAACCGCCTCTGGGCCCGGTTGCTGGGGCGCGGCCTCGTGGAGCCGCTCGATGATCTGGATCAGCCCGCGTGGAACGCCGATCTGCTCGACTGGCTCGCCGGCGATCTTGCCGCCAATAAACACGATCTCAAGCACATCCTGCGTCTCATTTGCACCAGCCGGGCCTATCAACTGCCTTCGCGTGAAGCCGGCGAAGGCGCCTTTGTCTTCCGCGGCCCCGTACCCAAGCGCCTGCAAGCTGAGCAATTCGTCGACGCCCTCTCCGCCCTCAGCGGCCAATGGCAAAACAGCCGAGCCTTCCAGCGTTTGGACGGCCGCAAACAAGGCGGCCAAATCGGCGCGGTGAACGGCGTGCTCGCCGAGCACGCACCGAAACCGAAGCCCACACCACCGGCCACGGGTAAACCGCCCGCGCCGGTTTGGATTTGGGATCAAAGCAACGCAGCGACCTTTGCCCCCCTGGAAACCATTTACCTCCGCAAAACCATCACCCTGACGGAAGCCCTCAAATCCGCCCCGACGATCGCCACCTGCGACAACGAATTTACCCTGTTCGTCAACGGCCGGCGCATTATCGAAAGCAAGAACTGGGCGGCCCCGGTCAAGTTCAACATCGCAAAGCATCTGCGACCGGGCCGCAACGTGATCGCCGTGCAGGCCACCAACATCGCCGCCGGCGCCGCGGGCTTTATTCTGCGCGCCAAGCTTGGAGACACCTGGCTGCTCTCCGATGACACGTGGCTCGTCACCAAACATAAGCACGCCAACTGGCACACTCCGAATTTCGAAACCCAAGGCTGGAAACACGCCGCCATAAGCGGTGCCGCCAGCCGCGCGCCCTGGAATCTCGGTGCTGCCTTCGACGCGCCAACCGTCGTGGGCGCGGAACTAACCGAGGTGCGCGCCGTCCTGTCGCGACTCGACCCGCTCCAGCTCGCTCTAGGCCGGCCCAATCGCGATCAGATCGTCACCACCCGCGACACCCTACCCACGCTGTTGCAAGCGCTCGAACTCACCAACGGCACCACGCTCGACAACACCTTAAAAACCGCCGCCACCAAATGGCTTCAGGACGAACCCAACCCCATCGCCATGGCCAACGGCATCTACCAAACCGCCCTTGGCCGATTACCGAACCACGCCGAACGCGAGATCGCACAGGACCTGCTCGGCGACAAACCCACCCCCGAAAGCACCGCCGATCTACTTTGGATCATCGTAATGCTTCCTGAATTTCAACTCATCCGCTAAACTCACATGAAGATGGAACTCAATCGCCGCAATTTTTTGAAAGGCTCTACCGCCGCGCTCGGGGCGACGGCTTTGCCTGCGTTGGCCAAGGAAGAGCCGAAGCTGAACGCCTCGGCGGATACGGTCATTTTGTGTTGGATGGCCGGCGGCATGGCGTCGACCGAGACGTTTGATCCCAAACGCTATACGCCGTTTGAAAAAGGACTGAAGAGCGATCAGGTGCTAAGTACATTTCCGGCGATCGATACGGCCGTGGATCACATCAAGGTCTGTCAGGGCTTCGAGCAAGTGGCCAAGGTGATGGATCGAGGCACCTTGATCCGCACACAGGTCGGCGCGGATCTCGGCCACATTTTACACTCGCGGCATCAGTACCACTGGCACACCGGCTACGAGCCACCGCTCACCGTCGCCGCACCACACCTCGGCGCTTGGATCGCCCATGCTCGCGGGCGCAATCATCCGGCGCTCCCAGCTTTCATCGACATCGGCCAAACGCCCAATGGCGAAAGTGAGGAGATCAAGGCGTTCCAAACAGGCGGCTGTCTCGGCACTGAATACGGGCCGTTCACCATTGATGATCCGGCCAACGCCATCAAGGCCGTGCGGCCGCCGGCCGGCATGAGCCCCGTGCGGTTCAAGGCGCGGTATCAGAATTATCTTCGCCTGCTCAAAGCCAGCCCGGACTTTCAACAGGGGGATTCGGACAAGCGCGCGCAGCTGCTCAAGTCCATGGACGAAGCGTTTACGCTGCTGAGCAGCCCGGCAGCGAAGGCGTTTGATCTCGCACTAGAACCGGAGAAAAACGCCGCACCCTATGGCAACGGCAAGTTCGGCCGTGGCTGTTTACTCGCCCGGCGACTGACTGAGGTGGGCGCACGGTTCATTGAAGTCACCAGCGACTACGGCCCGTTCAAACGCTGGGACACGCACGAGAACGGCCACACCCGCTTGGCCGCCCTAAAGAAGGATATCGACCGGCCGCTCGCGCAGTTGATTCTGGATCTTGAGGAGCGTGGCCTGCTCAATCGCACGCTGATCGTGCTGGCCACCGAGTTCAGCCGAGATATGCTCGTAGAAGGCAAACCGGACAAAGAAGTGCGTGGGCAAGTGAAACAGCCCGATATAATTAACGAGCTGAAGTTCTACGGCATGCACCGGCACTTCACCGCGGCCGGCAGTGTGTTGATGTTCGGCGGAGGTGCCAGCCGCGGATTCCTTTTTGGCAAGACGGCTGATGAGCGCCCGTGCAAGACTATCGAAAATCCCGCCACTATCACCGATATCCACGCCACTATTTTCCGCGCCATGGGTATCCCGACTGACTATCACACCACCACCGAGAAACGGCCCTTCTATGCCACCAAGGACGGCAAAGGCCGCCCGCTAAAAAGGGTTTTGGCGTAAACTCTTGCACCGGTCCACAGCACTTTGCATCATCCAGCCATGGAAATCACCAACGCCCGGTTGATCCTGCCCGATGCAATCGAACGTGGTTCGCTGAGTATCCGCAACGGCCGCATTCAAAAGGTCTCCAAGGACGCCAAGCCCGCCGCCAAATCAAAAGGCGACCGCATGGATCTGCGCGGCGGCTTTCTCGCGCCGGGCTTTGTAGACCTGCACATCCACGGCGCACTCGGCCGCGACACCGTGGAGGCCCGCCTCGACGCTTTCCGCGAGATCACCGATTTTCATCTCAAAGGCGGCACCACATCCCTAACCCTCACCACGCTGTCCGCGTCGCAACAGGATATTCTATCCACGCTCGACGCCATTGCCCCAATTCATAATCAATCACTGGGTGGCTCCCGCATCGTCGGCGTTCACGTGGAAGGCCCGTTCATCAACAAAGCCCGTGCCGGCGCGCAAAACCCCGATTACTGTCGCAACCCGTCCGCCAAGGAATGGGGACCCATTTTGAAATACGGCGCCCTCATCACCCAGATGACCCTTGCGCCCGAGCTGCCTCGCGCCAATGTGCTGATCAAGGCCCTCCGCAAAAACGGCACCATTGCCAGCGCCGGCCACACCGATGCCACCGAGAAAGATTTGTTCCCCGCCCTCAAGGCCGGCCTGAACCAAAGCACCCATACCTTCAACGCCATGAGTGGTCTGGTGAAAAAAGGCCCTTACCGAATGGCTGGCATGCTGGAGTTTGCCCTCGCCTACGATGACATTAGCTGCGAACTGATCGCCGATGGACAGCACGTTCCGCCTGTACTCATGCGCATGCTCTTTAACGCCAAGCCGCGCGATCAAGTGGTGATCATCACCGACGCGACTAAAGGGGCAGGCCTCAAGCCGGGCACGAAGTTCGAAATGTACGGCATCCAGGCCCGCGTTACCCCAACCACCGCCGAGGTGGTCGATGGCCGCGGCTTGGCCGGCAGCACACTGACCATGATTCGCGCCGTGGAAACCGCCGTGGAACAAGCTGAGATCCCTTTGGTAGACGCCGTTTATATGGCCACTCTAAACCCCGCCCGACAACTCGGCCGGGATGCAGAATTCGGTTCTCTGGAAAAAGGCAAACGCGCCGATCTGGTGTGGTTCGATAACCGATACCGCGTGCGCGGGGTATGGCTGGACGGCGAACTCCGCCACCTTGCCTAGAGCGCCTCGGCTAGCGCCTCCGGCAATGTCCGGTACTGCGGCACAAACCCAAGGTCGCCTAGGCGTCCCGGCTGAACACGCGTGCTGGAAAGTAGCATTTCATCAGCCGCCTCACCCAAAAGCAATCGCAACCCCCAAGCCGGCACCGGCAACAATGTCGGACGCTTCACGGCCGCGCCCAGAGCCTTGGTAAATTCGAGGTTCCGGACCGCGCCGCCCACCAAATTTACCGGCCCCGCCGCGCGATCGTTCGTCATCAAGAAATCCACCGCGCGCACCGTGTCGGCCAACCCAATCCACGGCATCCACTGCTGCCCTGAACCCAGTCGCCCGCCCAAGCCCAACCGGAATGGTAACCGCATAGCCGCCAAAGCGCCGCCTTCAGCACCCAGTACAATCCCCAATCGCAAATGTACCACCCGAACGCCGGCCTGCTGCGCCGGCCGAGTCGCCGCTTCCCATTCACCACACAGATCTGCCAAAAATCCCGCACCTTGGGGCGCCGATTCGTCCACCACCGTATCCCCGCAGTCGCCGTAAAACCCAATCCCGGAAGCCGCCAGCAGGACTTTTGGTGGTGAATCCGATTGCGCAATTTGCTGACACAACAGTTTCGTTCCCTGAATGCGGCTCTCACGAATGCGCGCCTTTTTCCCCGCCGTCCATCGGCCCGGTCCCAAGGATTCCCCCGCCAAATGCACAACCGCTTCGATCCGTTCGAGTGCCGTGGCATCCATCTCCCCGTCGGTCGGTGCCCATTGAAAATCGGACCGGTCTCCTCGCCCCAGTGTATGCACCTCATGCCCAGACCAATGCTGACGCAACGCGCTTCCCAAAAACCCACTGCCTCCTGTAATTAGAATTCGCATGAAGAACTGGCACCCCCGGCAGGACTTGAACCTGCGACGCTCGGTTTAGGAAACCGACGCTCTATCCAGCTGAGCTACGGGGGCCCCGCGGGCATCATGTGAAATGCTCGCTGTTTTGGGAAGCCTACTTGCGAGCGTCGACGCACACCAAATCGCCAGCGGCGTTGCGGGCGTAAATGCGGCCGTGGGCAAGGACGGGGACGGTCCAGCAGCGGCCCTGCAAGACTGGGGCTTCGGTGGTGGCGTTGAAAGCCTTGGGGGAGGCTGGGGCCAAGGCGAGATTGCCGGTTTCACCCAGGACGAGTAGATGGTTTTGCACGGCCATCAGGGAGCCGCAGAGATAGCCGTCTTTACGCCATTGCACGGTGCCGTCAGCCCAGCGCAAACACACGAGTTGTTTGGGGCCGCGCGTGTGGGTGTTGCCGTCGAATCCATAAAGATAATCGCCAAGCACCACGGAATTGTTCATGTGGTTGCTGAGATTCTTATTTTGGTAAATCTCTCGAAGGTCCGTGCCGGTGAATTCATACAGTGCACAGCCACGCCGGTAGCCGGTGGAAATAAAGATTTTGTTACCGATGATGATGGGCGTAGTGGAGTTGGTGCGGAAAGAGGTGCGCCAATCCTGAAAGGCCACGGTTTTGCCGTTGGCGGCGTCAAGGATGACCAATCCATCGGTCTTTAAGGTGGCTAGATAGGTTTTGTTTTTGAACTGGAACGCAATGGGCGAGCCATAGGCCGGCTTGTAAGCCTGGCTGCGCCAAATTTCTTTGCCGGTGGTTTTATCCAATGCACACGTGAATGTTGCCTCTACGATCAACAGATTGCCTAGGACTACCGGCGAGGCGGCAAAACCCCATTCGGGCGGGCGCGGCAGTTCGGCTTTGGCCATCAGGTCCACGGTCCAATGTTTCTTGCCCGTCGCGGTGTCATAGCAGACCAGTCGACCGGATTTGCTCACACCATAGACTCGTTTTCCATCGACGGTAGGCGAAGCGCAGGGGCCGCCTTCATGAAGGTAATCAACCAAGGCCGCCGGATAAGTGTCGGTCCAAACGGATTTGCCCGTGGCGGCGTCAAGGCAATGAAAGGTCTCCTGATTGCCCTGACGTTGACCGGAACAGCCCAAGGCAAACACGCGCCCTTCGGCCACGGCCATACTGGAAAACCCAATACCGATCTCAGCACGCCAAGCGATTTTACTAAAATCCGCCAAGGGAACGGGTTCAGCCGAAATCCCTGTGTGTGCGGGGCCGCGCCAATTCGGCCAATCGGCCGCAAGGGAAATGCCGTAGGTAAGGACAAAAATCACGATGTATCGCATGGTTTGAGGATATTGGGCCTTTCACTGGCCGAAAAGCTCCCTTTTTTGCCAGAAACACATGTGGATAAGGTGAGGATAAACCTGCCCTTTTTTAATATCGCTTTTAGAAACCACTCTTTTTCAGAGGTTTATGAAAAAATTTCCCGTTAGTCTTTGTGGGAATAATATCTGCACAAATACTGAATAATCTGTTTTTTGGTGTGAATTGGTCGCTATAGGAAGGATGTTTTTTACGACTTTTTGAACTTTTCTGTCGAAAACATGCTTTTCACTCATATTACATGGAAAGGCATGATTTTGGGGATAGGGTGTGTTAGGCTTACTTTTCGCCCATGAGTCGAGTGCCTTCACGTTTTATTAATCGCGAATTGAGCTGGTTGGAATTCAACCAGCGGGTGATGGAGGAGGCTCTAGATTCAACCAATCCACTGCTTGAGCGGTTGAAGTTTTTTTGCATCGCCAACTCAAATCTCGATGAGTTTTTTGAGGTGCGTATTGCAGGACTGAAACAGCAGATTGAAAGTGCCGTGGTTAAGCGTAGCCTGGACGGGCGCACACCCACGGAGACTTATCAGGCGGCTTCGCTGCGGATACATAGGATGGTGGACGATCTCTGTCGCTGCTGGCGCGATGATTTGCATCCGCAGTTGAATGAGAAAGGATTTCGCTTTCATGAAATCGAAGCTTTATCAGACAGCAATCGCAAATGGTTGGAGGATTTTTTCGATAAAAAAGTTCGCCCCGTACTGACGCCACTGGCGGTGGATCCCTCCAAGGCGTTTCCACTGATCCTCAACAAATCGCTCAATATCATCACGCGCGTCGAACGACAAAGCAAACGCGGCATTGAACAACGCCTATGCATTGTACAGGTGCCACGAGTGATCCCACGTCTTGTCCAGCTACCGCATGGAGACACCTCGCATGAGTACGTATTCCTGGCAGATGTCATTTCGCATTTCATCGAGTCCCTTTTCCCGGGCAACAAAGTACTCGGTAGTTGGCGCTTTCGCGTGACCCGCAACAGCGAATTGTATGTGGATGAGGAGGACGCGGATAACATCCTCAAGGCAGTGGAAAACGAATTACGCAACCGCCGCCGTGGCCACGCTGTACGTCTCGAGGTAGACCACGATACGCCCCAAGAACTCGTTCATGAGCTACTTGAAAAACTCGAACTCTCAGAGGAGGATCTGTACCGTATTCACGGTCCGGTGAACCCCATTCACCTGAACGGCCTGTTAAAAGGGGATCATTCGCCTGAATTACGCGACGCCCATTTCGTGCCGGCACCAGCGCCAGTGTTCCGAAAACGCACAAACATCTTCGAAGTCATTCGTAATCAGGACGTACTGCTGCATCATCCGTACGAAAGTTTCGAGTGCGTGGTGGAGCTGCTGGAACAAGCGGCGGGGGATCCCAAGGTGCTGGCCATCAAGCAGACGCTGTATCGCGCCGGCAGCGATCCCCGCATTGCCGGCGCCCTCATGCGCGCGGCGCAAAACGGCAAACAGGTGGCTGTAGTGGTGGAGTTAAAAGCCCGGTTTGATGAAGCCAGCAATATTCGTTGGGCACGGGAGCTGGAAGAGGCCGGTGTACACGTTAGCTACGGGTTGGTTGGCTACAAAATTCATTCCAAGCTCTGCCTGATCGTGCGTCAGGAAGAAGATGGCCTGCGACGTTATGTGCACCTCGGCACCGGTAATTATAATCCGACCACGGCTAAACTATACACGGACCTCGGCCTAATGACCTGTCGGCCGGAATACGGCGAGGACGCGGCGGCGGTGTTCAATTTGTTGACCGGTTTCTGCCAGTTCGAGGGGACAACCAAACTGATGGTGGCCCCGTTCGAATTCCAATCGCGCACGTTGGAACTCATCAAACGCGAAACCGATTATGCCCGCGCCGGCAAACCCGCAAGGATTGTCGCCAAGATGAATTCGCTGGTGGATAAGCCCGTGATTGAAGCGCTCTACGAAGCAAGCCAGGCGGGCGTAAAAATTGATTTAGTCGTACGCGGAATCTGCTGCCTGCGGCCAGGGGTGCAAGAATTCAGCCCCACGATCACCGTGCGCAGTATCGTGGACCGGTTCCTAGAGCACAGCCGGATTTATTATTTCGCCAACGACGATACCCCAGAGATTTATGTGGGCAGCGGCGATTGGATGTATCGGAATTTTAAGAAACGCATCGAAGTAGCCTTCCCGATTGAGGAGCCGGCGCTGCAATCGCGGATCCTCCAGGAAATTCTGCCAACTCATTTAGGTGATAATGTGAAGGCGCATCAACTACTACCCGATGGCACCTACGAGCAGCTCACATCCGTCGACACCGACACGACGGTGCGCAGTCAGTTGAAATTCATGGAACTCAGCCGTCAAGCCGTGGAGCGACCTCAGCAGGGCTCCCTTGAATTCACTGTCGCCTCAGCCCCGCCGGAAAACCAAAACCAGAGTGTAGCCTAACGCTTCGGACAGGCGGCCAGCGATTCCTTAGCGAATATGGCGGCTCCATGAATGCCGCCGTCATCGCCTAAGGTACTGGGCAAAATCTTGATGCCCTCAATGGTGCCCGGCAACACATGTGACGCAGCGGTCTTACGGATGATCGGCATCATCACCTTATGTAGCGCCTCAATCACTCCGCCGTTTAGCATGACATATTCGGGTCCAAACGCGCTGATAATCGCCGCCAAACCTATGCCAGTATCCTCCGCAGCTTCCTTGACGATGCGTTTGACCAACGGATCCCGCTCAGCCAAGGCCATGCGCAGATGCCTACTGCGTACGCCGGTGAGGTGCTGCCCGAGCTCGTCCAGCAGCATCGTCTCTTCTCCTTCCAGTACCGCCTTACGTAGGTGCCGTACTATGCCCGTGCGACTAGCCAGCGATTCGAGGCTACCGCGGAAACTATGCGCGGTCTTTAGCCCGTTTTTATCGATGGTCATCTGGCCAAACTCGCCGGCAGCATAGTTGTGCCCGCGGAACAATTCGCCATTCAAAATCACCCCGCCGCCAAATCCCGTACCAAGAAAGGCGCCAACCATGTTCTTTGGTTTGCCTTTCAGCTCCACGCGATGGATGCCGAGGGTAAACAGATTGCAGTCGTTATCGACAAAAACCGGCACGCGCAATCGCCGGCGCAGGATGGACTGGATGGCCACCTCATCCCAATGAAGATTGTAGGCATTAAACACACGTCCCTTAATCACAATGCCGGGCACGCCCAACCCAATGGCGCGAATATCGGCCATGCGGAGACCCTGATCCTCCACTAACTCACGCGCGGCACGTACGATGCGATCGATCACTACGTCCCCTCCGCGGTCGGCCTTAGTTTTGATCTTCCACTTGGCCTTTAGCTTCAGCGACTGGTCGAAGAGGCCGGCCAAAATCTTTGTTCCCCCAACATCAATACCAAGGGTGTAA
>Ga0160423_10005683_pt1 | contig 10157 bp, 10 predicted proteins | sample CRUFie14St8metaG_FD_108191 | JGI IMG/M metagenome (GOLD analysis project Ga0160423, IMG submission 108191) | Marine microbial communities from the Costa Rica Dome - CRUD Field 142mm St8 metaG | ecosystem: Environmental > Aquatic > Marine > Oceanic > Photic zone | place: Costa Rica: the Eastern... | reverse complement strand
GCAAATGCAAATCATACAAATCAATATCCAGCAAACACAGACGGCTCAACAAATTCATCTTATTGGGAATTAGTAATATCAGGATTTAAGTTTGTAAGTGGTGGTTATGACGCAGCCACAACTTATAATATTGGTAATACTGTAAGATATGTTTCATCTCTTTATGTGATGAAAAAAGACAGACAAGTAAATATTACTCCAGGTACAGACGCTACAGTATGGGAAATTATTACTGAAGGAGATACTGGTGCTGTTATTAATACAAGAGGTGACTTATTAACTAGAGATGGTTCAGGTTCTGCTAGATTACCTATTGGTATTCCTGGTGCAGTCTTAACTACAGACGGCACAGACCCAATTTGGTCAAACGCTGAAGGTAAAAATGTTATCTATGTTGCTAACTCAGGTGACGATACAACAAATGACGGTTCACAATACAGACCTTACAAAACAATTTATAAAGCATTAACAACTGCCACATCTGGTGATATTGTTGACTTTGATACAGTTACAGGTGGTACAGGCGGTGTTCCAGGAACTTACGACTTAGTACAAACAGGAACAACTGGCGGTGGTCAAAATGCAACTATTAGAGTTGTCTTAGATGGTTCATCAACTCCTACAATTGATATTACAAATGGTGGTAATACACACGCAGCTGGCGACACAGTAACATTTGGTAATATATCAACTGACGGCAGTACCGTTCAAGGTGGTGGTATGACTGATATTACTATTAATGTTGTATCAGCTTCAATTGGTGATGTTGTTTATGTTAAAAACGGTGTTTATAGAGAAGAATTGCCTCTAGTAGTTAAAAAAGGTGTAACATTAAGAGGTGAATCTTTAAGAGGTACCGAAGTTAGACCTAAAACAGGAACAGGTTCACAAATTAAAACAATTACAGTAGGTGCAGGTGGTACTGGCGGTACTCCAGGAACTTACAATTATGTTCACGGTTCATCTACATCAGGAAGTGGTATTGCCGCTTCAGCAGTATTTAATATTGTCACAGACGGTTCATCTACACCGACAGTGACAGTTTATCATGGCGGTGCTCATTTTGAAGTAGGCGATACTATTACAATCGCAAGTGGTGATATTGGAAACGCAGGTTCATTAGTTCTAACTGTAGCTTCACTTGAAAATAATAATGCTTCAAATATGTTCTTAGTTAATAACTCAACTAATATTACTTTAATGTCTATGAGAGGATTAGACGGAACGCCAGGTGCAGGTGGCACAAGTAAGGCTGCTGTAGTGTCTTTAGACCCTAGCGCCGTTGTTACAAGTGTTTCTCCTTATATTCAAGATTGTACATCATTTAATACATATGCAACAGGTATTCAAATTGATGGACATTTACACGAAAATTTAAGTCCAAGTGGTAATAAATCTATTCTTGCAAATGACTTTACACAAATCAACTCTGACGGTATTGGTGTTCATGCATTAGGTGGCGGCCGTGGTGAGATGGTTTCTGTCTTCACTTATTATTGTGATAAGTCATTCTTTGCTGAAGATGGTGGATTTATTAGAGGTCTAAACTGTTCATCTGCTTATGGTGAATTTGGTGCAGTTGCAGATGGTACATTAGCCGCTGAAACTCCTGTTTCTGTTGTTTCTCGTGGTGAGATGTTACAATATGCTACAGCAGGATTTATTGGTGCTGCTACAGAAAGTGATGTTTCAGATACAGTTTCAACTTCAGGAACACCAACAGCAGCTGCAATAGTAGGTGATACTTCAGGCGCTACTGCTACAATTATTAGAGTTAATATTTCACTAGATTACTTACACATCACAGGTAGAAGTGGTAACTTCCAACAAGGTGAAACTTGTACAGTTACAAAAGACGATAGTTCAACTTATCAATTAACACTATCAAGTTCATTCGGTGATAGTACAGCTGCTCAAACTGGACAAGTTGGTCCACTTATTGCAGTAGATAGTTCAGACGGAACATTAGGAAGTGGAGATGTAATTACTGTAGGTTCAAATGTTCAATTTGCCGGCGATTCAAAATATTACAGAATTTCTGGTTTTTCAGAAACAAATCTATCAAATGAAACTGCCTTAATAAGATTGACAGAAAGTATAACTACTCTTAAAGCTGTTGCAGATAACACTGCTACAACAGTTACAGAAAACTTTTCAAATGTTCGATTAACAGGACATGACTTCTTAGATATTGGTACTGGTGATTTTGCTTCTACAAATTATCCAAACACACCGACACAAGCCGCTTCTCAGGATGATGAGGTGCAAGAATTAAATGGTGGTCGTGTTTACTTTACATCAACTGACCAAAAAGGTGACTTTAGAGTTGGTGATTTATTTAGAATTGAACAGGCAACTGGTGTTGCAACACTAAACGCAGACGCATTTGACCTTTCTGGTTTGACAGAATTACAACTTGGTTCTATTGGTGCTGAGTTAGGTGCTACAATTAATGAGTTTAGTACAGACGAAACATTATCAAATGATAGTAACTCTGCTGTACCAACAGAAAGAGCTGTATTTGGTTTCGTAAAAAGAGATAAAATGGGTACTGACGCTATGGTACCACCAACAGGTACAACTGCTCAAAGACCTACAGGTGGTGATTTATTTACAGGTGCGTTGAGATTTAACTCTTCACTAGTAACTTGGGAAGGTTATAACGGAACACAATGGACAGGACTAGGTGGTGGTAATCCTTGGTCAACATTTACTGCTGATGGTTCTACTACTTTAACAGTAGCTGCAAATGATAGATACTTTGTAGATACAACAGCAGCTGCTCAAACAATAAACTTACCAGCTTCACCTCTAACTGGTGATTCAGTTTCGTTTATTGATTTAGCAGGCACTTTTGATACAAACAATTTAACAATTGGTAGAAACAGTTTAAAGATTATGGGTTTAAGTGAAGACTTAGTAATTTCAACTGAGGATACAGGTATTCAGTTAGTTTATACAGGCGCAACATATGGTTGGAAGTTAGTACAAAACTTCTAATAAAGGATAAATAAGGGTATGAGTAATTTAAGAGACTTTACAGGAAAAAACAGACGATTTAGTGGTTCTGATTCAATCAGATTACCAAGAGGTTCTACAGCAGAAAGAGTTACTGCTGAGACTGGTGAAATCAGATTTAATACTACTTTAAATAAGGCTGAGTATTATGACGGTTCCGGTTGGGTAGTTATTGATAGTCCTCCTACAATTTCTAGTTTATCTGTTAGTTCATTTGACGCAGCTGATGATACATTTACAATTAACGGTGGTAACTTTTCAAATTCAGCTACAGTTCAAATAATTGCAGCTGACGGTGCAGAGTTAGCTCCTTCAGTAGTAACTAGAAACTCGTCATCTTCTATTACTTGTACAATCGGTTCTACAATTTTAACAGACGCACAAACTTCCGGTTCTGACCCTTATGATGTCAAAGTTACAAACGCTTCAGGTTTGGCTGCAACTATTGAAGACGCTTTAGCTTATACACCTGCCTTTTCATTTACAACAGCTGCTGGTTCTTTAGGTACTTTAGGTTCTTCAGCAAGAGCAATATCAAATATTACAACGGCTTGTGGCGGTACATCTCCTGACCCGGATGACTCAATTACATATTCAATTACATCAGGTGCATTAGGTGGAGGTATTTCTTTAAGTTCTTCAACAGGTGCATTATCAGGAACAGCAGACGCAGTTGGTTCAAACACAACATATAATTTTACAGTTCAAGCGGCTGTTGATGTGGATGGTTTAGGTTCAGTTACAAATTATACTAGAGCATTTTCTTATACAGTAAATGCACCAGTTGTTCAATCATTTACATCTACAGGTAGTGGTACTTTCAATGTACCTTCAGGTATTTCGTCTATGCAAGTTTTAGTAGTTGCAGGTGGCGGCGGTGGTGGTCAAGGTAACATCAATGAAGGTGGTGGAGGCGGTGGTGCCGGAGGTATGGTAGAAGCTTCTTCTTATCCTGTAACTCCAGGCGGCACAGTTTCTTATACAATTGGTTCACAAGGTAACGCTCAAGGTAATGATGGCGGTAATTCAGTTTGGGGAAATATCACTGCTAACGGAGGCGGCGGCGGAGGAAACAATGTCGGCGGTCGAAGTGGCGGCTCAGGAGGCGGAGGCGGTGGTGCTTCTACTCCACATCCAGGCGGTTCAGCAACTCAAGGTCCTTCAGGTGGAGGAACAGGTTACGGAAATCCTGGAGGTCCAGGTTCTCACAACTCACAACCAGGAAATGGTAGAAGTGGTGGAGGCGGAGGTGCCGGCGGTTCAGGCGGTCCTGCTCCAAACAATGGTCCTGCCGGTCCAGGTCGTGTAAACAATATCACAGGTTCGCCAGTGACTTATGCTACAGGCGGTAGAGGTAATCAACAACCAGGTCCTCCTGCCAATGTATCAGGTCAACCTGCTCCAGGTGGTTCATATGGTTATGGCGGTCAAGGTGGAAATCAACCAGGTGGCGGTAACGGCTCACAAGGTATTGTAATTATAAAATACTAAAATCTATTTCTTTTTTTGTAGTAAAGTTGAAATTGATTACTGCTCTGTAATCATGTTTGGCTGGATTTGTGCTTGCATGAAAGTATCTACCGTCAAATAAAACTGCTCTACCTTGTTTAGGTTCAATCTTTGCGGCTGTTTCTAAAGTATCAGAATGATTTTCACCATCATATTTGTTATTAAATAACCAAGTAGGTCCGTCACTATCATTTATATAATATAATAATACATAGTGTCTTTCTGGTGTGTCAATATGTGGATAATGATATTTGTCTTCATAACCTGTTTTTTGAAACACTAAATTAATTTTCATTCTGATATGTTTTTCAAATTCAAGGTCATGGTCTTTACAAAACTTTTCTACTATGTTTGAAAATGTTTCATGTAAAAAAGAATTAATACCTCTACTTGTATCATGTACAACATGCACAAGACCATGAGTATCATAGGTATTTTTATTTGCGATTACTGAGTTTCTAAGTTTTGACGGATACTCAGATGTTTCCATTTGAATATAAAATGGAAATTCTGGATTATAAATCTCTTTGACCATTCTATCAGAATCAGTCTTAGAGATTATATCATCAAATACTTTATAAAACTTATTCGTCTTCTTTGATTGCATTATATAAATCTTCAAATTTTCTTACATCTTCCGTCATTCCCATAACAGGATATTTTGTTTTTGTAGGGTCTTCAGGATATGTAATGTGTCCTTGTTGAGAACCAAACAAACCAAGTTTGGCGGCTATCTTAAAGAATTTACTTTGAGATATATCATATTCTGGTGTTTCTTCAATTTCAAATTTGTGTTTAAGAAACTCAGCAAATATATCTAAGTTTTGTTGTTTTGCTAATTTAATTACTTCTTCAACTACTTTTTTATCACTAGGTGATATATCACCATAGTTATATTCCATAGTTAAATTTTCAGCGTCTTTCCAATGCATATTTTCTCCTAATCTGATTTTGGTAGTCTGTCACCATATAAGACATTAACCTTTGGCATTCCAAATAATGGTCTACCATCTTTAAATAAGTCTTTTTTAGATGAGTAGTGAATAAATGTTTGTGCTTGATTTAAACCTTTTAAAGGTTCTCTCCAATGGTCTAATTCACCACCAGCATAAATCAAAGCGTCACCTTGTTTTAAGTTTATTGGCAAATCTTTACCTTCTTTTGTTCTAATAAAAATAGGCCAATAATAATCTTTATACATTTCTTTATCTAAGTTATCATAGTTATAACCTAAATTTATCGTAGCAGAAACTTCACATTCTTCTCTATCTTTATGAGCTTTCATTTCATCACCCATTTCGTATAATCTAAAAAATGAGTATGTTGGATATAAACTCTTTTTAGTTATTTGAGATATCTGTTCAGTAGATAATGATAAAATAGAATCTGTTAATGCGTCACCATATTTCATATAACTAGTTTTATCGGGGAAAACTTTTATACCTTCTTCCCAAAACTTGCCGTCCCAATGGTCATTATATTTTGTAAGTTCTTTATTCTCTAATTTAAACTTTGCAGATAAAGCTAATATTTCAACATATCTACGAGCAACTTCAGCTAATTGTTTTTGTAAAAAATCTTCAATTACTATGTAATGGTTCTTTTCAAAAAATTCTTGCATTTCTTGTATCATTTCCAAGGTTCTCCTAAACACCACATAACTAAACTTTTTCTCGTACCTCTTGTTACAGGCGTAACTGTATGTGGAATAAATGAGGGGAATACGATAATAGAACCTTTTTCTCTAGCTTCAGTACATTCAACTTGTGGCGGGGCTGATGAATGATTGCCAAAGTCAAATTTTAAATTACCACCTTCATATTCGTCACTATCTGTTAAGTTAATAGTTACACTAATTTTTCTAATTTTACCGACATGGCCAGTTACTCTTGTGTATCTTCTCCATGGTGTGTCATCTAATTTCATAGGCATGTTGCCATTTTTATCTAAGGGGTCAGGCGATAAACCTACAATATATTTTCTATACTTTGCATAATGGTCAGAACCTCCATCCATGTGAAAGTCATAAAATCCACCATCAGAGTATGTGGTGTATTGAAAATCCTCAGCGCAATCAATGTTCCAGCCCCAACCTGCTTGACTGTTTGCATTGTTTATATAAGGCCATAAAAATTCAAATATTTCTGTATCTGAAAAAAATGAAACTTTACTATCTCTTCTATAATCAGATTCATTTACACCATCACCATCTTTTTGATTTAGCCCCCAAGTAACGCCGTCATTTAATCCATTTTCTTCACCTCTTTGAATAATTTTATTTACTTGTTCATCCGAAAGAACGCCTTTAAAATAATAATATTTTGTATGTAAATCCATTACGCTTCAGCCCATTCTATCCAACCTGTTAAAATATATTTCTCACCACTTAAAGGTGGATTACCTCTATGTGTATGAGTAAATGAAGCAGGCCATACTACAATTCTGTTTCTTTTAGGTTGTACTCTTTGTGCTTGATATAAAAACTCAGTTTCACCACCTTGTTCAACATCATTTAAATACATCATTACAGCTAACATTCTACTTCTTGTAGAACCATTACATATTTCTGGATGCCACACATGATAACCTTGACCTGGTAAAGTCTTTTGTATTTTTAAACCAAAGAAAGCATGTGGAGCCAATGTGTTTAAAATAGAATACTTTTTTGTGTAAAGAGGATAAACTTCATGGAAAAAAACTTCTCTAAAAAACTTACTTGTACTTTGTAAATTAAAAGAAGAATTATAGAAAGGAAAATCGCATATGTCTAATGCGTTATCATCTACACTATGTTTTTGATGTTGACTGCCATCTGTTCTTGAATATGTTAAACCTTGTTTTTCACATTCTATAAATTGATTTAAGTATGCGTCAATATAGTCTTCAGGCATAAAATTATCAAAAACACCTATAAAGTCATTTATTTCATAATTCATTTTTATATTTATCTCGCTTGTCCTACTGCTGTTATTTCAATAGAGTTTTCTGAACTCACTGATTTTCCTTGCATGAAGAAGTTACCAGCTATTGAAATTCGCAAATCATTATTCATATTTGGTGTTGTACCGTGATTAATGCAACTAGGAAATATCAATAAGTCACCAGTCTCAACTTCTATTTCCCATTTTGCAGAGTTAAACACATTGTATTCAATAATATCATATTCAAAACCCCAACTTTCTTGTAATCTACTTTTACCTAAGTCAAATATTAGTTTGTCATTTTTAACTTTAGGGTAGTAAACAAAACTAAACATTGAGTTATTATGATTATGATACAATACTCTTTCATTCTTTAGACATTTACTAGCCCAACTATTGGTCATAGCAAACTCATTTTTTATTTGTAATGTTTGAGTTTTATACTCATTAAATTTTGTGGTTATTAGATTATTCAAATCATTAAAAATAGGTTGTTTTAATAATTGTATATCTTTTGTCAACCAAGTATTATCAACATAACCTTTATGTTCACCTGTTTTATAATACTCTAAATTTAACAAAAAGTCAAGCTTTTCACCTGGTAAATAGTAGTTTGTTTTTTCGTAAAAAATAGGGTATGCGTTAAATGGTATAATATTATTCATCAAATTTTATCTTCATTCTATTACCATGCAAATCATTTACTGTTCCTTCTATAAAGTAATTAAATGATATAGCAATTCTGTTTTCATTTGTTTTGTTTTCTAATACTTCATGTTGAGTATGACCAGGAAAAAGTAAGATTTTATATTTTTCTGGAAAAAATTCTCTTCTAGTAAAATTGTATTCATTGTAATGTAATGGTTCTGGTCTGACTGCTGAAGAATACCATGTAGATACAGATTGTGGTTGTGAGATAACTAAATTACCAGAGTGCTTTGGTGCATGTAGATATAATACGCCACTTACAAATGAATTATTGTGTACATGTTTGTCGTGTTTTGAACCTGGTGGATTTACTACTATCCAAGAAGAGAGATGTTTTAGTTTTAATTTACTTTCGTCTAATTGTAAGATATTGAATAGGTAGTGTGAGATATGTGATTCGACTTCAACTTTAATAGCACTTAATTCATTTGTCAACAATACATCATCTCTTTTACTCCATTCTAATAATTCATTACCACTAGGCTCACATGTTTTAATGTTTTCACCTAATAGTGATTCTAAGTAAAAAGTGACTTGATTGATTTTAGATTCATACACAGGAGTTGAAAACAACTGGTGCATAAAACAATTTTTTCCTTCAGCCATAATAAATTCACCTCTTTAATTTATACTACTATTTATATCGTATAAATACTTATAGTGAGGATATTATGATACGAGATATGCATTTTCATAACATGGGGTACTTAGATGTTACCATACCCACACCATTATTCAATTCTTTGAAAACTGAGTGTGATACAGCCCTAGAAAATAACAAAGAAATGAAGTCAGGCCTATCAGGTGCTGGTGTCCCTATTCACAAATATGTGGAAGATAAAGACAATCTAAAAAATTTACAAGATTATCTTTACAGTTTAGTTGAAGTGTATAGAGAAAAATTTGGTTTAGACCCCTCAGATACAAAGACATTGACTAACAATTTACCATTTAAAATGGGCAAGCCTTGGATAAACTATCAGAAAAAATATCAGTTTATACCTAAACACGGCCATGATGGCATTTTTAGTTACACAATATGGATGAACATACCATATGACGCAGCTGAAGAATTGAAAAATGGTGGTTTACACGCTTCTACTTTTGAGTTTACTTATTTTGATACACAAGGTGGTATTAGGTCAGATAACATAAAACTAAATAAATCAGACAATGGTAGAATGTTATTTTTTCCTGCTACCATGACACATCAAGTTTATCCTTTTTATACAAGTGATGATTACAGAGTTTCTATTTCAGGAAACTTATTATTGGATGCTACTAAATATGTTGAATAGGTTGATTTATAAAGTTAATGTAAAATCTGATTTTCAAGATTTGAAAGTAGATATTATAAATGACGCATTAAAAACAAGGCACAGACAAAATTTTAATTTTGAAGTTTTTACTAATTACAAACAAAAACTATATGATACTTTTATACACCATAGTAAAAATTTATTGAATGATTTTACACTAAAAGATAAAGATTTTAAATTATGGTGTTACTTTACAGACCATTCTTTTTATGAAGGAGATACATGGCACAATCACATTAATACAGCCACAATTAACGGTGTATTATATTTGAAAACTGTAAAAAATAAAGGTATAGAGTTTGAAAATGAAGGAGAAAAATTTTACTTTGAACCACAAGATTTTGATTTAGTAATATTTCCTGATTTTTTAAATCATAGACCTGTAACATCAAAAGTAGAAAGAAGAGTATCATTAAATATGGAGTTGAGATGTGATGAAAGTAGTAAGGATATTTTTAGATTATGATACATGATTTATTTAAAACATCAATTTATGGCACTAAGCTTGATATTGATAATAACAAATTAGAAACATTTTTGTTATCACAAAAAAACGAAGGTAATCAATTATCTAATATAGGTGGTTATCAGTCTAAAAACTTGACGGCATATCCTGAGCAATTATTAGTCGAATTAAATAAACATATTAATATATACTCTGATAAATTAAATTTAAAAAAAG
>Ga0160423_10005680_pt1 | contig 10159 bp, 11 predicted proteins | sample CRUFie14St8metaG_FD_108191 | JGI IMG/M metagenome (GOLD analysis project Ga0160423, IMG submission 108191) | Marine microbial communities from the Costa Rica Dome - CRUD Field 142mm St8 metaG | ecosystem: Environmental > Aquatic > Marine > Oceanic > Photic zone | place: Costa Rica: the Eastern... | reverse complement strand
TTTCCACAATCATGAATCGTACTGGCTAAATCTCTAAGAATACTAGTTGGCAATGAGTTACTTTGTGGATGAAAAAACTCTATTTTTCCTATTCCATTATTTATGCTGAGATTGACTGATCCTTTCATTTACTCAATTATAATCTTTTTTTCAACTGTCCCGTCATCATAAATTACAATATTAATTTCTCTAGACTTTGTTTTTTTTGTTTTTCCTAAAATATTGTAATTATTAATGATATTTCTATTTTCTATATTTTCGTGATTTTTTATACCAACAAAGCATGAGTCAACCTGAACGTTTTGAACAAGAGTATCGATGCAAAAAAGGCCATTAAATTGTAATTCTCCTACAATTAGCATAACAGAATGTATACCTGCATAATTAAATATTGCAGTACAGTTGGGATTTACTGCATTTGGTGGATCTGCATCACCAAATACATACATCCAAGTTGATCCTGAATTTAGCGGCGGTGTTCCATCCCCTGGAGTAGAAACATCTACAAAATTTGTAGGGTCACCATAACATACTATGTCATTTATAAATCCAGCTGTTGGGGGACAAAAAATCTCAATGCTTATTGTTGTATCATCTGAAAAACCATTGTCATCGGTAACAGTTAAAATGATATCATAATTACCACATTGACTAAAAAGATAATCTGCATTTTGTTGACTTGAAAAAATATTACCGTTGTATTGCCAACTCCAAGAAACTATCTGAGAATTAGTTGTAGGGTCTGGGTAGGAAAAATCTGTTAGTACAACATTACTTCCGAGACAGACAGGATTGTAAATAAAGCTTGCAGTTGGACCGTTTTGTGAAAGCAAGCAAAAGGGAATAAATAAAAGTATTAATAAAGTTTTTTTCATAAAATATTTATTTTTTAACCATTGTTAGGATAGTTGCAAGCATAACTGTTTCATCCTCGTCGTCATAGACGTCAACTAAAAACTTTACAATTCCTTTTTCAAAATTTTCATCTTCTTTTTTTTCTTGGATTATTTTTTCTTTGGCAGTAAAACGAACACCAATAGTCATTCCTGGATAAACAGGTTTTATAAACCTACATTCATCAATTCCATAGTTTAATAAAACAGGTCCCTTATCAGGGTCAACAAACAATCCGGCAGCTTTGGACAATATAAAATACCCATGAGCTACTCTTTCTGTAAATATAGTGTCTTCAAGAGAATTTTCATCCATATGTGCATAAAATTTATCTCCACTCAAATCAGCAAAATTTTCTATATCATCTAATGTGACCTTATGTTTTTCAGTTATTACAGTATCACCAATTTTAATATCATCAAAATGTTTTCTGAATACATGTGGTCCCGAAGTGTTTTGTTTGGCACCAACTTGATATTGCTTTGTGATTTCTGTTATTGTAGTTGGATGTCCTTGAATAGCGGTTCTTTGAAGATAATGCTTAATACCTCTTATTCCACCCATTTCTTCACCACCACCAGCTCTTCCTGGCCCTCCGTGAGTAAGAAGTGGCATTGGAGATCCATGACCTGTACTTTCTTTAGCACATGCCTCATTTAAAACTAGTATCCTGCCATGCATATTTGCGGCACCAACAACAAATTCATTGGCAATTTTCATATCATTTGTAATTATTGATGAAACTAATGATCCTTTACCCATTCTACTTAGCTCAATTGCCTCATCAATATTTTTGTATGGCATAATTGTCGCAACTGGCCCAAAAGCCTCAATGTCATGACAATCTTTTTTTGAAAATGGGTTATTATTTAGAAAAAGAGTTGGAGAAATGAAGGCCCCTTTTTCTTTTAAAGCTCCCACCAGTTCTAGTTCTTTTTCATAAATAATTTCTTGTGATTTTTTTAATTGATTTATTTTTTCAGTAACCTCAATAACTTGTTCTTTTCCAGCAAGACTACCCATTCTTACACCTTCAAGTTGAGGATTTCCAATTGTTGTTTTATTTAATTTAGTGGAAAGAGCATTATTAACATCTTCTATTAGATTTTCAGGAACAATAACTCTTCTAATTGCAGTACATTTCTGGCCTGCTTTGACAGTTATTTCTTTTGAGACTTCTTTGATAAAAATATCAAATTCACTAGTTCCAGGAACTGAATCCTCACCTAAGACCGAGCAGTTTAAAGAATCAGCTTCCATGTTAAAGGAAACAGCGTTTTCAACAACTAATGGGTGAGATTTTAATTTTTTTCCTGTTTCGGCACTTCCAGTAAAAGTAATAACATCTTCAGATTTGATATTATCTAATATTCCTCTTGCACTACCACAAATAAGCTGTAAACACCCCTCCGGCAAAATATTTGATTTTATAATTTCTTCAAACATTATATTTGTTAAATATGATGTTATTGTTGCAGGTTTGATTATCGCAGGCATTCCAGCCATTAAATTTACAGCTATCTTCTCTAGCATACCCCAGATAGGAAAATTAAATGCATTTATATGCAAGGCAACTCCGTGTTTAGGTACCATGATATGGTGGCCTATAAATGATCCATTTTTAGAAAGCATTGCAGCATTTCCCTCAACATGAAAAGGTAAATCAGGAAATTGTCTTCTGAGCGATGCATTAGCAAATAGATTTCCAATACCACCTTCAATATCAATCCAAGAGTCAATTTTTGTCGCTCCAGTTAAAAAACTGACAGGATAGAACATATTTTTTTTTGAATGAAGGTGAAGAGCAAGTTTCTTTAGCATAATACCTCTTTCTTGAAATGTCATTTTTCTAAGCTTTGCACCACCATAATCTCTTGCGTAATTCATTACTTCATCAAAATTTATTCCCTCTGATGAAGCATATCCAATCAGATCTCCATTTATTGCATTATGTAACGATTTTTCATTTCCCTTTCCTTTAAACCATTCGCCCAAAACATAATTTTCGTAATGTTTCATTTTGTTTTTTTCCAAGTTTTAAATGTTATTTTTTGTTTTTCTTTTCTGTTTTTTTCAATTTCAGTTAGTGGTAGACATTCCTTCATATGATATTTGCATTCTTCTGGTAGCTTTTGATAAAGTTTTGTTCCTTGAGTCTTCCAGTCTATCATTTCATCAGAAACATTTCCTTTGATAACAGCTGGATTTCCAACTACTATTTTTCGATTTGGTATTTTCATTTCTCCTTTAACAAAACATAATGCTCCAATTATGCATTCGTCTCCAATGATCGCATCGTCCATAATAACTGCGTTCATACCTACTAATGTATTTTTTCCTATGTGGCTTCCATGTATTATTGCGCCATGTCCAATATGAGCATTACTATCTAAAAAAACATCTTTTCCAGGAAAAATATGTATTGTACAATTATCTTGAACATTGCAACCATCATTAATTGTTATTTTTCCCCAATCACCTCTAATTGATGCCCCAGGTCCAACATAAACATTTTTTCCTATTATCACATTACCTATAATAGTTGCTTCTCTGTGAATATATGAAGATGGATCAATTACAGGTACATATTTATTAAATTCATATATCATATTACACTCTTTCAATTATTGTTGCATACCCTTGGCCGAGTCCAATACACATTGTAATCAGTGCATATTTTTTGTTTTGCTTTTGTAGTTCGATAGCCGCTGTTTGTATTATTCGAGTTCCACTAACACCCAGTGGGTGACCAAGCGCAATAGCTCCACCGTTTGGATTAATTCTTTCATCATTGTCTTTAAGTCCCCATGATCTAATACATGCTAGTGCTTGTGCAGAGAAAGCTTCATTAAGCTCTATAATATCTATATCACTTAATTTTAGTCCTGCTTTTTTTAATGCAATATTAGAAGCCTCAACAGGGCCTATTCCCATAATTCTTGGTTCTACGCCAACTACTGCAGAACTTATTATTTTTGCAATTGGATTTAAATTATTTTCTTTTACGCCTGAATCAGAGGCTAATAACATAGCGGCTGCCCCATCATTTAAGCCAGATGCATTTCCTGCTGTAACAGTTCCTCCATCTTTTTTAAATGCAGTTCTAAGTTTTGATAGTACTTCCAAATTTGTATTTCCCTTTACAAATTCATCATGTTCAAAAACAATTGGATCAGCTTTCCTTTTAGGAATTATAACTGGAACAATTTCTTCAGAAAATCTTCCAGAACACTGTGCTTTTGAGGCTTTTAGCTGAGAATTGTATGCAAAAATATCTTGATCTTCCCTTGATATTTGGAATTTCTCAGCTAAATTTTCTGCAGTTGTACCCATACCGTCAACCCCATACATTTCTTTCATTTTTGGATTAATAAATCGCCATCCAAATGATGAATCATACATTTGCGCATCTCTTCCAAAAGCTTTAGATACCTTAGAAATAACCCATGGTCCTCTTGTCATATTTTCTACACCACCAGAAATAAAAATATCTCCATCGCCTGATTGAATAGCTCTGTGTGCACTAATTACAGAAGACATACCTGATGCACATAATCTATTTACTGTTTCTCCAGGAACACTGAATGGTAGTCCAGCAAGTAATAATGACATTCTTGCAATATTTCTATTATCTTCTCCAGCTTGATTTGCACAACCAAGAATAACGTCGTCTATTTTAGAGGGATTGATTTTGGTTCTTTTAATAAGTTCTTTGATTGGTATGGCCGCAAGATCGTCTGTTCTGACATCTTTTAATGTCCCGCCAAAATTTCCAATAGGAGTTCGTATTGCATCAATTATGTAAGTGTTCATTAAATTTTTTATTTCCAAATTTTGTCAGAAAAAAATACAGTTCCTTTAAAAAAAGCAACTTCTTCTGAATTTTGATTAGTTATTTTTATGTTGTAAAGACCAGTCTTAGCACTTAAATTAAGCTGTTCAGTTTCTGCTACTAATGTATCGTTGAGGCTTACCTTTTTTGTGTGTGAAATTGAAGTTTCAATTGAAAGAGCTTTTTTTCCATTTGAATTCGATGCAAATGCCAATGCGCTATCTGCTAGAGAAAAAGAAATTCCCCCGTGAGCAATCCCAAATCCGTTGGTCATATTTTCTAAAATTTTCATTTCAATTTTACAATAGCCTCTTTCAATTTTTAAAATTTTAACATTTAACCATTTACTGAAAGCATCTCCATCAAGCATTTTGTGTACTATTTTTTCAGGCGATAGCATTAATAAAATCTTTTATTTGAATTTAACATTGTTTTGAAAATTGGAGAGGGTCTGTATCTATCTTCATTATATGTATCTTTCAACGATTCTAGAGTTTTATATATATTTTCAATCCCAATTTCATCTGCCCAGAAAAGCAAACCTTTTGGATAATTAACTCCTTTAGTCATTGCTAAATCAATGTCTTCTTTAGATGCAATATTTAAATAAAGAGCATCTGCGGCTTCGTTTATTAACATGGATAAAATTCTGATAACAATTGTTTTTCCAAGCTCTCTGTTTTTTGAGACTTCTGGTTGATTTTTTGAATTGTAATCATAAAATCCTTTTCCACTTTTCCTTCCAAAATAGCCAGCCTCCATTAACTTTTTTTGAGAAAATGATGGTTTATATCTTGGATCGAAGTAAAATTGCTCAAAAACTGTTTCTGTTACTTTGTAATTAACATCATTGCCTATAAAGTCCATTAATTCAAAAGGGCCCATTCTGAATCCACCAAGTTCTTTCATTGCCCAATCAATTGTTTCAATACTAGCAATACCTTCTTCGTAAATTCTAATTGCCTCCCCATAGAATGGTCTGGCTACTCTATTTACTATAAATCCCGGGGTATCTTTAGCTAAAACCACAACTTTACCTAATTTCTCCAAAAACTTTTTACACTTTTCTGTTATAATTTTTTTAGTTTGAATTGCAGGAATTATTTCAACTAATGGCATTAAATTGGCAGGGTTAAAAAAATGTAACCCTATAAATCTCTCACTTTTTTCAAGAGAGCTTGCTAGTGCAGTTATCGATAAGGACGAAGTGTTTGATGAAATAATACATTTTTCATTAACTAATTTTTCAATTTTTGAAAAAATATCTTTTTTCAGATCTAGATTTTCAATTATTGCTTCAATAATAAGCTCTGAACTTTTAAGACTTTTAATGTCTGTAGAAAATGTTAGATTTTTTTTAATTTTTTTTATGTCTTCTTTTGTGTATTTGCCTTTGTCATTAAGTTTGTCTAATAGTTTAAAAAGATTTTTTTTGCTCGACTTTATGTTTTCTTTAGAATTGTCGTAAACAACAGTTGGGCAATTATTTTTTGCTGTAAAGTGAGCAATACTTATTCCCATCGTTCCTGAACCTAAAATTCCTATTTTCATTTAATTACCTTTAAAATTTGGTTTTCTTTTAGCTAAAAATGCATTTACACCCTCATTGTAATCATTAGTTTTTCCTGCAATGATTTGAGCGTTTAGTTCGTCTGTTAATTGTTCTTCAAGATTATTATTAAAAGAGGAATTAAGAAGTCTTTTTGTTAGTCCAAGTCCTTTTGTAGGCATTTTACTTATCTTCTCAGAAAACAAGTTAATTTCATCATCAAATTTGTCATCATCAACATATTTATAAATCATCCCAATTTTATGTGCATCTTCAGCTGTGATTGGTTCGCCAGTCATCATAAGGCCTGCAGCCTTTTGCACTCCTATTAGTCTGGGAAGAAAAAATGTTGCTGCACTGTCAGGTATTAAACCAATTTTACTAAAGGCTTGTACAAAAACAGCACTTTTTTTTGCTATTACTATATCGCATGCTAAAGCTATTGATGCTCCAGCACCAGCAGCAACTCCATTTACTGCTGCAATAATTGGTTTTTCAATATTCCGAATTTTTCTGATTATTGGGTTATAATGTTCGTCAACAATTTTTTTTAACCCAGGTCCATTACTATCAATTGCTTCTGATAAATCCTGTCCGGCACAAAAAGCTTTTCCTGAAGCAGTTATAACTATACATCTAATATTGCTATCATTATCACAAGCATCAAGCTCAGATTGTAGAGCAAGAGCCATTTCTTTTACAAACGAATGATATTTCTCTGGTCTGTTTAGTGTTAGTACTGCTACTTGATTTTTAATTTCTTTATTTATCATTTTTTAGATGTAAACGAATGTAAAAATAATAAATGAGCTTCAAATTTGTATTAAATACATTTGAAATGTTCAAATGGCTCTAAACAATCAATACATTTGTGCATAGACTTGCATGCTGTTGCACCAAACTCACTTATTAATTCAATATTTGTGGAGTTACATTGAGGACATTGAACATTTTTTCCAGGAGGAGAAATACCATATTTTTTTAGTTTGTCTTTTGTTTTTTGTGACATCCAATCAGTTGTCCAAGCTGGCTTGTATACAATATCAATCTTGAAATTATAAATATTATTTTTTCTAAGCTCAGTTTTTATATCGTCTTGAAAAGTTTTAACTGCAGGGCATCCACTGTATGTGGGAGTGACCGATATTATATATTCATCGTTGATTAGTTCAACATTTCTAATAACACCAAGCTCAACTACTGATATGACTGGAATCTCGGGGTCAGGAACTCTCCCAATGATATTCCAAATTTTGTCTATTTTACCATTTTGCATTTGGATAAGCTCTAGGTATATATTGCATTACACTTAATATTTTTCCTAAATTTTCAGTGTGAATACCTTTTTTACTTCCTGTCATCATATGACCGTCATTAGGTCTCACCAATTTCGCTTTTTGAAATGTTTCATTAGTTATGTTGTCCCAATCTTTTTTTAGTTCTTTGTTATCAACACCAATTTTATTAGCTAGCATTTTGTTATCTAGTTCATCCATTTCAAAAAATTCCCCTGTGTATTTCCAAATATTATTTAAAGATTTTTGAATTTTTTCGTTACTCAATTCAGTTCCATCTCCAAGACGTACAACCCAGTTACTTGAATGTCGTAGGTGGTAGTTAATTTCTTTAATTGATTTTAATGCAATTGCACTAAGTGTTTCATCTTCACTATCACTTAGCTTTTTAAAAAAAAGAGACGTATAGCTGTCAAAAAGAAATTGTCTAATAATTGTATCCCCAAAATGACCGTTTTCTAGCTCACAAATCTGAAAATTATAAAACTCTCTTTCATTTCTTTTAAATGCTAAACCATCTGCAGTTGTTTGGCCATTAATTTTTGAACAATACTCTAAAAGTGAATTGGCTTGACCTAATAAGTCTAAAGAGATATTAGATAATGCAATGTCTTCTTCTAAAGAAGGGCCTCTAGAGCACCATTCAGAAAGCCTATGTGAAAGAATTAATGCACTATCAGCAATTCTAAGAGTATACTTTTCTAAATCATTCATTTATATATGTTTTGCTCCGTCAGGTAAATTATAGAATGTTGGATGTCTATAAACTTTGTCATTTGAAGGGTCAAAAAAAGACTCTTCATCTTCAGGTACTGACGATACAATATGTTCTGATTTTACTACCCAAATACAAGATCCTTCATTTCGTCTTGTATATAGATCGCGTGCATTTTGTAGTGCCATTTCTTTATCTTCAGCATGAACATTTCCTACGTGTTTGTGAGCTAATCCATTTTTACTTTGGATAAATACTTCCCAGACTGTTGCTGCATTACTCATTTTAGTTTTGTTTTTGAGCATAGGCTTTGGCAGCATCTCTAACCCATTGCCCATCTTCATGTGCTTTTTTATGATGATTTAGACGCTGTTCATTGCATGGACCGTTACCTTTGACAACATTCCAAAATTCTTCCCAGTCAATTTCACCAAAATCGTATGAACCTCTTTCTTCGTTCCACTTTAGATCTGGATCAGGTATTTTTAGTCCAATTAGTTCTGCTTGAGCAACTGTTTTATCAATAAAATTTTGTCTGAGCTCATCATTTGTCTTACGTTTTATTTTCCATTTCATAGCATTTCCTGTTCTTGGAGAATCAGCATCATGGGGTCCAAACATCATTATTGAAGGCCACCAAAATCTATTAAGTGCATCTTGGGCCATTTCTTTTTGCTCTTTGGTTCCATTGGCCATTTGTGCCATTATTTCATATCCCTGTCTCTGATGAAAACTTTCTTCTTTACAAATTTTGATCATTCCTCTGGAGTAAGGCCCATATGAAGTTTTTTGAAGAGACACTTGATTTACAATTGCAGCACCATCAACTAACCAACCAATTGCACCCATATCAGCCCATGAAAGAGTAGGATAGTTAAATATACTTGAGTATTTGGCTTTTCCATCGTGTAGTTGTTTATTAAGTTCGTCTCTTGTAACTCCAAGTGTTTCGCAAGCACTGTATAGATAAAGACCATGTCCAGCTTCATCTTGAACCTTTGCAAGTAAAATCATTTTAGCTCTTAAAGAAGGTGCTCTTGTTATCCAATTTCCTTCAGGCTGCATACCAATAATTTCAGAGTGAGCATGCTGAGAAATTTGTCTTATCAAATGTTGTCTATATTCATCAGGCATCCAGTCTTTCGGCTCAATTTTCTTTTCTAAATTTATTTTATCTTCAAAAAGTTGCTCTTGCAAAAAAGCATAATTTATTTTTCTCTTTTTTTTAGAATCGATTTTTTTATCAATGGTTTGTTCAGACATACTAGAGTAATTTTATTTTTGCAAATTTATTGAAAATATGTCATTTTATCAATTTAATAACTTTTCACTCTAAAAAAGTTTTCAATATTTTATTTTTGCAAAAATATTATGAGTAGTTTTTTTCAAATACCAATAAAAAAAATAAGGAAGTTAACAGAAGATTCTGCAAATATTGTTTTGGATCTATCCTCTGTTGATTCAGAAACATTTTCATTCAAATCTGGTCAATATATAACAATTGAACATGAGATTGGTAGTGAAAATGTCAGAAGATCTTATTCAATTTCTTCTTCTCCAGAATATGGTATTGAGATAGGAGTTAAATTGGTTCCAAATGGGTTAATGTCTACTTTTTTAACAACGAAACTGAAGGAGAGAGATATTTTAAAAGTAATGCCACCAACTGGAAATTTTATTTTGGATATAGATAAAAAAAATGAAAATCAGTATGTTGGAATTTGTGCTGGTAGCGGTATTACCCCAATATTGTCAATGATCAAAAATGTTATTAATAATGAGCCTAATAGCTCGTTTACACTAATTTATGGAAACAAATCACAATCTTCTGTTATGTACTCCGAAGAAGTAATAGAATTCCAAAAAAGTCACAG
>Ga0160423_10005677_pt1 | contig 10163 bp, 3 predicted proteins | sample CRUFie14St8metaG_FD_108191 | JGI IMG/M metagenome (GOLD analysis project Ga0160423, IMG submission 108191) | Marine microbial communities from the Costa Rica Dome - CRUD Field 142mm St8 metaG | ecosystem: Environmental > Aquatic > Marine > Oceanic > Photic zone | place: Costa Rica: the Eastern... | reverse complement strand
GATAACTGGAATTCATTTATTAATAATGAAGAATTTACAGGCGAAGATGAAAAAGAAAATGATAAGCTATATCAGCGTCAAGCTTCAAAGAATCGTGAAGTAAAGGAAGTAATGGCTATTGCAGCAAAGTGGCTGCATAAAGAATTTAGCTTTTATATTGATGCAGATTATAGAGGTCGTTTGTATTATGCAGAGCCTTTCTTTAACTTCCAAGGTTCAGATATTGCAAGAGGACAATTACTGTTTGCTAAAGGTAAACTATTTGATAGTACTGCTAGCTTTTGGTTAGGTGTTCATACTGCTTGTTCATTTAATCAATCGTATAATATAGATGAAATACCTGATTGGGTTACTACAGATTATCGTAATGTTCTTAAGCAAGAAGAACTAGATACTATTTCAGTTGATAAAATGACACTTGAAGATAGAGCTATGTGGACTCAACAAAATATAGATGATATTTTAGAACTAGGTGAAATGCAAATCTTTGCAGAAGAAGCCGAGAAGCCTATTTCATTTCTTGCTTGTTGTGTTGAATGGTATAAATACTCTAAATCAGAAGGTGACTTCTACACACATTTACCTGTACCTATTGATGGCGCTAATAATGGTTGGCAACATTTAGGTGCTATGTCTAAAGATAGTAAAACAGGTAAGCTTGTTGGTCTTGTTCCTACTAAAATCCAAAATGATTTCTATGTTCAAGTAGCTAAACGGCTTACTCAACGTATGCCTGAATGGTTTGAAGAACGTCAGATGCCTATGAAACATATTCGTAAAGGCATTGCTAAACGTGGAGCTATGACACGAGCTTATAGCTGTGGACAAAAGAAAATGTCTGAATCTATGTATAGTGATTGTTATCAATATGGTTATACCGAAGAATATAATATTTCTACTTGGGATTGTGACGAGTTAAGTAATCAAGTTATTAGAGCAATTCAAGAAGTTTGTCCAGGCCCGTTAGATACTATGCGTTACTTACAAAGATTAGCTGAACAAGAAATTATTAATTGGGCTAAAGAATACGGAACTGATAGAGGTAAAGGCATTGAATGGATAACACCATCAGGCTTTCCTGTTATATATGAGTGTTACCGTACTCGCCCTGTTAAAGTTGATTGCTATGGTTTTAATACTCCTAAAGGTGAAATTCGTTTTAAACACGTTATTAGAGAGAAGACGGATATCCCTGATAGGCGTGGCTTTATGTGTGGTATTAGCCCTAACTTTGTTCATAGCATGGACGCATCTCACATGGCACTTGTAGTAGCTGATTGGGATGGCGAGTTTGGTGCTGTTCATGATTCTTTTAATACACATGCAAGTAGTATTGAAGAGTTAATGAATAAAACAAGAAAAGAATTTGTATCTATTTATGATACAGAAAACTTTTATGATAGTATTCCTTTCGGAAGAGGCTATCAAGGCATTGTGCCTACAATCGGTACATTAAATATTAAAGATGTACAAGATTCAGATTATTTCTTCTGTTAGGAGGTTATTATGGCAGAAAATAAAAATTGGCTTGCCCAAAAAGGTAATGGTATTAATGATAATGAATTTTCAGAGTATGTAAGCGAAGCTGAAGTTGCTGAAGGTAACTTTAATCGTGTAATGTTAGACAAAGTTCATGCTGAAAATGTAGCTGGTTATATTTCACAAGGTTTTTCTGAATATGATGCAAAGAAAATGGCAGATAAACGTAGAAGCGAAGCTATTAGCGCAGCAAAAGCTAACGGATTATCAATGTAAAAATAAAATACCCCACAAGGTTTCCATATAGGATTCCCTGTGGGGTATTTTTATTTAGCTATATTGTCTAATTGCAGATTTCTTTATTCGAGCAAGGATTTCACTTCTTGCTTTATTTGTTTCTCGTATCATTTGATCAAGATCATTTTCAACATTTAACATATTAAGAATTGCATTAAACATCTGCTGATAAGTTTCAGGTGTAACTAATACTTCTTTAGCATCAGGCTTCCATCCTTGAGTTCTAGCAAAATTAGCTATACCTCTACCTGATTGCCTAGATTTATTATCAGTAAGTGCTTTATATCTTGCCATACCTTCAGGCATATCACGCATAATAATAGATCCTTTGCCAACAGCACGAGCAATAAAGTTTCCTAGCCCTTTAAACTCACCTTCAGTTCCAATATCAAATTTTTCTCCTGAAGCAGTTCTACGAGCTACTTCTGCTTTAACAGTATCTTTAAGATTACGTAAGGAGTCTCTTTCTTTTTCAAGCATATTATATTTTGAATTAACTTCATAAAATTCTTGGTTAGATACTTCAATAAGATCCGTAAATGAATTAGCATCACCCATAAAAGCATCATATACTTGCATTACTAACGATCCAGGTTGTTTAGGGATAACTCTAGACACTGTATTTTGAGCAATAGTTGCATCAATGTTTTGCGTAACATTAACTGCAAATTGATTCATTAATTTACTTCCCATTCCAGGATTAGAATATTCTGCAGGACCAATTGCTCTGCGACTAGCAGCAGCAGTTGCTGTAGGACGTCTTCGTGCAGTAGTAATTTCCATTACATCTCTATCGTCTACTTTAACACTATCTTTAACTGCTTGTTGTCTAGCACCTTCACCTAATGGAATAATAGTTTTGTTAGCATCAACAAATTCATGACCTCCTGACTGCACCATAAAACCATTAGCGCCCTCTGTTTCTGCTATTTCATTTGCAATAACGAATATACGACCAATTCTTTTAGCCATCTTAGCATGTTCAAGAGCGCCACCTAATCCTTGTTCTAATCCATATTGAATTCTTTCTTGAAGCTTATTAATAATTAATTCTCTATTTTTATTTGGATCAGGATCAAGAAATACGTCTGCAAACATTTCAGAATTTTCATCATAAAACTTTTTAGCCGTCTCTCTATGAAATGCAGGTTCTTTACCGTAAATAGAAGTCATAATAGGAACTTTCATAAATTCTTTTACTTTACCTGCTGTTGCTTTAATACGCTCTAATACAGGGCTAATTTCAGGTTCTTTGACTAGTTGTTCTTCAGTTATTAAGTAATCAAAAACATCGTCTCGAATATCTGCTTCAAGTGCTGTTGCTTCTTCATACAAGACACCGCCTTTTTGTAAAATATTTTCTACACCCATTTGCATAGCTTGAATAGTAGCACCATTAGCATTACCATCTATTTCAGCTTTAACTCTTGTTTGAAAGGTTTGACCATCAGCTGCTTGTTCATAACGAGCTAACTCATGTAAAGCATCTAACACAAAGTAAAATTCATCTTTACCTGCATCCGCTAAAAACTCTTCAAGGTCTGCGCTAAGTCTTAATGGAGGAAGATCTGCAAGATCATTTTCTTTTGCTGTTGCAAGTCTACCTTCATTTTGAAGTGTATAGTTAAGAACTTGATTTCCGTATTTAACAAACTCATCTTTTCTTGATTCAAATTCAGATAACTGCCTTTCAGGAGTCATTTTATCTGCGCCTTCTACAAGAGATCTTGCAAGTATTTTAAAGAAACCTTGTTCAGTTTTATTATTACTTCCTTTTTTAAACCTAGCAGGTACAGCACCGTCAACTACAAAGCGAGCAACTTTATCGGCTTGATAGTTAAGTTCAGTTTGTGTAATCATTAAGCGTTCAGAATTATTAATAGCAGTATAGCCATAATAAAAAGAATTACCCATACGAGCAATAGCATCATCAACTGTTTGATTTCTGATACGCATATGTTCTTCAGTTATACGCATTGCATCAGCCATAGCTGCTTCCGCAAATGTTTCATAGCCTAATGATTGAGCAGTAAAAGTAGTATCTTTTCTTGCTTGTGCTTCATATTTTCTAAGTATTTCACCATATTTCTTATCAATATAAGCTTGATTTTGTTTAGAAAACTTAGCAAAAATGCTGTTACGATCTGTTGTAGCACGATTAAACATACCCCTAGCTAATAATACTTTATGAGGACTAGTAGTATGTGCTACTGAACCTAATGCCGCAATAGCTTTTTCTGCTGATTCTGAAAGTCTATTCTTTTTAACTGCAGCAGTAAGTTGCTTTTGTGTATAAGCACCTTCACCCCGAAGCCGCCCTTGCGATGTTTGAACAAGAGATACAGGTCTGTCATGATCTTTAAAACCAAGAGCAAGTCTAGCACCACGCCTAATTTGAGCAAGCTTTACTTCACCTTCTCTGGTAGTTCTAAACGTAGCTTTCTTTTTGCCATTTTCATCTTTAATCATTTGAGGAATAAGCCAATCAAAAGCAGGGCTATGAGCAAAACCTTGTATTACTGATTGCCCTAAAATAGACTGTTCTTCAGGAGTTAGTCTGTAGTTATAACCAAACTCAGAAGTTTCTCCTGTAAATACATCTGCAGGATTATCTGTTTGTGTTGGATAAAGAAGACGCTCAATGCGTTGACCAATTGCTTTACCAATATTAAGACGATCTAATGCGCCATCAAATCTACGTTGGCTTTCATCTTTATCTGTTTCTAATGCTTGAGAGTTAAGACGATTGCCTACTTCAAGTATTACAGCTAGTGCTGCGGCTCGCCCCATCTCAGGTCTAATTTCTGAATTAATATTAGCAGGATCTTCTAGCATATTAAGCTTGTCTTCACCCTTAATTGCATATGCAAAATCACCTGCATATTTACGAAGAAAACCCTGTGGATCAGCAACAGAATCTTCTTCTTTAGGTACAGTATTTAAATCAATTTCTTGACCAAATAAATTTATGTTACCCGAACTAATTTGAAAACTTTTAGCACCTGCCTCTAATGCATTAGATAAAAGTAAACGTCCATCATCTTCAGCTTTAGCATCTCCTTCTGCGTAATCTCTAATAAGCCTATCATCAACAAACCTACCAAATTCTTCTGCAGTCTTTTCATCAAATGCCCCTGGACGAACAACTCTTTCATCTTCAAGTTGTTCAACTAATGCTGCACTTTTTTCTTCAGGAGATAACATTCCAGCTGTTGTAGGTGCAACACCTAATTCACCTAATTTAGGTATTTGTTGTTGACCAACTTCTTCCAATGCTATTTGGCTAGGGCTTACATTTGTTTCAAAAGTAAGATCTGCTCGTTGAAGATTTTCTGGTCTTGGTCCTTGATAAGTTTCATACCGAGGATCAGGTTGATCAGTATCAATAGGCATTGCTTGCGGCACTGCTTCTTGAAGTTGCTCCGTAGGGAGACTTAATTCAGCTGCTTGAGACTGTTGATCAGCAATCTCTGCAGTTCGTTGTTGTGCATCTTGAGCTTCTAATGCTTCTTGTTGTCGAAGCATACGAGTAAATGCACCACTACTTCTCTTTCCCATTATTCACTCTCCCTAAACGGATATGGATTTGGTGTTCTTCCGTGTACTAAATCATTTATTGTATTCCTAGCTGGTGTAATTGGCCCTATTCCAGGAATAAGCTTTGTTGCTTGTTTAACTGCACGATTAGTATCTCCTTCGCTTAACGCATCAATACCTTTAACTGCAGTAACAACGTTTCTAATGCCTGGAGAACTACCAATTGTTTCACCAAAGAAACGATCAACAAGACTTTGATCACGGCTTTTATACAAAGGCAATCCCATTTGAACAAGGCGTTCACCTGTACCTAATAAACCTGAAGCTTGTAATGCTCGTTGAACAAGTTGTGCTTCTGAAAGATAAGGTGTGCTTTGTCCAAATTTAATATAATCTTTTAACCATTGAGAAGCTCCTGCAAAAGCTAACATAGTAACCATTAACGCAAAAGTATTATACTTCATTGTAGGGCTTCCATTTTTTAAATAGTCATTCCAAAGTCTAGGTATTACATTAGCAGTAAAGGTAGAAATAAAACCATTAAATTGTACATACAATTGGAAATGTGGATCTTGAAAAAACAAAGGACGATTATAAGCTTGTGGATTTTGAATTCTATCATTAGTAAAATACCAAGTTACAGTGTCCATTTGATCATTTATAAATTCATTATCAGCTGCAGTAGCATCATCAGAATCCATTAGGCTATCAAACATTTCTTGATTATTATATTTTTTGTATAACTCAACCATTTTATTTACATCCATACCTAAATCTTTAAGTTGAATGAAAACCTCTAATTGATCTTGATTATATTCAGCATCATCAGGTTTAGCTGCAAGAATTCGTATCCGATCACTTACAAAGCCTGCTACCGCTGAAGCAGCAATTGCTCTTTGTAATTGAGTAATTCCTGCAATTCCTGAAAACTTATAAAATTGTTTTTGCCACCATGCTTTACTTACATCTGTTTCTCCTAGCCCAAGACGAGTAGCAATCGCAGCATCATCATTAAATAAACCTGATCTAGTTAATCTTTGTTGAGCTTTAGTATCTACTTCAGCATGAGGAATATTACTTAAAATTTTATTTTGTTTAGAACTCATTATATTTTTAAGCGAATCTACTAAAGTTTTTACTCCAGAATTAATTCCGTTTTGAACATCTTTACCACCTCGCCCTTGATATAATATCATTCCAAATTCAGGAAAAGAACTAATAGCAGATAATGGAAGTCCAACCATAGCAGAATAAAATGCTGCTGTATTTTGTAATCTAGATAACATTTTATTTTGAATAGGATTAAAATTACCTGTTCCAGCATCGATAATAGATTTAGTGTGATAAGCTAATTCTGCAATTTCTTCTTCAGAAAGATCTTTACGCATTTCAGTAAATAATTGATCAAGATATTTACCTCCTGAACCAAAATATTCTGTATACGCAACATATTTAGCATTCTGACTAGCTGCATTTACCATGTTTTGAAGTATATTTGTATTAGCAAACCTTTCATAACCTGGCTTATCAGATATTTCATCACGCCGACCTTTAGTAGATCCTGGAAGAAATTCTACTCCCTCTACAAGAGAAAAATCAGTTGCAGGTTCATTATTAGATATTTTATTATACAAGATATCTAATTCAGTAGTTGTATAATCAGTATTATCTCGCATAAATTTAAACCAATCATCTCGATTTTGTCTAACCTTTTTCCAATCCCAAGATTGATGTTTAAGCCACCATTTATCTGTTTTCTCAAGAGGTTTACGACCTTCTCTTTGACTTTGATAAGTTACATTTTTATAAATATAATCTTTTTCAGCAAAATTTTCTAATTCAGTAATAGTTGCTTCGATAGCTGCAATATTATTTTCAACTTCAGCATCACGTTCACCATTCATATATCTACGAATCATATCTGAAATACGTTGAGAATTTTTAACAGTATCACGCATACCAAATCTTTTAAAAGTACGTTTAGGATTTATTGTTTCAAGTAAATCTGCTCTTATTTGAGCTTCTCTTGCTTGTACATCTCTTCCTGAATAAAGTTTACCTAAAGGTTGACCTACTAAAGCATACAATTTTCTAGCGGCTTCAGAACGTCTTAATAGTTCTGGTCTAAAAGCTGTTGTAGCTGCAGCACGATAAAGCTCAGGCAAATACTTAGGCGCATTTTTTATTTTATCCCAAAGATTTCCTCTATTTATTTTACCTTGTTCTGAATAATTAATTGTAACATTAGCATTAGTATTATCTGGATCTTTATTTCTTGTTTTTTCTAATAATCCATCTTTACCATAAATAATATTTTCAACACTACCTACTTCACCGATATCTACACCTAGTTTATTATACTCATTCATTGTATCGGTTGTGCCTAGCAATAAACCACGTTGCATAGCATAACGGTCGCCAACATCAATTACTTGACCTGCAGCACTAAACCCAGCACCAAGTGTACCCCCTGCAATTGCAGCAGAAGTTAAAAGATTAGTAAATTCATTTGGATTAAAGTTTTGTTTTAAGCCACCTTCAGACATTGCAGCAGATGCGCTATAGCCTAATCCTTCTTGTGCTGCTTCAGTAATACTTTCAGTTAAACTGCCTCGACCAGCACCTGTAAGTATACGTCTTAGTATAGCACTATTATTAATATTATCAGAGGCAAAGTTACCCATGCCTGAAATAATATCTTTAATTTCTCTTTTACTTGCTTTATTTAATTTTTCTTTTGCAGCAATAACAGAAATATTTTCTTTTTTAGCTAATACTTTAGCAACTTCTTCGCGGCCTTTTTTAGTTAATAATTGAGAGGGTTTAAGAATTCCTGCAAGACCTAATCGATCAAGCACAGCCATTCCTGTTCCAGCTAATATTGATCCTGCTGCTTCTGCCCTTCCTTTTTCACCTTGGATATCATTCCAAACTTGACCAGCATAACTACCACCAACAGAGCCATAAGCAATTGCAGCAGATGCACCGCCTGTTACAGGGGCAGCAAGTGTTCCTGCAGTTAAAGTAATAAGATAAGGAGCTGACATAGCTACATTATTAGTAAGATAACCCCATGCGCTCCATACATCATCAACATCTCGATAATCAAGATTACGTAACATTGGTGCTTCTAATAAATCGTCTTTAGCTTGTTCAACTTTATCAGCGCCCCATTGTTCTAATGTTTCACTGCCAAGCCCAACGCCAATAAGTTCTGCAAATCCTGCGAGACCTGTTGACATTCCTCCCCAACCTTGATTCCATGCAGTTCCAAATTGATTATAAGCTACATTTTCAATAGTCCTATCAGGGCTTCTAAATTCAATACCTTGGAAAGGAAGACTACGCATATCATATACGCCGTCTTGAGCATACTTTAATGCTTTACGATAGTCGTTTTCATCAGATAAATCTAATCCTTGTTGTGCTGCAATTGTAGCTACTACAGAATTAAGATATTCTCTTTCATTAAGTGCAGTTTCTTTAAATGTGATAGGTCTATTTTGAACTTCAGATAATTCTTCAGCAACAATTTTATCATAGCCTCTTTTACCATTAAGTAATTTAGATACACGACCTGATTGTACTGCTTGAATTCCTTCTTCATCAGTAAAAAGATTAATATCAACTGCGCCTGACTTATAAAGAGTGTTAGTTAAATCATCACCAAATTCATTTTTAAGCCTTACTCTTTTACGACCAAAAGAATCTGTTTTGCCTAAATCTTCTATAATATTAAAACCACCAGCTTCAGTAATTCTCTCTACTGCACGAGTAGTTTCTCTGCCACCTACTTGACCTTGTTTAAAACGGAGGCCTTTTTCTTTATCGGCAACTATTTTTTCTTCTTCAGGAGCATTGTAACCTTGCACACGATAAGATGTTTTCCCATCTGTAAAGGTATCTGCATCAACCCATGTGTAGGTAACGCCATCTGCACCTGTAAATTGTCTAGACATATAGACCTCCATAAATAAAAAATCCCTAGGGAGCCTCCCCTATAAGGGTGTTTTTAGCTCACTAGGGAATACAAGTTTATTTTATACTTTCTTCAAGTATCTTATCAATTTCTTCATCAGGAGTTTTAGACATCCAAAGAGTAAAGGCAGAGTAATCATCTCTTTTTTCTGCTTTTCTAGCCCATTCCGCACGTTCATCACCAATTGCTTCCCAAGCTTTTCTAGTTGCATGCCATTCTTTTACATACTCATCTTGAAATTCTGGATTTCGTTTATCTTTAATATCCATACCACGATAAATGCGTTTATTAAGCGCTCGAAGATTTTTAGCTGAAGTGCCTTTGACCATAGTTGCCGTAATAATATCATTAGTTAAAGGCTCAATCATTTGTTGTTCAATGTAAGCTTCTACTGTAAGTGGCATTCTAGTACCATCTCGTTTAGCTTGTGCTTTAGCTTTGTAATAGTCTGCAATAGCTCTATTAAATACTATTTGCATATCTTCTGCTTGAGCAAGGCTTGCACCATTTCTAATAAGAATTTTATTAAATTTAGAAGCAGCTTGTAATGCAACAGCTTTTGAATCATTAGGAATCCCTTGTCCTGCCTCAAGACCAGCTTCACTATTAGCAGTATTTCTTGCTTGTTCTGCTATTCCATCTAATTGTTTAGCTAATCCTCTTACAGTATGTACTTCTTTATCAACAGGTTCCATAATATCTGCAAGAGTTAAACCATCTTTATTAATTACTTGAGTAAGTCGTACAGGTTTACCTCCAAGTAAAACACCTTCTGTTTTATCACTAAGCTCAACTGTATTTACAATACCAGCACCACGAATATAAGTAGTTCCTGTTGTTTTAATTACAGATATAGGAGTTGATTTCTTTT
>Ga0160423_10005676_pt1 | contig 10165 bp, 13 predicted proteins | sample CRUFie14St8metaG_FD_108191 | JGI IMG/M metagenome (GOLD analysis project Ga0160423, IMG submission 108191) | Marine microbial communities from the Costa Rica Dome - CRUD Field 142mm St8 metaG | ecosystem: Environmental > Aquatic > Marine > Oceanic > Photic zone | place: Costa Rica: the Eastern... | reverse complement strand
TAAGAAAAGAATATGAATTATTGTATAGACAATTATATGATTTAGTTCATCCACAAAAAAAGAAGTGATAATATGAGTGAAGAAAAAACAATTAATGAAGAAATGCTAGAGATAATAAAAGCCTTATCAAACAAAGTAGAGGCGTTAGAAAGAACCATATATGCGAAAGACAGCCTATTGATGAAAGCAGGTTTTGTCGTGAGTGAGAGTCCTGTCCCATCTATGGATAATAAAATAGGTGGAGAGGTTGCAGATATTTCAAATATGGACTGGTCTGATATTCATAAAATGGTAGAAAGAGCAGGTGGTCAATAATGCCGGAAAGAGTAACAAAAGAAGAAAGAATGGTAAGCCTAGTTATTGAAAAGGCTAGAGAAGCGAAAGAAATACTCTATCAGTCAATGCAAGGAAATCGCCTACCAGAAAAAGATGATTATGAAACTGTAAAGGTAAAAAGACCAAAGGCAGAAAAGGCTGATAAAATAAAAAATCAAACTAGAAAGAAAGATGGTTATGGTTTAGCAGGAGAAATTACAGAATTCAAGAAGGCTATGGATATACTAAAACAAATTTTAGAATCCGACTATGATGATAATCCGGTATTAAATAAAGAAAGATATGAAAAGGCGCAGAAAGAAATAGAAGCAGCAACAAAAGAATTGGGGATGCTTCTTGATAAATACAAACAAGACGGTAATGAGAAATCATTTAATGAGTCAGCACAGGCAACGATAAGAGAACTTACTAGAGCCATGCAAACAACAGAAAAGAAAACGCCTTCTGTTCCCCTTCTTCCAAGAACTCAACAATACCGCTAAGTAGGTGGTATTGGTGAAATTGGCTAATATAGAGAAAGACAAAATGCCATCGGAAGAAATTCTGAGGCTGTTTGAAAAAACTAGAGTGGCCTATCTTTCAGCGAAAGAAGACCCAAATGAATATGGGAGTCGTTGGCGTAGTGCTATAGAAATGATTAGAGAATCATATGAAGAACTTGATGCGGCAGGTAAAGAATTGAAAAATCATATTCCTGATGTAATAATAAATGATAAAGAAGCAAAAAATCCTCTAAGTTCCCAAGCGCAGAAAATATTTCAAGGAATAAAACAACTAAGATATACTTCTGATTTAGTTGATGACCCATTCGCTAAAAGATTTAAAGGCGATGTCTTAGAAGAATTAATGTCTAATCCAGAAACGATGATGAAATTCGTTCATTATGCGTTAAGAAACGATAATAAAGCACTTTCTCCTGAACTATTAGCAATCAAGGACATAGAAAAAGACGATATTACGGAGGGTCTTGACGGGCTTGACCTAGAATCGGACGACATATCCCTATATATTATCGAGCATTATGGAGATGGAAAAGACTCTAAGAAAGTAGAAAAGAAAGTCAAGGCCGCTATGGAAATGCTCGACCTATTGCTTTTGTCTAGACATAGTGAAGAATATGTTGAAGACTTAAAGGATATAGAAAAGTCGGAAGAAGAGAAGTCTCTATCGGATTTTATCATACCTAACAAACCAATGTATAGAATTTTTGAAATTGATGATATCAAAGAACTAAAAGGATTTAGCGGAAGTTGGCTCATACAAGAAAAATATGATGGTATGAGAATACAGTTACATAAGATAGATAACAATATCAAAATATTTTCTTATAACGAAAAAGATATCACAGATAAATGTGAAGACCAAGTAAAAGAATTAAAAGAAAAAAAATATGGAGATTGTATCCTAGATGCAGAATTAATTTTATTTGATGAAGGAGAGCCTTTGCATCGTGCAGATACTATTGCTCATATATTCAAAGGTAAATATCCCAACGCAGAATTAAGATGCCATGTGTTTGATATTATGCGACATAACGATGAGAACTTATTAGATGAACCACTGGAAAGAAGAATAACCACTTTGTTTAATAACTATTCTTCTCATTCATCAGATGCTATCAATTTCCCATCTAAAAAAGATACTAGAGAAGCAGATAATCTAAAAGATGTAGATGAATATTCTAAGAAAATTATGGATATGCCTACTTCAGAAGGAGTAGTGATAAAAGATATCACATCTACATATTATGTAGGGACTAGAAAGAATCCGAAATGGATTAAATGGAAAAAGTTTGTAGATTTAGATGTAGTTGTTTTAGATAAGAAAAAAACAAAAAGTAATTTATTTTCCTATACTCTTGGTATTGATATTGGCCCGACTGATGAAGAAGGAAAATACATCAAAGAAATTAATGGTAAAAAATACATGGAAGTTGGTAAAGCACTCAATACAAAAATAGCAGTAGATATCGGAGATATTGTTAGAGTTATGGTAGATGAAGTCAAGAGAACCGGAGATAGATATACTCTTTTCTCGGCAAAGGTCATAGAAATACCCGAAGTAACTATGCCGGATAAAGTGGTAACATTAGAATTTCTTTCCCAAGACACTAAGAGGTCTTTAAATTACGATGTTAGTGCTTTAGAAAAAGGGCTTCTAGTTACTGATTATATTCACGGAGAAACCAATGTTATCATTAAAGGAGACTTAGATGGTTTTACTATTTACGGGTTTGAAGAAGACAACCTCATGTCTAAAAACGCCTTGGCAGATTTAGATATGTGGAAATCTAAAGCAGAAGAAATAATGAAAACTAAGCAATCTAAATTAACCGGAGCGATATTTCAACACCTAAAAGAAAACGGAAAAAAATCAGTAAAGCAAGTTCATGAGTATTTATTAAATGACCACGGCTCTCTATACGAAGATGTCATTCAAGGTGACATATCTAAACTTAGGGAGTGGGCTGAAAAAAGAGATGGCATAGAATTTGATGATAACAAATTTTTTGCTAATCCTAGTAAAATAATGTTAGAAGACGATATTAAGAAGGAATATAAAACTCCTAATGAGTATAGAAAAGGAGAATTCAAAATATACACTAGACAGGATAATCAAATAAATATCGTCATGAAACTAGGTGATGAGACAATAAATTGGTTAGTAAATATTCAAGATGAAGAGGAACTGTTTGATTTGTTTGGTAAAGCAGGTAAATATCCTGCTGAGGTCGCTAGGTCTTTTGAAAGAGAAAAAATCATTGATTCGGGAGAAGTAGAGTTAGGAGTCCAAACACACGGCTATCACGAATATTTTCTAAAAGGAAATAAGTTTGAAACCAAACTTCATATCCGAGTAATACCAGTTAAGGGGCAAAGAATGTGGTTGGCTTGGACTGGATTTAAGCAAGAACCAGCCGATAAAGATTCAGATAAAGGTATATGGAACATATATGAAGATAAGTTCAAAGGAACTAGAATACCGTCTAAATAGTGTGTTCTTTATATAGTGGTTAATGTAACAAGGAGTTGAGGAGGATGATTTCTGCGGTAGTTAGAAACAAAACTACAGATTTCAGAATTCTTAAAAATCAAGAAGATTTGATGATTGGGGGATATGCAAGCATCGAAATTGTTGATAAGCAAAATGATTTAATCACACTCAAAGCACTGGAAGAAGCAGTAGAGAAATATATGGAGAATCCAAAATTTAGAAATGTAATGACAAATCATTCTAATGTTCAAGTAGGAGAAGTAGTAAAATCATATAGAGATTCAAATGGAAAACTATGGAAAACAGAAGTAGATGATGTAGGATTTTTTGTAGTAATTAAATTAAGAGACGATATAGAAAAAGCCAAAGAAATAGGAAGAGGCGTTAGAAAAGGTTCATTGAGGAGTTTTAGCATTGGAGGACAGGCAATACAGAAAGTAAAGAAAAGCCACCCCGAACTAGGACAATACAATGAAATAAGCAAACTAGAACTACATGAGGTTACAATCTGTGAAAAAGGAATAAACCCCGAAGCAAAGTTTGATATTCTTAAACAAGAAAAGGAAGTGAAAAATATGAGCAAAATTGAAAAAGCACTAGAAGAGTTAGATGCGCTAATGGCAGAAGTCAATACTCTTCGTAAAGAAGAAGACATGGAGAGTATGGATATGTCGGAAGATGAAAAGATGATGAACGAAAAAATGATGGATGAAAAGATGATGGACGAAAAAATGGCTGACGATGATGAAAAGATGGCTGACGAAGAAAAGGGTATGTATAAAGACGATGAGGCAAAAGCAGTCGTTTCAACTCTTGACGGAGCAGGTGTCGAAATCGGTGAACCAGCCGATAGAATCATCATTGAGGGAGGAAGACCAAAACCTTCTGACCTACCAGTTGTAAAAGCATTTGACAATGAAGAACTACAAACTCTTGATTTGTCTAACGCTAACATCGAGAAAGCATATGAGGCTTTCCGACAAGAACAACTAGAAAAGTTGGCATACGATAACTTGCAGAAATCATTTGAGGCTCGATTTGCGGCTGAAGTAGCACATAAAGAAAATGTTCTAGCAAAGTCTGAATATGATGCACAAAACGAAATTGCTTCTCTAAAAGAAGAATTTACTGCACTAAGAAAGTCTCTAACTGCTGAAAAGGAAACAATTCTAAAAGCACAAGAAGAGGCAACAATAACACTCCCAACTATGGAAGAACTAGCCGAAATGGACTGGAATGATATCCACAAGATGGTAGGAGGCATTTAAGATGAGTTACATTAATACAATGGCAGATTTAGAAGCAAGAACATATGGACTAACCGGAGCAACCGGCTTTAACAACCAATTGTTGAAGCAAGCGGGAACTGTTGCAGGTATTCATGTTGGTCATGATACCAATGCGGCAAATGTCGCTGGTAATGTTGGTATTTCTGATGTCGGTGGTCTTTACAACAAGATTTTCGGACAAAAAGTTTGGTCAATGCTAAACAGGGAATGTAATGCTCTTTCAGTTATTTCAAAGAGGCCATATACATCTAGTGGATGGAGAATAATGACAGAAAGACCTGCCGGTGGAAGTGGAAACTCTCTAGCAGTAGCGGCAAACAGTGACGATGGCGTGGGAACCCCAACTGCTGCAAACATTGGTTCAACAACTCCAAGAGCAGATACTATTGGTGGTGTTCCGGAAAATGCACGATTAGACGAGGCACTTGACGGATTAGCGGCTATTGCCCCAACTTACACTACACTATTTACAAGTCCTAAAACAATTGCACATCAATTCGACTTTAGCGAATTGGCTATGGAAATGGCAGCAATTGATGATGGAATTGGTGACATTAGAGCGCAAATGAGAGAGGATATGGGTAAGCACCATGCTGAAACTCAAAACAAAATGCTAGTTATGCCACTTGAATTCTATCTTGGTTCCGGAAGCAGCGAATCTCTTGATTTGCTAGATAGAAACTATACTTCTCTATTGAAGGTTGTATCTTCTGCGGCTGAAATCACACAAATGGATTCCGATGATTTCTACTCTCTAAAGTATGATAACAATGCGGGAACAGATGATGCTGACAATGAACCAATGAAGAGGCTTTACGGAACTGTTCGTGGTGCATCAGGTTCAGGATTCCTAGATGCTCAAGTAGATGATAATGATGATTATTCCGCTACTGGCGGTCGTCAATTAACTTTGACCGTAATCAACAATACTCTAAGACTACTTCGTGAAGCCGGTGGTTCACCAAAGGTTATTCTAACTGGATATGATACCATTCAAACTCTTGCTGACTTATTACAAGCACAAGAGAGATTCATGGATAGAAAAGAAATTGTTCCAACTGTAAACGGTGTTAGAGGAACAAAGGGTGCTGAAGTAGGATTTAGAGTTTCTACATACTATGATATCCCATTGATTCCTGTAGCGGCTATGTCTAAAACATCTGCAACTGCTAATCCAATAAGTGATATGTTGTTCCCAGATACTGACCACCTATGGCTATCTGTTATGAAACCAACTCAATACTTTGAGGATGGTATTGCTAGTGGAAACCCATTCGGTGTTGGAACTCTAGGTAACAAGGCTCTTTACCGAACAATTGCAGAAGTTGGTTGTTCATACTTTAAGGGTCAAGGCAAGATTACCAACCTACTGTGAGGTGTTTTAATTGGCACATACAGTAACATTGTTAGCCGACCATAAAGGCTACACTAACCCTAGAGTTGTTGGTGATGAATATGTGGTTGATGCTTCTCTTTTGGTAACTACTGCTACTAATGGAGGAGAAGTTGTAACTGCTGCATCGTTAGGACTATCAAGTATTTCTTGTGTAACCATAACAGGTAATTCTATCCCCGCTACTCATCAAGTAGATGTAGAAATTTCAGTCGCAGGTGCTTATGAAAGCAGTTCTAGTTTCGCTTTATTGTTTACAGCGAATGACGGAACAAATGCTGCTGCAAACGGAGACATTACAGATACTACTGTTAGGGTTAGAGTTTGGGGAAACCTTTGAGGTGACTTAATTGGTAACAGTTATAGTTGCTGAAGGTTGTTCTAGGTTCAATGCAACAGATACTCCTGCGGGAAGAATCACAAAGAAGAAATCCGCTAGTGTTTCTGTTCGTTGGGCTTTAGGAAGACTAAACTCTAGAGATTTAGTATTTACCTTTGAAGAAAAAGATAGAGAAACACTTCTATCTTTATCTCCTAAGCAATTGCTATTGGCGGCTAAAACAACAGGAGAGGATGTCTCTACTCATAAAGAGTTAGAGGCACTTCTTCTGCCTGTTAAAAAGAAGCCTAAAATCTCTAAACCGAAACCTAAAACTACAAAGTCTAAGGCCAAAACTCCTCAAAAAGAGGAATAAGGTTAAGAAGTAGTTGTAAGGTTGAAAGTTTGACGGAGGACTACCTATGGCTAGTTGTAGAAGTAGTGGGGTTTTGACTGCAAGCGCAGTCGTTAGTGCTGAAAGATGCAAATTAGTTTCTATTCACGCACAATTAACAGGAGCAAACCCTACATTAGTTAGAGTTTTTGATAATTCTTCTGCTGCAAGTGGTAAAGAATTAGCGAGAATAAATCTAGTTACTTCAAAAACAGATACCATAGAGTTTGACATGCATGGCGTTATTGCTAGTAACGGTCTATATCTTGACATAGCGACTGGAACTGGTATTGGTGCGGCTGTCTCCGTTGAATTTGCTTGAGGTTTTATGATGGCAGTTTTGAACCAAGATACTAGATTAGTGATGACTATACTCTTTGTTGGCGCATTGAGTGGAGCGAATGTGTTTGCTTATGCGACATTTGGAACAGGTTTTCCTTATGGGCCAATAGCACATTCTGTTCTATTTGGACTAGGAACAATTGGAGCAATTATGGTTATGAAGGCTCTATTTGATTTGGCACTCAATGATAAAATAGAAATGTGGCTACTTGATAGAAAGATAGGGGCATTTTGGGAAAGAAAGGCTAGGGACGAACAACAACGACAAAAAATGCGTGAAAGTGCTAGACAATACAATACTAGTTTCTATACCCCACCAACACAAGAAGACGAAAATACCGTTGGTAATGAGTTTTTAGCCGCCCTACAGTAAGGGGTTGGTTAATTGGTCGTTAGCGATTTGCTAGGGTTTTCTGATTCTGATTATGCTTATAATCAGTCTAGGGCGCATTCTGCTGATATTTTCTTTTTGAAAATGAGAGCATGGTTTTGGGGTAGTTGCTCTACCCTCGCTATGTTTCTAATTGGTAATATAATGGGTGTATTTGATATTAATATAATGGGATGGATTATAGATAGATTCAGTGATTTATGGGGTCATTAATATGTCATTAATGACTGGCTTTGCCATATTAGTAGGTGAAGCAATTATCGGTTTTTGGAAGAAAGTCCACGCAATTAATTTTGGAGTATATGGAGCGACTATGGTTGGTAAAACAACCTTAAGTCACCAACTAAGAACAAGAGGGGAAGTTCCCCAAATCAATCAAAGAACTGTTGGTTTGCATAGAGCATCAAGAAAGAATGTAAAAATAGATGGAGATTCCCATACAATAAAGAGTGCCGATATTGGAGGAGAAGCGGTTTATTGGAAAGAATGGGTAAAGGATATGCAGGGTCGTAGAGTTAAATATGTTATTTTTATGATTGACCATAGGCATTTAGACAATGAGGCAAACTTAGACCATCAAGTGGCTTGGAAATTTTTAGTAGATACTATTGTTTCTAGCAGATGGCCTACTGGTAGAAAGAAAAAAGATTCAGATTATCCTATGGCTGTAGCAATATGGGCTAATAAATACGATATATGGGGAGAAAAATATCCTTTGGAACAAGACCAACCAATTGACAAACATAAAATATTTGAACCTTTTAAGTATGGTATGAGACAACTGAATGACAAAGGCATTCCTTGTTTCAAGTATATAGTATCAGCAAAATCAGACCCCGAAATGGTATATAGAGGCGTAATGACGATGATAAAAGATTATTGAGGTAAAAGTATGTATCAACAACCAAATATGATAGGACAGAATAATATGCAATCACAAGGGGTTGCATATGGAATGACCCCACTACAAATGGCTAGAGCAAGCGGTATAGTTCAAGAATACAAGTTTATCGCAATTAAGCCTAAAAAACAACAAAAAGAATTGATTAGAGTTTTGAAAGCAGAACCTAAGAAATTGCTTTTTATCAAGTATGGAAAAAAATTCAATCTAAAAGATAGGTGTGTTGTTTGTGGAATGCATCATGTTTGGGAACCGGGAGATTATATGAGGCCTCCTATTCCTTTAGATGGGGTAATAAAAGGTAGGCCATTAATGGGAACATACTGTCCTAAACATGCGGCCCATTTTATGCAATTAGAAATGTTACAACAACAGATACTTGCAGATAAACACGGCTTAGAGTTTAAGCGATTTATTCCGAAAACACCTAAGATTTTAAAAAGCGGCCCAATAAAGAATTTATCTAAAGAAGATATTGTTTCTTTAACTGCCGCAGGTTATTTTATTAAGCCACCCACATTAGGCGATAATAGGTCTGCCACTAACGAAGCAATTGAAATCGTTGGAGAAATAAATATATTAACAGATAGATTAAATTATTTAATGATAAATCAAGGTGTTAAAGCCCCTAAGATAGAAAAAGAAACCAAAGAGGAGCCAAAAGAGGAATAGATATGGGAATACTAGGAACAAGTAACGGAACAGTATTGGGTGCAGTTCAAGCACAGGGCGACCAAAATTTCAAGAATGTAAATAACTTACTTTCACTACAAGAAAATCATGTTGAAGAATTTTTTCAATACCATGGTGAACAATTCTTAACTGCTTTAGAACAGTTAATGGAAGATGTCATCGAAAGAGTGGTTTCACAAATGTTAGGTAAACTTTCTTTTACGACATCAGGGGGAAACATCACAATTAACCCCGATGCTATGAGGGAATTTGAAAGGATAACTCAAGAGAATATTGACCTAGATATTCAAAAGATTCTAGGTGCGGCTATCAATACTGAAGTTGTTATGCAAAGAAAAATGGCTAAACAGCAATATTTAGAATCTCAAGGGTTTAGTGGAGGAGGACAAATGCCAACACAACCAACGGCAGGAGTAGCAATTGCAGGATTAACAGGTAATATGCAACAATATAACCAAATGCAGGGTGCTATGAATAATGGTAGTGGATATCCAGTTCCCCCTAGTGGAACAGATGGATATGGTAGACCATATTGGATAGATGCTCAAGGGCAAATGAGTTACGAACCTCCACAAAGCGGATTAGGTTTAGGTAGTGCTATACAGAAAGGTGCGGCTTGGGCTAAATGGTTAATGTGAGTGTGATTTAATTTGTCAATTGCATTCAACTGGGGAACCTTACCGAAGGCTTTTCCCGATGATAAAGAAGATATAAAACAAGAACTAGAACAGTATCTTTTTAGAAATGAAGGCTCTTTTGTCAGTAAATTAAAATCAGCGAAAAAACAAACTAGAAAAAATAATCAAGAAGGTGAATTCATAGACGAGATTCAGTCTATATTAGATTCAGTTTTAAGTTCAAACTCATATGATTTTTTATCTGAATCAGAAGGATTTGCTAGAAGTCTAGGAAAAACAGATAAAGACAAAGAAAAAAATAAAAAAATGATAAGAAGAACTTCTCTAAAGAGTTTAGTAACCGATACAGATATAAAAAATAAAATAATTGGTTTTACCTTTATGAAGTTTGGAAGAGACTTGGAAGAAATTCCAGATTTTGATTATCTTAAAACCTTCAAGGATTATGGTATAGAAACAGAATTTGTCTTAAGAC
>Ga0160423_10005675_pt1 | contig 10165 bp, 22 predicted proteins | sample CRUFie14St8metaG_FD_108191 | JGI IMG/M metagenome (GOLD analysis project Ga0160423, IMG submission 108191) | Marine microbial communities from the Costa Rica Dome - CRUD Field 142mm St8 metaG | ecosystem: Environmental > Aquatic > Marine > Oceanic > Photic zone | place: Costa Rica: the Eastern... | reverse complement strand
TTATTTACGTATTATTGCAAAATCTGGACACAGAGCGCATCAAGATTATCTAGATACGCATTCAGGTGGAGGTAATGTAGTAGATGGTCCAGCCTTGGATTGGTTATCGACAATGCCACCTAGAAGGATATGGGTGTCTGACATGCATGTATTTGGTGGTAGTGGTGCTACAAATGGTTATAATTTACTCAAATATTGTTATGACATGGTTACTAAACACAGAATCATTAACCTTCAAAACATAGAAGAAGTTAAGGAACATGCAATAAAATTAAATATGATATAGTAAGGAAGTGATATTGTATGCAAATACAACAAAGTTTCCTTTCCTTTGGATATCGCAAAAAGTAGTTTAGGTAGAATAGAGTGCAAAGAGAGTTTGCAACAAGGTATTTTATTCATCATGTCAACAGTGACCTATAGTGAACACTACCTAAGCTATTACCATTCATAGCTACTACAGCCTGCTTTTATCGTGTCTTCGCTCCTAGACCCTAGTCGCTATGACACTCTCCAAAGCTGGCTTACGTTGCTATTCATTTAAATCATTGACAAATATAAAAATGAATATAAAATGAAAAGTATGAAAGATGTAGAAAGCTTGTTGAAAGAAGCAGAAAATGGAAAGAAATCTGCTACTTTTGATAGAATAACAAAGGAAGCTATGCCTTTCTGGCAGGGATGTATCGACCGCGTCAAATCTGGTCATAAATTAAAACCATATGTAGTTCATAGGTTATTACGTGAGCAATATGATATTAAAATAAGTGAATCAGCAATACGCAAACATTTTACGGACTTGATGGAAACGCATGGTAAAAAATAGTAAAGAAGTAGATAAGCTTATTGCAGAAGCTGAATCTATTAAAATACAAGAACTAAAGGCAGATAACCTTAAATTGCTTAAACAAGTAGATAAGCTTAAAAATAAAAAAGCTGATTTAATTGAAGCAATGTTTGATGCAGTCAGAATGAATTTAGCTACATGGGCTAAACCTAAAATACCTACTCCTACTTCGAGTAAAAAAAGTAAAAACGAAGAAGTAGCAGTAGCAATATTATCTGACATACAATTAGCTAAAGTAACACCTGATTATAACAGTGATATAGCGGAAGAACGTGTCGTAGCATATGCACATAAGATAGTGGAACTTACTAATCTGCAACGTAATGCACACCCAGTAAACAAGTGTGCTGTATTGGTTGCAGGTGACATAGTAGAAGGAGAGCTTATATTTCCTGGTCAGTCACATTTGATTGATGCTAGTTTATATAAACAAGTAACAATTGATGGACCGAGGATATTAACACAGTTTTTTGACATACTATTGGCTAATTTTAAAGAAGTAGAAGTTACATGGGTAATTGGTAATCATGGTTCACTTGGTGGTAGAGCACGTAAAGACTACCATCCAGATAGCAATAGTGACAGAATGCTAGGTAAAATCATGCAAATGGTGTATGAAAAGGATAAAAGAATATCATTTCATGTACCAGACAGTACGACAGAAGACCATTGGTATGCTATTGCAAACCTTGGTAAAGGCTGCAAATTCTTCGTATGGCATGGTGATAACGTTAGAGGACATGCAGGATTCCCATGGTATGGCTTTGGTAAAAAGCTGTTAGGATGGAAAGCATTAGCATCAAGAGAGTTAATGCCTGATTTTGACTATGCTATAGCTGGACACTTCCATACACCTACAACAATGTACGTAAATGACGTACGTTTATGGGTAAATGGCAGTACAGAAAGCTATAACAGCTATGCAATGGAACAGTTAGCAAGCATGGGTAGACCATGTCAATGGCTATTATTTTGTAAACCAGGGCATGGTGTAACTGCTGAATACCTTGTAAAGCTAGATAAAGTGTAGGTATACTATATATAGTATGGATATAAAAGAAAATTCTCCAAGGATAGTATCTGTTGAGTACGCTGGAGTAGGTAGTAAACCTTATTTTGTTGTTAACAATAACAATGAAATTAAGTTTATACCTATAGAACCAGGAGTTACTATGCTTAGAGATGTAATTAAATAGCTTATATTTTTTCTTTTTTTCGCAAAGAAAAAATATAATTATTGAAAGGAAGTTATATGAATAACGATAAACTGTTGTCTCCATTTCCAAAGGAGCTTGTAAAGAAAGCACCCCCTGGAAAATTTGGTGATTATGTACCACATGCTAATTATGTTGAAAGATTACGTGATAGTGGCGTTCAGTATAGTTGGTCCTGTGAACCAGTATATGGAACATTTAATGGAGAAAAAAGAATTGTTGGAGCTAAAGGCACCATAGCTATTGAAGGTATGGGTAAGTACGATGGCTTCGGTGATGTTGATACTAGCAAACTTAGTAGTACTAAAAGAAATGATGGTAGCAACTTAAAAGACGCAGAGTCAGATGCCTTCAAACGTGCATGTATGCGGTTTGGTCTAGGTGTTGAGCTATGGACAGGTAGCAAGCAGACAGAAGAAGAGGCTATGGCTGAGGTAGATGAACCTGTAGATAGGGTAGAAGTTACTAAAGTCGACATGCGTAAGAAAGAAAATAAACCATCTCCTGAAGATATCAAGAAGATGGAAGCAATAATGGACAGTATCGTTGGTACTGTCGGAGAGGATAACTAATGCAATACACAATAGGACAGGTATTAGATACATTACCTGAATCAATGCAAGCAAAGAAAGCAAGTGCATACTTGTTTGAAGAGCAATATAAAAACATACTAGATGCTACTCCTAACAAATGGGTAGCTATGGATGTTGAAGACATTACTGGATTAGATAGAAAATCATCTGATTATATAAATACAGTTGGTAAATACTATCACAGAGTAAAGTCTTGGAATAAAAAATATAGTGATTATGAATTTAAAAACATAAGAACTGAATCTCAATTCATTATGTTTGGAAAGAGAGTAATCGATGGAATATAAAGTAGGAGAAACATTTGATACTTTACCAGAATCTATAGCAAGATTATCTGGAGGTGCTAATAGAGCAGTATTCCTGGTAGAAAACTATGCAGAAAAATTGACTGCAGAGCCAAACAAATGGGTTGTATTAGATACATTAGATGATTTAAATAAGTCTAAATTATACACACGTGTAACTAATTACAACAAGAAATATAATAGTAAGGGATTTGAGTTTGCTAGAATTGTTACAGAAACAAATCAAATATTTTTGGGAAGATATAATCCAGATTTATTAGCATAATGCAAGACCTTAATTTTATTTTATCTACTGTAACAGAAATGTGTTCAGGTGTAGAATCTGCAGAAACTGTAAGTAAAATTATTGGTTCTGCTAATCAATACGCACAGGTACGTAAGTATCCACAAGATAAAACACAATGGTCTGACCAACAACTAGACGCATACTTTGGTATGATAGAAAAGTTGGTTGATATGCCTACTGTATTTACACAGGAAGACTTTGATAGCATGTCCATACAAGAAAAGCTATCAGCAGTAGGTATAGAAACCGAAGACATAACTCCAGGAGTACAAGCTGCTGGTGATATGTTAGGAGGTATAGTAGATAAGATGGAAAAACAAAATAGTTATAGGGATGACCTTAAATGTCCATATTGCAAATCAATGGTGTATGACAATAGAAACAACAAAAAGTCAGACAAAAGTCCAGACTTTGTTTGCAGCACTAACGACCCTGTAGTATGTGGTGGACATACAGGCAAATGGCGGAAATCATGGTGGTTAGATAATACTGACATACCGAAGGAATGGGGTATCCATGATGAAGCACCATTCTAGTAAATAGTTGGCTAGCTGCATGTGTAATACCTGTAGTAATGAGTACAGCAAGTATGAATGAATACATAGAGTGTAGAGCAGATGCAGCAATAGTCAATCATGTGATAGAGTACAAACCCCTTGTGGCTGATTATTTTAAAGAACAAGACATAACACAAGCCTTAAAGATTATCTTTTGTGAAAGCAGTGGAAAGAAAAATGCAAAAGGTCGTAATAGAGATGGGACAGAAGACATAGGTATCTGGCAGTTTAATGACAGAACATGGGCTTGGTTAAAACCTAAGTTAGGTATAATAAGTGATAGAACAGATGCAGTAGTATCAACTAAAGTTGCTGCCTGGCTAGTTTATAACGATGGCTGGCATCATTGGAACAGCAGCAAAAGTTGTTGGAAAGGAACTAACAATGCATTATTACAATATAAAGAAAGGTGAATGATAACGTCAACAATCTTTACAACATGCAATGCAAAATGTGTAGTGCATGTTTTCTTACAGATTATCCATTGGTAGATTTCTGTTCAGATTGTGAAGATGATGTTATGAAAATCATAAAGGAGTTTGATGAAAGCTAATTTTGGTAGAAAAGATATTGTTGATACCAACATATTTACTAATCCAGAATATATCAAGACGTGGGCAAAATCTATGCAAGATGCTTGTGGTAACGTATCAATGAAGATACCACCAGACATGGGCAAATTAAAATGGTTAATGGATAAATTCGTTAATGATTACAATGAACAATTAGGTTTATTAGAGCCTATAGGAGAGGAAGAATGAAAAACATAAATACAACATTTGCTTCAGCAGAAGAAAAGTATGCTGTAACACCTAGCGATACTAGGGTGAAATGGCACGCAAAATTAAATCAATACAAAGAAAATGCACAAAACAAGAATACTTTTGGGGGAAAAAGGTTTTTAGGTCATACAAAAAAAGGTGCAGAAGTATGGGTTTCTTATACGCTAGATAAAAAAACTAAACAAATACAGATAAAAACTACACATAATTTAAACGCGCTACGAGACAATGCTGCACAACTTGCACCGAGACGCGTAACAGTAGCAAACAATACACCATATACTGGTGATTTAAATGCAGTATCTGGTAGAGACCATGGTAGAGTAACACCAAAAACACTTGAATATATAGAAACACTTATGGATTTTAGTCAAATGGGTATAGGTTTAGTATCTGGTGAATGCAGTAAACAGTTGTTCTTATATGTATCAAATGCAATTTATGAAGGCGGAACAGATTTAGCCAAAGATGAATGCCGATGGTCAGATATCATGGATACATGGGACTTACCAGCAGGACAATACTTTACAGTATATTAGTCCAAAACTGTAACATATAGGTCTTAAAACGTCTTAAAACAGCAAATAGGACTATTTCTTACGTTTCTTTTTTGGTTTCACCATTTCAAAGCTTGTAGGATATTTATTAGCTAATGCTTTATATTTACCTATAGCTCTTCTTTTATGCTCTAAACTTTGCATTTTGTAAAGAGTTTCTCCAAGTTTTCTACCTTTATATGCTGCTGTTAATGTCCTATGAGCACCTGCTAACCTTTTAAAAGGATTAGTCTGGTCTAATGTATCTTGCAACATTGTCTGTTGTTTTCTTCTAGCTTTACCATATAAAGCTTTATGAGATTGAATCCTTGCTTGCAATTCTCTTTGCGGCATATTAAACGTGTAAGGGTCATCTTTTGCTGAACCTAATGGTCCAGGAAATCCCCTTTTAGGATTGTAAGGTGATTTTGCCATTACTTACTAATCTGTTTTTTTGCGTATTCTTTTACTACTACTAACGCGGCACCGCCACCTGCAATAGCTGCTAGTTGTAATGTGTCTGCTTCAACACCAACGAGGGGACTAACAGTCAAAGCTCCAATAAAAGCTTCAACAAATGTCCATAACGTTTTTTCTAGCATATCTTTTAATGAATCACTCATTTTATAACTCCATGCTTCGTTCCAAGGAGTCCACCCCACATCCTTCTTGAATGTGCCATCTTGGTTTCTTTGTCTTTTATTCTTTATAAACATTAATATTTAAATCCGTAATCATCAATTTTAGAACCATATAAATCAAAAGATTTCTTTTTTGCTTTAGGTAATGATGATAATACTGTAAATGCATCATAAGCTAACAATGCTGTACCAACTCCTGGTACTAATCTAGCAGCACCTTTAGCTACTAATTTTGCAGCAGCTTTTTTACCTACAACACCTTGCATGTATTTTTGCATAGAACGTGCTGCAAATTTATCTGCTTGAGCTTTAGATTGTATACCTGATTTAAATGGTTTTTCTCCAGCTTTTAAAGTATCTACAGCTGTATCTGCAGGAAATGTTTTAAGAAAACTTGTTTGTCTAGTTCCTTTAGGTACTGCACCAGAACCAGATTTAATAGGACTACCTGCACTACGAGGTACACTTTGTGTCCCTGCTGTTACATTACCTAATTTATTTACACCTTTACCAGCTTTAGCTTTAGGTAAATCTTTAGGATTAACTTTTGTAACAACTAAACTTTTACGAGCTTTTACTCTTTGTGCAGTTGCAGCTAAACGTTGTTTTTTAGCAGCTTCTTTTAATGCTTTATCTGATATACCAGTAAACTCACCAACACCTTTTACTTTTATTGGTTTGCCTGAATCGTAATATAATTTTTTACTCATTTAAATCATTCTCTTGCCATCTAGTTTAGCATTTAATGTTTTGATATCACCACTAATCTCTTGTAATTTTTCATAAACATCTAATTGTTCAGCTGGTTTGTTTAATAATTTTTGTATAGTTGTATATTCTATACTTACAGGTTTACCTTGTAATAATTGATTAGCTACTTTTGCATACATTTTTTTATATGCAACTGTACTACTACCAACAAATCCATCTTTTGATATATCTAAATCTTGTTGTGTTTCACCAACTATTAAACAACCTGATGTATGCTCGTCAGTATTCCCTGTATGAATTAAGATATAGGTAAAATTAGGTACATCTTGTACATGTAACATCCCATAGTGGGCATTTTTGTAACGTTCAGCATATTTAGCATGAAAACCACCAGTTTTTCTAAACTTTATATCATATGTACCTTCAGGTATGCACGTTTCATGCATGACTTTTACTGCTTGATACTGGTCTTCGAGTGTATAACACTCAAATTTATCATCAATAAGTAAAATACCAGAAGTTGCATCTATACCAAACTGTGTTCTAACAACTGTTAATTTCATTAGTATTTATAAGACTTTTTACTCTTCTTCTTCTTTTTTTTCATAACTCCTCTTAACTAACTTATTGTAATCTACACATCCTAGATTACCACAAACCTTACGTTTTTTCTTAATTACAGGTGCCTTATTACAGGACTTACAAAGAGTTACCAATTAGTGGCTAAATGCTCCGTGTATGCAATTGCAAATAGTAACCCAAGTACCATATTCATTTTTTTTAGCAGTGCATTTGTTGTCTAATTCTTCTAACAAATCATCTAAGATTGGGTCATCCATCCACATTACTTTTTCCTTGTAGCTCTAGATTTTTGTACAGCTTTTAAATTTATATATTTACCTTGTTTATAAGCCTTAGCTGTTCTTCTAATTTCAGCCGCGACCTGTGATTTAGAGTTCTTTTTATTCTTAAGATACTTAGCAGGAACGCCTTTTTCATATTTAACCTTACGTCTACTTTTTCTTTTTGGCACTAGATTTACCTTTTTTCTTTATGTCATTATCTTGAGAATGACCACCCCTAATAAAACTATTAACTCTCCCCATAGCCCAAGCAGCCATGGAAGCTGACTTACTACCTGATGATAGGTATGCTCCTTGTCCTCGCCTGTAAACTTGAGCAAGTTGTCCGTAGGTATATTTTGAGTTTTTAGCTTTTTTCTGTAAGGCTGCTTTTGTTTTAGCATTTAAAGGTTTTCTAGCTGGTTTTTTTTTAGCCATCAATCATCACCTGGCCAATTAGGATTACCTGCATAATCATGGTCTCTTTCTTCCATTACTTCTTAATTTTTTTAATCTTGCCATTTGCTGTTCTAGCAAACTTATGTGTTTTAGTTTCTCTAATAAGTGTACCATAATATCTTTTACCACCCCACATCCAACTTACTTTAGCCATTATGTACCTACAGCTTTCTGAGCACGTTTATGTGCTTGTGTAAATGTAGCACCACGTTTCATTGAATTGTACATATATTTCATATGTTTTTTACTATGATGTTTTGAATGTTTTTTCATAGTAGCTTGCTGTCTTTTAGTAAGACTAGAAATGTCAACACCTTTAACTTTCATTTTTTCTTTCGCTTCCTTAATACAGCAAAATCTTTTTCATTTAAAACGTTAAAAGGCGGAGCTAATTTAGCTATAGCTTGTTGTTTTTTTGAATAACCTTTTTTATTTTTTGGCATACTACCATTTTACCTTATGTGACCAATAACGTGCGGACATAATACTAGGATTTCTATCTTGTGCGTTATGTCTTGCATAGTAAGATTTTTTACGTGCTTTATCTTTTTTAGATTTAGGATTTTTACCTGCGCCTCTTACACCTTGTTGACCAAATCTTATTAATTTTAATTGATGACCTTTTTGTGCAAGCACCATATGTGATTTAGTTTTATGTCCTGGTGTACGTTTTGGTTTATTTACACCTTTTAAACCATGTTTTTTAAGTAAAGATTTTTTACGTGCTTCATGTGACATATTAACTCTTTTCTTTTCTAAAACTAATTGTAGCAAGCCAAATAATTAATGTACATATTGTAGCTAGTCCTGTAATTTGTTGAGCACTACCAGTTAAAGTAAGTGTAGCTATAATTAAACCTACCAAAGTCCATGATAAATTTAACGTTTCTTTAACTGCTTCTACAATCCAATTCCATATTTTTTTTATCATATTGTTTTCCTAAATACAAATGCTGCCATAGTAGCTATTCTAGTCAAAATAACTGGCACCACCACTTCTTGTGCTTTTTCTTTTTGGTCAGTTGTCATATCATCTCCTATGTTTGTTAATGATATATCTTCAAAATCAACTAATACTTCTATTGGATTTTCTAAAAATGTTTCAAATTGTACTTCTGTTACAACATCAGCAAGAGTATAGTTTTCTACATCAGCATTTGCTACAGCTCTTTCTACATATTCTTCCACAGCTTCTGCAACAATTTCATCTTCTTTAACTGCTTCAGCTATAATTTCAACATCTTCAGTTTGTACTTGTAAAACTTCTGCTACAACTTCTACTTGTTCTTCTGTTAACTCTTCTATTTCTTCTATAGCTTCTTCTACAACAGCTTGTATAACCTCTTGTACTTCTTCAGATACTTGTTCTAATTGTTGTACACCAACTTCTTGTACTTCCTCAAGAACTTCTATAACTTCTTCTGTGTCGAGTTCTTGCACATATATTTCAATGGCCTCTTCAATTTCTTCATCTGATGCGTCTTCTTCTATAATAGGTATGTCAACTATTTCTTCAATAGTTTCTTCTACTTGAACCAATCTATCGTCTTTGGAGTCTCCGTCAGATAATTCTTGTTCCAAGATTTCATTTTCTTCCGAAATTTCCTTTTCTGGTTTGGTGTCATTTGGTTGTATTTGTCTGTCCAATTCATTTTCTGTATCCTCAATAATAATAACTATATCTTCTGGTATATCTTCAATTATAACTTCAGGTAATTCAAACTCATCTAATTCTTCTAAATATTCCTCAACTTCAAGGACTGTATCATTAAACTCTTGAATTTCCTTTTTAATATTTCTTTCTTCTTCAGTTTCATATTCGGATTCATCTTGATGTCTATCTTCATCAATATCAGGTATATCAACATCATCAGAAAGCTCTTCTCCGTCTTCAACCATATCTTCGTCATTAATGATTTCAATATCATATTGTTCTAAATCTCCTCTCTCAATTTGTTCGTCAGTTAATTCTACACCATATATTTCATAATTTTTTTTACGTTGGTTATCTCGTTCAACTGTACCATCATCTATTTCATGTTGTTCATATTCTGCTTCAGTTCCATCATCAAGCACAACAACAAATGTTTCAGGTTCTGGTGGTGCTGGAGGTGGAGGCGGTGGTAAGGGTGGAGGCGGTGGCAACGTTGTTGTAGTTGTTGTAGTAGGTTGTATATATTTAAATGATATATTGTCTAACAAAGACCAATCATTTATTGTTATGGTAAAACTTTCTATAAAAGTTTCAAGAGTATCGTAAATGTTATATACCACATCTTCAAACATATTTTCTATATCTGTATTGTCCTGACCTTCAAGAACATTTTCTTGTGTAGTTTCATCAGTGTGTGTATATGTAACTGTGCCGTCATTATTTAATGCACCAATTCTA
>Ga0160423_10005673_pt1 | contig 10165 bp, 10 predicted proteins | sample CRUFie14St8metaG_FD_108191 | JGI IMG/M metagenome (GOLD analysis project Ga0160423, IMG submission 108191) | Marine microbial communities from the Costa Rica Dome - CRUD Field 142mm St8 metaG | ecosystem: Environmental > Aquatic > Marine > Oceanic > Photic zone | place: Costa Rica: the Eastern... | reverse complement strand
GAATGTAATTTTCCATTTCATTGTTGTATCGATCTAAATGATCTGGAGTAATGTTAAGTAATACCGCTATATCTGGCTTAAAATCAACAATACCATCGAGCTGAAAACTGCTCAACTCTATCACATATAAGTCGTGTTTTTCAGTTGCCACTTGCATTGCAAAACTTTCACCCACATTACCTGCTACACCTACATTAAGACCTGCTTTTTTAAGCATATGACCAATCAGAAGGGTAGTAGTTGTTTTGCCGTTGCTTCCTGTAATGCCGATAATTTTTGCCTTAGTATAACGAGCAGCAAATTCGATTTCTGAAATAACAGGAATTCCTTTTTCTTTCAGCTCTAAAACTAGAGGTATAGAATCTGGGACTCCAGGACTTTTAACTACTTCATCTGCAGCGAACAAACGATCCTCACTGTGTTGTTTCTCCTCAAAATCAATCTCAAACTGTGTAAGAACTTTTTGGTATTTCTCTTTGATTTTTCCTTTGTCAGAAAGAAACACCTCATATCCTTTTTGCTGTGCTAGGACTGCTGCTCCACAACCGCTTTCTCCTCCACCAAGTACAACAACCTTTTTCATCTATCGTAGCTTTAAAGTAACGATAGTTAATATTGCCAACATCACTCCTACTATCCAAAAGCGAGTAACAATTTTACTTTCGTGCATGCCGAGCTTTTGGAAATGATGATGTAGGGGAGCCATCTTAAAAATTCTTCTACCTTCACCAAACTTCTTTTTGGTGTATTTAAAATATCCTACTTGCAACATCACTGATAAATTTTCTACCAAAAAGATACCGCATAAAACAGGAATCAATAATTCTTTTCTAATAGCAATTGCGAATACAGCAATAATACCTCCCAGCGATAAGCTTCCTGTATCACCCATAAATACTTGTGCTGGATAAGAGTTATACCACAAAAAACCTACACAAGCGCCTACAAAGGATGCCATATAAATCACTAATTCTCCTGAATTCGGGATGTACATGATGTTGAGGTAATCCGCAAAAAAGACATTACCAGAAACATAAGCGAGGATTCCTAAAATCGCTCCAATAATGGCTGATGTTCCAGTAGCTAATCCATCTAATCCATCTGTCATATTTGCGCCATTACTAACTGCTGTTACCACGAAAATGACTACCAAAACAAATACAATCCAAGTTAGTGAAGTTGCCTTATCTCCAATCCAAGATAGTACGACTTCATAATCGAATTCATTATTTTTGACAAATGGTATTGTTGTTTTTGTAGATTTTATCTCCTCACCAAAAACTTGCTTTTTTTCTATCGATACTGGCGCGACTATTTTTTCCTTAATGGTGATTCCATCATGGAAATAAAGTGTTACTCCCACTATCAATCCAAGCCCTACTTGACCTAGTATTTTGAATCTTCCGGCAAGACCCTCTTTATCCTTTTTGAAAACTTTAATGTAATCATCAAAGAAGCCAATTGTGCCAAGCCAAACGGTAGAGATTAACATAATAATGACATAGATATTATCTAACTTAGCGAACAATAAAGTGGGAATAAGGATAGCTGCCAGAATGATAAGCCCTCCCATTGTTGGTGTTCCTCTTTTAGCATCTTCTCCAGCCAAACCTAAACTGCGAACTTCTTCTCCAATTTGTTGTTTTCGAATAAGGTTTATAATACGACCACCAAAAACCATGCTTACTAAAAGGGAGGTTATCACAGCTAAAGCTGCTCTAAAAGAAATGTATTGAAATACTCCAGCCCCTGGGAAATGGTAGGTGTTTTCTAGATGTTCGAATAAGTGATAAAACATTATATTCTCATTAGTTTAAATGCATTTTTTAGTTCTTCCACATCATTAAATGGGTACTTTGTCTCATTAATTTCCTGATACTTTTCGTGTCCTTTTCCTGCTACTAAAATGATGTCTCCTTGCTCAGCAAGAGTACACGCTGTTTTAATAGCTTCTCTCCTTTCAGAAATTGTCAATGCTTTTTTTAAATTATTTACTTCAATTCCTGACTGCATATCATCTAAAATATTTGCTGGATTTTCTGTTCTCGGATTATCTGATGTCAGTATTGCTTTATCGCTTAATTCACAAGCCATTTTTGCCATCAATGGCCTCTTGGCTTTGTCTCTATCTCCACCACAGCCTATAATTGTTATTAGTTTCTTATTACCACTTTTTACATCATTTATGGTTTGTAACACATTTTTTAATGCATCTGGGGTATGTGCATAATCTACTATGCCCAATACTCCTCCTTCTGAACGAATAAGCTGAAACCTACCATCTACTGCGCCTAATGTGCTTAGAGCTGTTAATATTTTTAGTTTATCCTCCCCTAGTAAAATAGCTGTAGCATAAATAGCTAATAGATTATGAGCGTTAAACTGTCCTACCAATTTAGACCAGACTTCTTGACCATCTATATTTAAAAGCAATCCCTCAAATTGATTTTCTAGAATGCGGCATTTGAAGTCTGCCATACTTTTTAAAGCATATGTCTGGTGTTCTGCTTTACAATGATGTAGCATTGTCTTACCGTGTTTGTCATCTTTATTTACCAAAGCAAAAGCATCAGAAGACAAGCCATCAAACAAAGCCTTTTTGGCTAAAATATAATCATCGAACGTTTTGTGATAATCTAAATGATCATGCGAAATGTTGGTAAAAAGCGCTCCTGTAAAACGAAGTCCTCCAATTCTGTTTTGATGAATTGCATGTGAACTTGCTTCCATGAAACAATAATCACAACCAGACACTACCATTTCAGACAACAAGCTGTTTAAGGTAATAGGATCAGGAGTTGTATGGGAAGATGCAATCTCTTTGTCACCTATCTTATTGACTATAGTAGATATTAAGCCAACAGACTTACCCATTGATAAATACAACTGGTGCAATAAAGTAGCAACAGTTGTTTTACCATTGGTTCCTGTAACAGCAACGAGTTTTAGTTTCTCAGAAGGATTATCATAGAAATTAGTTGCAAGCAATGCAAGTGCTAAAGAGCTATCTTTAACCTTTAAATAAGTGATGTTTTCTTTTATTTTTGATGGAAGCTTTTCCGCTAAAATTACTAACGCTCCATTTAGAATAGCTTTATCAATAAATTGATGCCCGTCAAATTGGGTTCCTTTTACAGCTACAAACAATGATCCTTTAGTTACTTTTCTAGAATCAAAACATATGGATGCAATAGGTAAATCTGTTGTTCCAAATACTTCACACAACTCTACTTTATACAATATGTCTTGTAGTAGCATCATATCAATTGTAAAATGATATTTTGTCCTTTTCTTATTGATTTCCCTTTAGGTATAGATTGTCTTTTAATACTTCCTTTTCCCGAAAACTCTACTTTCAAACCATAATTTTCTAGTAGAAAAATAGCATCCTGCAAACCCATACCAACTACATTTGGCATAATATTTCGCTGTAAATCATCTGATATTTTTCTCGCTTTTAGCTCCACCTGATCAGATTGGGCATAGGTCAAAGTCCACTCAACATTCTCTTGACTTTTTGTAGGAACTCCTAACTGCTCAAAAACAAACTGTAAGTCATCCTGGAAACCATCTTTTGACTGCGGAATACTTTGGTCTACTAATAGTTTTTCATCTTGTAATAACAAGTCAGTAGTGTAAACATAATCTGCAATTGTTTTGAAAACAGGTGCTGCTACATTACCTCCATAATTTCCGTTTTCTTTAGGATCATTGACAACTACAATACATGCATATTTTGGGTGATCAGCTGGAAAATACCCTACAAAAGAAGCCTGGTATTTTGTTCTATCTTCTTCTGATTTATTAGCATAATCAATCCAGTTAGTTCCTGTTTTTCCAGCTATCTTGTATGCTTTAGTTTTTATATTTTGTGCCGTTCCTTCTAACACTACTCCTTCTAACATAGATTGTACTATATCAATAGTAGTTTTTGAGCAAATTGAAGGACTTATTACTTTAGGAGAAAAGCTCTTATCAAGTAAACCTTCATTTAAAACAGCCTTAACAAAATATGGTCGCATTCGCATACCCTCATTTGCAATAGCTGCATAGAAACTTAATGTTTGTAACGGTGTAATTTCAACTTCATAACCGATAGACATCCAAGGCAAAGTAGTGCCAGACCAATTGCCTTTTAATTGAGGATGACGAATATTAGGATTGCTTTCTCCAGAAATAGAAATTCCTAAAGGCTCATTCAGCCCCATACTATATAATCTATTCACAAACTGCTCAGGTTTATCTTTGTAATGCTGATTAATTAATTTGGAAATACCCACATTAGAAGATTTTTCGAACGCCTCTTGTAGTGATACCCTTCCATAACCGCCTTTCCTGGAGTCTCGCATTACTCTATCATAAAACTGATACACCCCCCCCTCTGTATCTACTGTATCACAAACATTTAAATAACCATCTTCTAAACCGGCGATTATTGAGGCAAGCTTAAATGTAGAACCAGGTTCAGCACTTTCTGCAATTGCATAGTTATAACTCTCGACACATTCTCCTTCTTCTGTTTTTTTAAGATTTACGATAGCTTTTATAGCTCCTGTCTTAACCTCCATAAGCACTGCGCAACCATGTTCTGCATTATGATGTAGAATTCTTTCTGCTAAAGCTTTTTCTGCAACATCTTGAAAACGGATATCAATAGTTGTCACTAAATCTTTTCCAGGTAGTGGGTCAGATTCTCTAATTGGCATCCATACACCACCTGCTAATTTTTGTTCTAAGCGCTTTCCACTTTTACCTTTCAAATACATATTGAATGCCCCTTCCAAACCAACTGATTTTGATTCCTTTCTGTCATAACCAATTGTTCTTTGAGCAAGTTCTTTGAATGGTTTTTGACGCTTATTTTTCTGATGATAAATAATCCCACCCTTATACTTCCCTTCTTTAAAAAGAGGAAATGACTTCATCACTTTTAATTGGTTGTAGTTTACTTTTCGTTTCACCAAAGCATATCTACTATTTTTGCTACGCTCTTGATGAAAAAACTGCTCATACTCAGCAGCAGATTTATCTCCAAACAACTCTGATAAGCTTGATGATAATTCAACAACATGGTCATGAAACAGTGAAGGAGAAACCACAGTAGCGTCCCATCGTACTTCATATTCCGGGATAGAAGTTGCTAAAAGTGAATAATCATCCGAATAAATATTTCCTCTTGATGCATCAACCTCTACAAGTCGAGTAATATTATAGTTTTCTGGATTCCAAATATGGCTTTCGAACGCTTGAGTATAGGTTACTTGAGATACAATACCAATAGCCAAAACAAACATAACAAGATAGATCAGTAGTGATTTTCTCTTTATGTGTTTTGGGTGTGTCATACTTAGTTAGTTGTTCTGATAATGTATGGTGGCTGCTTACTTTTCTTCAAGCCTTGCGGCGACACTAATTGTTGTACTTCCGTTTGTTTTCCATGAAACATCAACTGAGATTTGGTTGTGATATATTCTGCTCTTAAATCTTTAAGTTCTGACTCTAACTTTGTTATGTGTCGCACATAACGTTCTGCTTTGTAAGAATTATTTATATAAAACACCATACAAATTCCCACGAAAAGTAAAAAAGGAGCTGTATCCATGAAGTTTTTTTGTTCTAAAACTTTTCCACTTATCAACTCTAAAAACTTAGTTTTTAGAAATCCGTCTGGTTTATTTTTTCTGTGCAAATCGGTCATTATATCTTTTCTGCTATTCTTAATTTGGCGCTTCGAGCCCTTGAGTTTTGTTCAATTTCTTTTATTGATGGAAGAATGGGCTTTCGATTAATCGCATACAGTGGTAATTCAGTATTTCCATAAATATCTTTGTCTAGCTCACCTTCAAACTTTCCTTTCTTGATGAGGTTTTTTACTAATCTATCCTCTAAGGAGTGATAAGAAATAACTGATAAACGACCTCCCAATTTTAAAACTTCCACCGATTGTAAGAGCATTTCTTCCAAAGCAGCCATCTCCTCGTTTACCTCTATTCGGATTGCTTGAAATAACTGCGCTAAAATCTTCTTTGATTTATGAGGAGGTATATTTTTTTTGACCGCCTCTTTCAAATCACTAGTAGTCTCAATGTTATGCTCTTCTCTATATCGCTCTATTGATAACGCAATTGGAAATGCATTTTTCAACTCTCCGTATTTTTTTAATACTTCAGCCAACTTGTCCACCTCATATTCATTTACCACTTGCTTGGCGCAAAATGGTTGCGACTGATTCATACGCATGTCTAATACACCTTCCTCTCTTGTAGAGAATCCTCTTTCTGCTGAATCAAACTGATGAGAGGAAACACCTAAGTCTCCCAACACACCATCTACCTGTTTTATCCCATGTAACCTCAACGAGTTTTTTAAATAGCGAAAGTTCTGATTAATCAACACAAAACACTCGTTATCTATACTATTCGATAAAGCATCTGCATCTTGATCAAAAGCAAACAATCGTCCGTTTTCCAGCTTTTGTAGGATCGCTTTGGAGTGCCCTCCTCCACCGAAAGTAACATCCACATATATCCCGTCAGGATTTATATCTAGTCCATCTACAGCTTCATTTAATAAAACAGACTGATGATACTCCATTATTCATTATTTTGTATTCCCCCCATTACATCTTCAGCTAAGTCAGCAAAGTCTAAAGAAGCCTCTTTTAACACTTGCTCATACTGCACTTTATCCCAAACCTCAATCATATTAACAGATGATGAAAGCACAATTTCTTTCTTAATTCCTGCAAATGAAATCAAATCTTTAGGTAGCTGTAATCGGTTATTTCCATCAGCCTCTAGCATCTTTACCCCTGCTGTAAATAATCGTATGAAATCGTTATTCTTTTTTACAAATCTATTCAGCTTATTCACCTCACTCATTAATATATTCCATTCACTCACAGGATGTAACTCCAAGCATTTATTAAAGACAGAGCGCTTAACTACAAAGCCATTAGAAAGAATTGGCGCTAATTGCTTTTTCAAGGCAACAGGCAACATTACACGCCCTTTAGCATCTGCTTTGCATTCATATGTTCCAATCAAGTTTATCATATCCCTGAGCTACATGAAAGTGTAAATATATTGAAAAACAAACCACTTTTTACCACTTTTTACCACTTTGTTGATAAGTTTTAAATATTTTGAATCATTATTTTACACTTACTAGGTTAGAGATGCTCTTTTCAATGGAGCTATTTTTTTTCTTTATTTTTGGGCAAAATTTGAATAGATGAAATTCGAGACAATTAAAGAGAATGAATTTGAATACATCGAAGTTGGAGAAGGTCCAGTAGTAGTTCTTTTACATGGTTTAATGGGAGGTCTCGATAATTTTGAAGGAATTATAGACGATTTACCTAATCACGGATTCAAAGTAGTTGGCCCCCTTCTGCCTCTTTTCGAAAAACCAATGCTCAAAACAACAATTAAGCACTTTACAAAATATGTATATGAATTTCTTAAGTTCAAAGGCTTTGAAAAAGTCACACTTTTAGGTAACTCCTTGGGAGGTCATATATCTTTAGTTTTCGCTAAAGAATATCCTGAAATGGTAGAAAGTTTGATACTTACTGGTAGTTCTGGGTTATATGAAAATGCAATGGGTGACTCATTCCCAAGAAGAGGTGACTACGACTACATTCGTACAAAAACAGAAGAAGTTTTTTACAACCCAAAAATGGCAACTAAAAAATTAGTTGATCATGTTTTTGAAATCGCGAATAAAAGAGAATCTGTTATTCGATTATTAGCTATGGCAAAATCAGCAATACGCCACAACATGAGTAAAGATGTTCCAAAACTAGATTTTCCAGTTTGTTTAATTTGGGGTAAGCAAGATGGTGTCACTCCTCCACATGTAGCAGAAGAATTTCACAGTTTATTCCCACAATCCGACTTATACTGGATTGATCAATGTGGACACTCACCTATGTGGGAACATCCAAAAGAATTCTTACGAATTTTAGAAAATTGGCTTCCTCAGCATGTCAAATAAAATCACCCATGCAAATCAAAAAAGCTGAGTTTATAATCAGTAATACAGATATTAAAAAATGTCCTAGTCGGAACATACCTGAGTATGCTTTCATCGGTCGATCAAATGTTGGAAAATCTTCTTTGATTAATATGCTAACAAATCGAAAAAATCTAGCAAAAACTTCAGGAAAACCTGGGAAGACACAACTCATTAATCATTTTTTAATTAACGACAGTTGGTTTCTTGTAGATTTACCTGGATATGGATACGCTAGCGTTTCAAAGGGTCAACGATTGGAGTTCGCAAAATTTATTAAACAGTACTTAGTAAATAGGGAAAATCTGATGTGTTTATTTGTTTTACTAGATAGTCGATTAAAACCTCAAAAAAATGATATGGAATTTATGCAGTGGCTTGGAGAAAAAGGTATTCCGTTTGTGATGTGTTTCACCAAACAAGATAAGTTGTCAAAGTCTGAATCTCTAAAAAATTTAGCTAGCTTCAAAAAAGAGATGAAACAAATTTGGGAAGAACTGCCCCCTATCTTTTTAACTTCTTCAATTAACAAAAAAGGGCAAGAGGAGGTGCTACAATTTGTAGCGGACACCAATAAGCTTTTTTAAGATTGCAATAATTTTTCCGAAAAGTGGTGGCAGAAATCACGCATATCTGCGGCCATTTTAGCCTCATTAGTAGCCCGCTCCAAAGTGTCTGCCATTGACACCAATGTTTGATGAAAGAAATGCTTCATTTCATCAATTCGCATATCTTTTGTCCATAAATCAATACGTAAAGTTTCTTTGGTTTTTGCATCCCAAATAGACATTAAAATAGCTTTTGCTTCAGCAGCTTTTTCATCTGTATTGCTTGCCTCCCAATGTAATTGTTCAGGAATTTTGTTATCGTCTAAAGCTACTTGAATTGTGATGTTTGATGTTTTATCTGCCATTAGGGTTTATATTTGGATTTGTTTAATAATAATTGTGCATCAGGAATGTCCATCAGATCTTGTAATGTAGCATTAGGATGACGATCCATATATGCTTTCACAATCTGCCAGCCAGTCCAAACAGCTACTCTTCCAGGAGACTCTTTTGGCATACGTCCAGAAAAAGGAGCTGGCTGCATATATTTAATTATATGTTCGTGTTTGTTACTATAAAGTAACTCTTCTTGAATAAAAAATTGCCAAATAGAAAACTCACTCGCCTCACACCATTCTATTTGCGCTTTGGTGTAACCCATTAAAACAGAATCGGGTGTGTTTGGTAATAACTGTTCCAAAATATATTGTAATCTTCCTTTTTGCACCATATGTGACAAAAAATTTTGTTGTCTTATGGGATACTCCGTTTCTAACCATCCTTTAATTGCTAAAGCAGTCATGTAATTGGGTTGGAATTGCTGATGCATGTATGAAGGATATTTATTTTCTAATTTTTGATAATAACCAGACTCCTTTCCTAAAAACATATCAAGACCTATTCCAATGACACTATCAGTATTTGCGATAGGAAAGTTGAAAGCGCCAAAAAATGTTATTACACTAGGTTTTACTCGATTTGGAAAATGTTGATTATATCTTTCAATTCCTAATGTAAGTTCTTTCTCATATACCTCAAAGTCAGCAAATGTGTTTTTTATATCAGCATAAACCCTTTGATAATTACTATCTTTTTGAAAACTTTTTAAAGCGTCTGTAAAAGAAGAGTCGTTAGAAAAAGGAAGAATATGTTGACTATACACGTCCCAAAAATATCCGTACTCACTTTGCAATGAATCTAAAGAAAGACTGCCTGGATCAGTCTCATACAAGAATTCTAAATGTTGTATAGAAACGGAAGCTCGTGAATTGTCACGCATACAAGAACTTAAACACAAAAAGATTAGAATTAGGTATTTTTGCATTTTACAAAATTAAGCTTTTCTATTACCTTTGCCACATGCAAACACAAGCAATAATTAAACATATTTATAACTGGATGTATAATTATGCTAAAACAGCTAATAGCAAGGGTTTTGTTGTGGGTATTTCTGGAGGTATCGATTCGGCTGTCACCTCTACTCTAGCAGCTAAAACAGGACTTCCTTTATTATGTGTTGAAATGCCTATTCATCAAGAAAACAAACAGGTAAGTCGAGCTCAAGAGCACATTAATTGGCTAAAGAAAAACTACTCAAACGT
>Ga0160423_10005672_pt1 | contig 10166 bp, 7 predicted proteins | sample CRUFie14St8metaG_FD_108191 | JGI IMG/M metagenome (GOLD analysis project Ga0160423, IMG submission 108191) | Marine microbial communities from the Costa Rica Dome - CRUD Field 142mm St8 metaG | ecosystem: Environmental > Aquatic > Marine > Oceanic > Photic zone | place: Costa Rica: the Eastern... | reverse complement strand
TTAAATAAGCAATTGAATAAGTAAGCTTATGAAAAAAAACTCTTTCAAATATTCTATTTCTTCTGTAATCATACATTAATTTTTTAAGGTTGATGTTTTGCAATGTTTTTTCTTTTATTAACTTAGAAAAAACTGATACATCTTTAATGCCCAAATTTAGTCCTTGACCAGCTAGTGGATGGATCGCTTGACATGAGTCGCCAAAAAAAGCAAAGTTATTTTTCAAAAAAATTGGTTTTGTGTAACTTAATTCAAAACTATTAAACTGTATATCCTTAAAATCTTGATTTCCACACACCAAATTAAGTTCTTTTTTAAAAAAATTATTAAGATATAGTCCAGCATTAGTAATCTTATTTTTTTTCGGATAAGATAAGACCATAGAAACTTCATTTTTAGATATTGGGATTAATGCTAAAATCCCGGAATTTTTAAACCATTGGTAAGCAACAGGCTGTAGGTTTTTTGCATAAAATGTCGCTGTAATAGCTTTTTGATTAAATTTTATTTCTTGGTTTTTTCCAAATAACTTTTTTCTAACAATACTTTTTTTACCGTCAGAGACCAAAAATAATTTTGAATAAATATCAATAGATTGAGCACCCTGATGGACTTTAAGAACATTGTCAGAAATTACTTCAATATCATCGTAATGATGAAAATCAATCTGCTTTTTTTCTATTATTCTATCCAGGGACTTTTCTAGTGAATCTTTATCAATAATTCTCAAAATCTTTTGAGAATCGATGTAGCTTTCTAATACAAATTTATTAACCCCACCAAAAAAAAGGTTCATCTTTTCAATATCGTAAAATGAATTAACTTTGAAAAGTTTTAAATGCCTTAAATAATTAAAAGAATCCTCCCTGATGGAGTAAATTTGATTTTGTTTATTGTGAGAGGATTTATCTGATATTCTGCAAATATTAAAGCTATGATTAGATAAAGCTACAACAATTAACTTGGATATTAAACCATTTCCAACAACAGTTATGTCATAATTCTTCATATATTAATACATAAAGTATACTTGACACCAAACAAAGAGAAAAGTATTCTTCCATTTAAATTAGTACTTGGCGAATTAGCTCAGCAGGTTAGAGCAGAGGAATCATAATCCTTGTGTCCGGGGTTCGAGTCCCTGATTCGCCACCATTTACATTTTGTTATATAATTAAGGACAATTTTCTATACTACAATGTTGTTAAGACTTTTACTAATTTTTTTTTTCTCATTCAGCAATTTGGCATTTTCACAAGATGCCAGTAGTATTAGTCCTTTTAATCCGGTAATTCCCATACCTAAGCCTCCACAGCCTCCCAAACAAAGAATTGATGTCCCAAAAAATATAAACAAGCTTAATACTAAAAAGTCCTCTGCTATTCCAAAACAGCAGAATAGCACTTTCAGTGGAACTGGAAATTCTTTTAGAGATTATGTATATCTAATTACAGGACAATATCTTGAAAGATTTGGATCAAATTTTTTTACTAATGTTTCACGATCAACTGTGGTCAATAGTAAACCTTTACCTGACAACTACATTCTTGATTCGGGGGATGAGTTGATAATACAGATAGATCATTTAGAGGTTTCGGGGACAAATTCATATCTTGTAGATACTAACGGCATTATTTTTTTACCAATAGTTGGACCTTTAAAAGTTTCTGGGTATGAGTTATCAAAAGCAGTATCCTTAATAAAACAACATATTGGCAAAACACTAAAAAATGCATCTGTAAATATCCTCAATGGCAAAGCTAGATTAAACAATATATATATTACTGGTAATGCAAAATCGCCCGGTGTTTTTAATTCTTTAGGATTTCATTCCTTTATAGATGTTATTTTTTTATCAGGAGGACCCAATGATGAAGGTTCTATGAGGGCAGTTGATCTAATAAGAAATCAATCAATCATCGCCACCATTGATTTATATGATTTTTTTAACAACGGCGTTGTTACAGACAATATCACTTTGATTCATGGTGATACTATTAATTACAGAAATAAAATTAATGAGGTAGTAACTTATGGCGCAATCGAAAAACCAGCAATATATGAATTAAGAAGTAACGAAACCCTATCAGAACTGATCTACTTTGCCAAAGGATTATCGCCTCTTGCTAATTTATCCTCATCAACTATTCAAAGAATAATTGATGATGGAAGAAAAATCATCAAAATCCAGAGTAATAAAGCCTCTGAAGTTCAAATCATGAATGGGGATATTGTTTTTTTTGATCTAGTTGCTCCTGATTTAAAGAATATTATAACGGTCGGAGGACCATCTATTATTGACAAAAAATTTGGGTGGAGTCCCAGGCTTAAAATCTCAGATATTATAAAAACACCCGAATCCTTGATATCCTATAAATTCAATCAAAATAATAACGGAAATAAATCATGGATAACAAACAACGTAAGTGGAGTTAATGAAAATAAATACAAGGAAAACGAAAAAAATGCTTTAATTCAAAACAACTCTAGCAACTCAAGTTATTTAACAGATGGTTTAGGCATTACTAGTAGCTTTTTAAATGATAGTTTAGTTGATAGGTATAACAAAATCGATAATATCTATGAAGAAGACGAAAAATATAGACAATCTAAATATATCGAAAAGATTTTTAATGAGCAAAACCTGAATTCAATAGACTGGGAATATGCATTAATAACAAGAAAAAAGAACAACTTAAATAAAGAATACATTAACATCAATCTACGACTTGCCATAATTGATAAAGACCCAGCCCACGATATTTTATTACTTCCTGGAGATAGAATAACTATTTTCGATTCAAATAGTTTGTTGAGAAAAAACAACAATGAGTTAGTTATCGCGCTGAAAGGCTTTGTAAATAAGCCTGGTATTTACAATGTTCCTAACGGAACTAGTCTTGCAGCCTTAATAGAAAATTATGGTCACGGACTATCTGTTAACGCTGATATAAATTCATTAAAATTCATAAGAAACAGCCTAAAAGAAAAGCAAAAAGAATCAATCAAACTTTTCATCGACACTGCAGAGTCAGAGTTTATCAATAGTGCTTCTGATAGTTTAGACCAAATCTTAAATCCCCTTGATTCATCAACTACACTTCAAATAATTCGACTAAAGCAAAACTTATTAGAAAAATTAAAAAAAATTGAACCTGAAGGTAGGCTGGTTCTTACAAAAAACACTAAATTGAATAATGTTTTTCTTAAAAATGGAGACACAATAATTGTTCCTGAAATCTCTAATCACATTAATATCCATGGAGAAGTTTTTGGAAGGAGAGTTTCTGTTCCATTTAAAGCCAAATTATCCGTAACAGATTATATTAGGTATTCGGGTGGTTTTACTAACGCTGCTGATACTAAATCAATGTTCATAGTTAGGGCAAGCGGTGAAGTTTTACCCGCAATAAAAAAAGGATTAATTTTTAATAAATATATTCCTTTATATCCTGGCGATTCAATTGTCATAAATTCTATGTTAACAGACAAAAACCTTGGAAAAGAACTAAGAGATTGGTCACAGATTTTATATCAATTTGCTCTTGGCGTTGCTGGATTAAAGGTGCTAGGGGAGTAGTTTGTTAGTGAAAAAAAAACATTTCATAAAGTCATTTGGCTGTCAAATGAATGTTTACGATTCAGAAAAAATTGATCATTTACTGAATGAAAATCTTAATAGCTCTAATACAGATGAAATTGAGAGTGCGGATATAATTATTTTAAATACTTGCTCTGTTCGTGAGAAAGCACAAGAAAAGCTTTTTAGTGAAATAGGTAAATATAAAAAACTAAAAATTAAAAATCCGAATCTAATAATTGGCGTAGGTGGATGTGTTGGAAGCCAAGAAGGAAAAAAAATTATTTCCAGGGAACCTCTTGTTGATGTAGTGTTTGGGCCACAAAGTTTACATAAAATTCATGACTTAATTAAAAGCAAAAGTGTACTGAAGAAAAAAGTTATTGATACGAGCATGAATGCTTTCGATAAATTTGATAGTTTACCGATGCCATATACGGGAAAAGTATCGTCTTATATTTCCATCATGGAGGGTTGTAACAAATTTTGTAGTTATTGTATAGTTCCTTACACTAGAGGTGAGGAAATATCTCGATCATTCAAACAAATAGTTAAAGAAGCTGTCACACTTTCCAAAATTGGAACAAAAGAAATAACTCTATTGGGTCAGAACGTCAATGGGTATTACGTGAATGAAAACAATGAATCTATAGAATTTTCAAAGCTTGTAAATTATTTATCCTTAATAAAAGGCATAGAAAGAATTAGATTTACCACATCGCATCCAAAACATTTTCTAAGCAATGAAATAGACCTAATTTTTAACTCTGAAAAAATGGCAAAGCATGTTCACTTACCACTACAATCCGGCTCAAATAATATACTTAAGTTAATGAAAAGAGGTTACACAATTGAACAATACAGAAAAATTGTCGAAAAAATTAATAGAAAAAATTCTAATATATCTTTGACCTCTGATTTTATTGTTGGTTTTCCAGGTGAAACTGATAAAGACTTTGACGAAACTTTTGCCGCTATCGAAGAATTCAAATTTGATCAAAGCTTTTTCTTTGCTTATAGCCCTCGACCAGGAACGCCATCTTCCCTTATTAAAGATTCGGTACCTAAAGAATTAAAACAAAAAAGATTGAAGAATCTTTTAGATTTAAACAAAAAACATATTACTGAGCACAATTTAAAATTAATTGATAAGGAAGAATTAGTAATTGTTGAAGGTCAATCAAAAAAGAATCCTAAAGAATTATTTGGCAGAACATCAAGCAATAAAATTATTAATTTCCCTGGAAATATTACTAACATTGGCAAATTAGTCAACGTAAAAATTAAGCAATTAAAGACTTATACTCTTTCTGGGTTAATACTGGGAGAATAAAAACTGTTAAAATTTAAAATTGAAGAACCAGTAAATAATAAAAAATTACTTAATCTCTGCGGTGCCTTAGATATAAACATAAAAGAAGTTGCAAAAAAATATGATGTGGAAATTATTAGAAGGGGTAGTAACTTTACTATAATCGGTGAAGATTCCAATTCAAATAACGCTAGAAAAATTTTAAATTATTTATATTCACATAACCAGGAAATTGACCTAGATGACTTAAGCTTAATAATTGACAATTATTCTAACAGCACACTGGAACACAAAGATCACAAAATAAAACAAAAAAAATTTGTTATTAAAACAAAAAATCAAAAAAAACTTTGTGAAGAGATTTTTAGATCTGATCTTGTTTTTGGCATTGGACCAGCAGGGACAGGAAAAACATTTCTATCTATTGCATGCGCAGTTCAATTTTACGAAGAAAAAAAAATTGAAAGAATTATATTGACAAGGCCTGCTGTTGAAGCTGGAGAGCGCTTAGGTTTCCTGCCTGGCGATTTAGTACAAAAAATTGACCCATATTTGAAACCACTTTATGATTCTTTATATTACTTTTTATCTTTTGATAAAGTTAACAAATTAATCGAGAACAATATTATTGAGATTGTTCCACTAGCATATATGCGTGGAAGAACTTTAGAAAAAGCATTTATAATTCTTGATGAAGCACAAAATTCTACAAAAGCGCAAATGAAAATGTTCCTTACAAGAATTGGCAAAGGGAGTAAAGTGGTTATTACTGGTGATCCAACACAAACAGATCTTCCTTCTAATACTGAAAGTGGGTTATCTAATGTGGAACTTCTTTTTAGTAAAATAAATGGAATCGAGTTTGTTAAATTTAAATCACAAGATGTTGTAAGGCATAGGTTAGTAAAAGAAATCATAAAAGCATACGAAAAAAATGAACAGTGAAGTTTCAGTAAGCTATCTAACAGGCAGAAAAAATCAACCCTCACCAACTTCTTTTAAAAAATGGATTAACTTAGCTATCTCTATTCGCCATCTAATACACATAAAAATTGTCAACAATACTGAATCAAGAAAAATTAATTCAAAATATAGAGGCATTAATAAATCAACAAATGTGCTGTCATTCTGTTATCAAAAGTCTAAAAATTTCGTTTGGGGAGATTTATTGTTGTGTGCCGATGTCATTTTTCTTGAGGCAAGTAGCTATAAAAAAAATGTTAGAGATCATTATGCACATTTAACTTTACATGGTTCCTTACATATACTTGGTTACAATCATGTTGAGAAACATGAAGCATATATTATGGAAACTAAAGAAATTGAATTGTTAAAATTACTGGGAATTAAAAGTCCATTTTAAAATGATGAATTTATTTAAAAAATTATTTGTCAAAATAAACTCTTTTTTGAGAAAAGAACCATTAACTAAAGATGAATTAATTAGTTTAATCAGAAAATCTCATGAAAAAAATCTTTTGGACTCTGAGGAACTATCAATGGTTGAAGGTGTTTTGCAAGTTTCAGAATTACAAGCTAGAGATATTATGATACCAAAATCTGAAGTAGAATTTATTGATGTAAATGATCAATTAAACTCAATAATTAAGCAAGTAGTCCAAAATGGCCACTCTAGATATCCAGTATTTCAAGATGACAAAAATAATATTTCTGGAATCTTATTGTCAAAAGATTTACTTTCGCAAGATAATAATGACATAACCGAAATACTCCGTCCAGCGGTATTCATTCCTGAATCAAAAAGATTAGATATTTTGCTCACAGACTTTAGAAAAAATAGAAATCATATAGCTATTGTAGTTGATGAATACGGCGATGTGTCTGGAATTTTAACTATTGAAGATGTGTTAGAACAAATTGTTGGTGATATTGAAGATGAGCATGATTTTGATGAAACAGAAGATAACATTATCAAAAATAGGCATGGACAATATCGTGTAAAAGGCGCTACACCAATTGAGGATTTCAATAAAATTTTTAAAACAAAATTTTTAGATGAAACACATGACACCATCAGTGGCCTCCTACTCACTAAATTTTCAAAAGTTCCAAAAATGGGAGAAGAATTAGTGGTTGGTAAGCTTAAATTCAAAATTCTTCGGTCTGATAGTAGAAGAATATATTTCATTTTAGTTGAAAAAATATAAAATTTGATTGCTCAATTACCTTTTGTTTTTATCGGATCTAGTTTTATTTTATGCTTTTACCCTTTTAACCTATATTTTATTACTCCTTTTTTAATAGCGTTTCTTATTTACTTTATAGAAAAACAAAAAAATCTCAAAAAAGTATTTTTCAGTAGTTTCATTTTTAGTTGCTTTTACTTCTTTGTTAGCATAAATTGGCTTCACATAAGTCTGAGTGAATTTGGAGGAATAAACCTCTTTTTTTCTAATTTAATAATTTTATTATTATGTTTTTATTTAGCTTTATATCCAACTGCCTCCTTGATAGTTTATAAAGCAGTTAAGACAAAAGCTCGCATTGATTCAATATTATTACTCCCATTAATTTGGACAATATTTGAAATTCTACGAGGTACTTTATTCAGTGGATTCCCTTGGCTTTCAATCGGATATACACAAACATCAAATCTTTTATTTGCTGGTATATTTAAAATCGGCGGTAGTTATTTAGGTTCATTATGTTTGATTTTGATGGGTGTATTGATTTACAAAATTTTTCTCTCATTTAAGGAAGGTATACCATTATGGAAAAGTAAGTACCTACTATTACTTATGATTTTCATCATAATTTTATTTGGTTTATCAAAATTAAATTTCTCAGAAAAAACCAGTAACAAAATAAATTTTGCCATTATTCAAGGTAATGTTGATCAAAATTTAAAATGGAATCATACCAATCAGTCAATCATACTAGAAAAGTATTCTAAATTAACTAGTGAAACTAAAAGTAATTATATTTTTTTACCAGAAACTTCATTTCCTTTATTAAGAAATAGAATAAGCAATTCTTATTTAGATAAATATTTTGATAATAAGCATCTCAAATTCCTTTTTTTTGGAGCACCAGAATATGAATCTGGCAATTTTTACAATACTATTTTCATAAAGAGTCAGATAGATGAAAAGAAGTATCAAAAGATAAAACTAGTTCCATTTGGAGATTATTTCCCCCAAAACTTTTTGGTAAATTGGTTTAGTGAAATTTTCAAAATACCAATGTCCAACTTCAAATCGGGTGAAATTATTAACAAACCATTTCAAATTGGAGATTTTAAGTTTGCGATATCTATTTGCTATGAAGATATTTTTTCATTTCCACTAGCTCATCAAATTAATGATGCTAACTTTATTTTAAATTTTACAAATGATGCATGGTGGGGAGACTCAATTGGCCCTGACCAACATTTGCAAATGGCTATAATGAGGGCAATTGAATTTGAAAAACCAATGATACGGTCAACAAATAATGGTATTTCGACTATAATAAATGAAAATGGAAAAGTTATTAAAATTGCGAATAGAGACACAATTGAAATAATTGAGTCTGAATCTTACGGTACAATAGGATCCACGCCTTTTAGTATTTATGGTAATAAATTGATATATTTAATTTTGTTAACTTTTGGAATTTACATTTTTTTTAGAAGACATTTCTCTGTGACCCAATGATATACTTCCAAGAAATTATTACAAAACTGCAAAATTTTTGGATTGATAAAAAATGTTTTGTTGCTCAACCCTATGACATGCAAGTTGGTGCGGGTACATTTCACCCTTTTACATTTCTCAAATCACTTGGCCCAGAGCCTTGGAATTGCTCTTATGTGCAACCTTCAAGAAGACCAACTGATGGAAGATATGGTGACAACCCTAACAGACTCCAACACTATTATCAATTTCAAGTACTTTTAAAACCTGCTCCTATAGATATTGTAGATTTATATCTTGATTCCTTAAATGTGCTGGGTTTAGATCCTAGTGAACATGACATAAGATTTGTTGAAGATAATTGGGAATCTCCTACACTAGGTGCATGGGGTTTAGGTTGGGAAGTTTGGCTTAATGGTATGGAAATAACTCAATTCACTTACTTTCAGGAAGTAGGAGGAATTAAACTCAAAGTAACACCTGGAGAAATCACATATGGCCTTGAAAGGCTTGCCATGTATATTCAAGATGTAGATAGCGTTTATGATATTAAATGGAGTAAAAATATATCATACAGAGATATATTTCATCAAAGTGAGAAAGAACAATCACATTTTAATTTTGATTTATCTGATGCTAACATTATCAAAGATTTTTTTAAAAACTCAGAAAAACAAGCTGAAATGTTAATTGAAAATAATTATTCAATTCCTGCCTATGATTATTTAATTCATTGTTCACACTTTTTTAATCTGTTGGATGCAAGAGGAGTTATTGCAATTACTGAGAGAGCAAATTATATAAAAAGAATAAGAAACCTTGCAAGAAAAATTGGTGAATCTTATATTAATTCAAGAGAAAAGTTAAATTTTCCTTTGATCTTATGAAAAATTGCTTATTAATTGAAATTTTAACTGAGGAACTACCACCAAACTCTCTTTTATATCTACAAAAGAGTTTTTCAACTTCAATCTTGGAAAAGTTAGTTGAACTTAATTTCATTAAACACAGAAATTTCAAATCCTATATAACTCCAAGACGAATTGCAGTACAAATTTTTGATGTTATGCCTGAATCTGAGGAAGAGTCAAAGGAAATTAAACTTGTACCAAAAGAATTAGGATTTGACGACAACAAAAAACCAACCATTGCTCTTAAAAAAAAAATTGAAAAACTTAAATTAGATATTGCGAAATTAACTTTTATAGAAAAACAAATTGGTGGAAAAATTTTACTAACGACCAACTTCAAATACCCTCCAAAAATACTTGCTAATGAAATATCCTCAATCATTGAAGAATCTTTAACAAACATTAAATTTATAAAGGATATGAATTATCAAGTCGGGGATGAAAACCATAAATTTATTCGACCAATTAGAAATATTTTAATAGTCTTAGATGAAACCAATTTAAATTTGAAACTTTTTGGATTACAAACTTCCACCTTTACTTACGGACACAGACAACAAAATTTTAAAAAAATATTTATTGATAATGCTGTTAATTATCAACAAACAATGAAAGAGAATGGAAGCGTAATTGTAGATTATGTATCTAGAAAAAATAAAATTACTCAATTATTAAATTCTGTTTCTAGTGAACACAAACTTACTCACGTTGTATCTGAAAGTTTACTT
>Ga0160423_10005669_pt1 | contig 10168 bp, 8 predicted proteins | sample CRUFie14St8metaG_FD_108191 | JGI IMG/M metagenome (GOLD analysis project Ga0160423, IMG submission 108191) | Marine microbial communities from the Costa Rica Dome - CRUD Field 142mm St8 metaG | ecosystem: Environmental > Aquatic > Marine > Oceanic > Photic zone | place: Costa Rica: the Eastern... | reverse complement strand
GCAGCGCCTTGAGCATGCTCGTGGAGGCCTCATCACCGTCGCAAGCCACGACAAGTACAACAGCGCCCATGCACCGCGCACGCGGTTCACCTAGACCTGCCTTGTGGCGAAGGTCCATGAGCGGCGGTGCGAAGGCTCCGCTGTGCAGACCTGCCCATTCCCGCCCGCGTGGATTCGGCCCCACGATGCGGGTATCCTGCTGGTTGGAAGGGACGGTGAGGTCCTCAACGTTGACCACGCAGGCCAACCCTCAGGTCAACCCGTGAGCCCGTTTCCAATGTCCATCACCCACGGTGTTGTGCTGGGCTCTCGGCTGATGGCCACATGGATGGACCACGAGTTGCGCATGGCGCGGTTCGCTGCCTTGGACATCAACGACCTCCGTGAAGGCCCACCAAGGGCATCGGTCCGTCGGGGAGAACGCGAGGCGGTCCACCCTGCTGGCCACCTCTGGTCCCATGCCTTGGACGCTGAACCTTTGGCCCTGGTCGAACATCTCGGCAACGTGGTGCTTGCTTTACACCCGAACGCGCTGTACCTCATTGACGACGAGGGACGCGAACTCCAGCGGACCACGCTGCCCGAACCGGAGGATTCACTCGGATCGAACCTCACTCATCTGCACAGCGATGACGATGGAACGGTGGAGGTCACCCTCCGCGATGGTTCATGTCACCGGGTGTTCTTCGATGGAAGGCCCGCTGTTGCCGTCGGACGTGCTCCTACCGATCAACCTGTGAGGGATGTGGCCTATGGTCCGCAAGGGAAGTTGTTGCTCACCGAAAGCCACGACGCCTTGTGGCTGGAGGGGGACACCGTTCGGATGACGGCAAGACTGAGCGGCCCTCCTGGACAAGTGGTTTGGTCCACCACGCACGAGGGTTGGCTCATCGCAGGTTGGCGCGAGAGGGTCCTGCTTTCGACTTCGGGCTTCAAGCGCTCTGACAGGAACAACGTCGACGTTGCCGTGCATTGCACAGAAACACAGGTGATGATCGTTGACAACGACGGCACGTGGAGTGCCTTCGAAGCCTAATCATTCATCGTTCTTGACGGTGTAACCGCAGCGGCCGCAGGACTTGCGGTTGCCGTGGACGGCGAGGAAGATGCCAGGACCACACTGTGGTTCTGGACAATATTCACCCTTGATCTCGAGGCCGTTTTCTCCGACCACGAATTTGGACACCTTGGCCTTCTGCCACTTGTCGCCCATCAGGCCTCACCTCCCTCGTCATCTCCACCGCTTTCAGCAGCCGGTTCAGCGGAACCGCTGTGCAGCTCTTCGTGACGCTTGTGAATGTAGGCGGGCTCAACGGCCATGGCCTCAGCGGTGGCGTAGACGTATGCGCGCCCCGTGGTCATGGCCATGCCAAACCGCGTGTTGCAGTCTTTGACAATCACCAAATCGGGATTGGCACCTGGCTCAAGGCCACGGACCTTTTCGATGACCTGTTGTCGAGAAGGAGTGGATTGCTTAGGATGCTTCCAGCGGAATTCGATCTCTACGCGATGGAGGAGCTTGTTTTCGGTTCGGTTGACGATTTCCATGACGGTTCCTCCTCAGTAGACGTTCACCTTCAGGGCGTATTGCCCGGGCTGGCTGACCTGAAGCCTCTTTGCGATTTCAGAACGCTCGGGCTGCATGATGATGACGAAGCCCTGCCAGTCGGTTGACACGCGGGCGCTCGGGCAGCGGGGGCATTGGTCGACTTTGTCGGCCAAAATCATGTGGCATTCACCGCAGGCAAAGGGTTGTGCTGGCATCATTTCACCTCAGTTTTCCTTCTCCCAAGCCTGACTACCAAGGCCTGGCTGTTTGCAAGTCAGACCAATCTTGGAACGACGTGGATCTGTTGTATCAGGGGACAGTGAAACGATGCGGGCACGGACGTGGGAGCCCACGGCCAAGCGCTTGCCGCCGGAGCGGCCTTCGATGATACCTGCGCCAACGTTCACGTCAACCATGTCCTCCATGATTTGCGACTTGTGAAGCAGGGCCTCCATGGGACCAATTCGGATGAACGCTCCGAATTCGTTGATCTCGGAAACGGCCCCTTCAACGACCTCGTAGTCTTCCATGCAAAAGACAACGGCATCGAACTTCACCTTCTGGTAAATGGCGCCGTCACCGTGGATGATACGACCTCGACCGATGGCTTCGTGGTTTGAGGTGACAAGAACGAAGCGGTTTTGTTCATCGAACCTGCCTTCAAAGGCCGTCATGGCCAAGCGATCGATGTGCTGATCGAGCGAAGCGCCACGGCGCATGTACTCCGCAGGAATGCGGATGGTGTCCTCTTTGCTGACGATTTTGTACATCGCAAGTTCCTCCCCGGGTCACTCCACGGGCCGGGAACCGGTTCCGTCCGTCACAGGCCAGAGCCTCTGGAAGGAGCGACCGAAGTCGGTCTGCCGTCCGTCACCCCGTATATGAAGCGCACGGTGACGGCGGCGCGTATTTGGGGCGCAGGCGGTCGTTCTTTGGCGTCATCACACCAAACCCATAACAACCTCGCGCGGTCCACTCTTCCTGATGAAGGGGCCATCTCGGTCGTTTTGGGACGCCAAGGGGATGGCCGTCATGCTCCTCCTTGTGTTCCTGCTCCCCTTGGGAGTGGGCCTCGTCCAACCGCTGGAATCTCGTCCCCCGATGTTCCCATCTGGGTCGGCAGATGAGGGGGAGGCCCCAAACCAGCCATGGCCACAGTACATGGGTTCAGCCAACAAGAACGGCACCATGCCAGACCATGCTCCTTCGGGCGGACCTGGTGCGGGCAGCGTGAGCAACGTAAGCGTTCTTGGGACCATTGACGACCCCGTCATCAATTGGGTCAGCAGTGAAGACGGAGGAACCACAACCTACGGCAGCTTGATGCTGGACCTGTCCGGCAACATTGTGCGGAGCGACGTTGCGACAGAACGTTGTGCAGAAGGCGACATGTTTGCCCTCGTCATCGAATCGACCGATGGTTCAGACCACACGATGAAATTGATCACTGGAGATGAGGCAAAGGTCGCGTGGGAGGTTAACCTTGGCACATCGGAAACGATTCGATCCACGCCAGTTGTGACCGACATCACAGGTGACGGCGAGGTTGAAATTATCGTTAGCAAAGACACAAGCAGCGGGCTGGAGGTTGAAGCCTGGTCCCCTGAACTGGAATGCGACGCTTCGGGATGGGTCCGTACTGGGCACAGCAACGAACGGTTGTGGACGTGGTCAGAGGCGGATTACAGCCTCAGTGCACCCTCCCCACACCTCCCCTCATCCCAAAGCGGACACCGGGCCGTGACGCAACCGCTGTTGTCGGACGTTGACCTTGATGACGCTCAGGATCTTGTTCTCGCCGTCATCGACGAAAGCACGGACGACCCCACGGTGCTGGCGCTCCCCTTGAGCGGTGCTGCACCAAGCGCTCCGTTGTGGGAGGTTGCGCTCGACCGGGGCACTCATCCCTCTGACCCAACAGCGGTTCGCATTGACGCTTCCAACGTCGACGTTGTGTTGACCACCATTGACGCATCGAGCGGCGCAATGTGGGCATGGAAGGTGGACGGTGGCAACGGGGCCTTGGACTGGGAGCGAGCCCCGGTTCCCGGAACCGATTCGGATCAAGACGCGCCAAGGCTTCGGCTCCCAGGACCGGTCATTGTGCAGCTCGATGCCGACGCTGAACCTGAAGTCATCCTTACGGTTCCAACGGATCCGAACGGACGAACCTCGGGGAGCGGCGCACGTTTTGTCGCCATGGAATTGACCTCAACCACAGAGTTGTTCTCTTTCCGCACTCCAAACGGATACGCAGATGCCCCCCCACTTCCCATCGACACCGATAATGACGGCGTGCATGATCGGCTGTGTTGGGTCACGTGGTATTCGACCTCCGCGACGAGTTTCAACCGCCAAGGCATGGCAGGCTGTCATGACATCACGTCTGATCCGCCGACCAAAGACTGGAGTCGAACGATGGAACGCGGTAGCGGGAACGACAATGACGAAATCGCGGTCGCTCCGCCGCTGTGGATCGATGTCGATGGCGATGGCCCGGTCGAACTCCTCGTCGCGTTTGGGCGGAGGTTGCACTGTTTCGACGGTGAAACCGGTGCCCCAACCGACGTCTCAACGCCGTGGGAGGACCCAGTGTCTCTTCCGCACCGTACGTGGGCCGCACCAGCAGCGGGCGACATGGACGGTGACGGGCATCTTGACATCCTGATTGGCGACATGCTCGTTTCACAACGCGAAGCCGACCTTCAGGTCCTCTCTGATGGTCGTGCCTTGTTTTTCACTCCTGAAGACCCCGACCCTGGTGAGGCTTACACCGTCTCGGCACGTTTCGAAAACGTTGGAACCGAAGCAGCACTGGATGATGTCGATGCGGTCCTGATGAAGGACAACGTCGTCCTTTCCAGATACAGGTTGGACGATTTAGAGCCGATCGATCCGAGCGGTGAAGGAACGACTGCTTCGTTTTCGGTCAGCCTAACGGCCTCGCTTGGTACATCGGAGTTCAAGCTTATTTTGGACCCCAACGGCAACATCACCGAAGCGCGGGAAGACAACAATGAGGCGGTCTCTTTCCTGGAGGTTCGGCCCCCATACGCCATCGAGCTCGCAGGCCCGGTTGAAGCGCCAACCGTGGCGCCAGGAACAACAGCACGTGTTGAAGTTGAAGTTCAATCCACAGGCACACGGGACGCCACGTGGCAAGCCACATGGACGGAGGAAGATTTGCCCGAGGGCTGGACCCTCACCTCGACGAGCCCAATGCAATTTTCGCTTACAGCGGGAGGTCTGACCACCCTGGCTTGGGACCTGAGCGTGCCAAACACAGCGTTGGGTGATGAGGAAGGTTGGTTCGATGTCATGGTCGAGCGGGTGGGCGATTCAACCTCCAACGCAACGATCCGTGTCCCAGTCGAGGTCCTCAGAACCCGAGGCTTGGACATGGAGGGACCAGATGGAACGGCGACCAGCACGGGTAACGGACGGCCCGGTGAAGTGGCCAGCGCCTGGTTTTCGATTGAGAACCTGGGCAACGCCGCCGAGACGACGACATCCATCGACTGGTCCACAAGCACATGGGGTACGCCTCGTGTCGAGGATGCTGATGGACTAGAGAAGTACACGCTTACCCTCCAACCGGACGAGTTCATGATGCTTCGAGCCAGCGTCGACGTTCCTGCGAACACGGCATATGGTCAGTCCATCGTTGTGGACCTTACCGTATGCATTGGAGAAGGCCAAGATGAATTGTGTCGCGTTCTTGAAGTGAACTTCCACGCCAGCAGGACCACCGTCGAACCACCGCATGTGCGGACCTTCCCCAACGCGACAGTGGCCTACACGGTGGATGCAGAACTACCGAGCAGCGGGACGATACAATGGAACAGCACGGCCTTTGCTTCACTTCCCAACACGTGGAGTTTTGAAACCGAGGGGGCCAGCATCAACTCCACCTCGGTCGTGCTCATTGGGACGCCAAATTCCGTTGCCAGTTTCGTCCTGAAGGTCACAATGCCCGCCAACGCACCCCCACAACGGCACATCTGGGCGTTGTCAACTGACGATGTGGCCTCGGGCGGCATGACGTTGAGTTTGCACGTGCTGCAACGCAACGATGTCAGTTTGACCCTCGTCGAACCCAGCAGCACTGCCAGCGTCACGGTGCTTGAGGTGGGTGAAGCAGAGGACATGACGGTCAGGCTGAGCAATCCAGGAAACGATGCAGATGCCTATGCCTTTGTGGCTTCGCTCGACCCCGCACCCACAGCAGGTAACGTGTCATGGTCAACCCCAACGCCCACCAAAAACGTCGCACAAGGTGGATCCTCGTTCCTCACCATGTCTGTGGTGGTGGATGGAGACGTTCCTGCCATGGACACCTTCGGCCTTCGTCTTACGGCAACATCCCTGCAAAATGGAAGCGTTTCAGACAGTGTGCTCGTGCCTGTCGCGGCTGCGCCCGATCGCTCATGGGCGCTGAACATGAGCGAGTTGCCCCTTGCCGTGCTCCCTGGTAGCAGTCTGGCGTTCAACGTCACAGCAGCCAACATGGGGAATGCCGTTGACAACTTCTCGCTCAGGCTGCGACCAGACGTCCAACGACTCAGTGGTGATGAGAGCACGTGGGTTACCACCACTTCCGAGAGTGGCATGGTCCCCGTCGGGAGCTCGATCACCATTCCAACGACCTACAATGTTCCTAGCGACGCTTGGAACGGGACATCCTTGGCCCTCCATGTCGAAGTCCTCTGGGACGATGAGGTCCTTGCACACATGACCCACAGCATGGTGGTTGCACGTGCGTCTGGTTGGGCGGTCAATCTGACCGGCGTAGATCTTGTTGTCCCTCCAAGCGGAGGCAACATCACCGTTCCAATCCAACATCTCGGGAACAGCCATCAAGACCCTTGGTTCTCCAAGGTCGCCGAAGGTTGGCCGGTCGCTCTGCCTGCAAACGGTACGCACGTGGAGCCCTTCGGACAGTCATCGGTCACCATCAACGTCACACCTCCAAACGAGACGGAAGCAGGCGATGTTGGCACCCTAAACCTCCGCATCTCGAACGGTGACGGTACTGGGTCGAGTCAGCATCAAATCCCGGTCCGGATGTCGGCAGAGGCCGCCCTCAGCCATGGTGTTGAAGGGCCATGGTACCTCAGCGCCAGCGGCGGTATGCCAACGGCTTGGATCCGCAACAACGGCAACGACCTGAGCACCCTCGATCTTTCCTTAGGCGACCTACCTCAAGGATGGTCAACCAGCGGAGACACACGGATGGTCCTTGCACCTGGGGATGTTCAAGGGCTTCCAATCTCCATTCAACCTGCAAACGATTGGGATGGAACTGGACGTTTGATCACCGTGACCGTCGACCATCCTCGGCTCGATCCTATCGATCTAACGCTCGAAGTGCGTCAGGCCGAAATCACGTTCGCCACCAGTCCCGTGGTCGTGGGTACGGTCGGTGGAACCGCTTCTGTGGACCTTACCGACGGCACGCGGATCATGCACACGCTGACCTCGGGAGAATACGGCGTGAACATTGGCCAAGATGGACTCAAGCTGCATCAGATCGGTCGCGCTGCACCGACGGTCACGGTGACCTGCGACACCGAACCTGCGCCAGACGGATTTGGTCGCGAGCCATTTTCTGGACGCATGTGGTCGTGTGAAGGGAGCAGCTCAGCCGTGGAACCGATCACGTGGTTTGCCACCACGGCGGACGGTGCGTCTGTTGCGCTTTCATCCACGTCCCTGACCGTCACCGACAATGGAAGTCTGACGTGGTCCATCAACGCTTCAACGTGGTCACCTGGTCCCGGCAGTGTGTACGTCACCTTGTTCGTGCATGATTCAAGAGGTGCGATGGTCGAACAAAGCATGTGGACAGGCACGTCGCGAGCGTCAGGTTGGAACCTCGGCATCGAGCGGTTCAGCATCGATGATGGCGTCGCCTCAATCGGCGTACGAAAACAAGGCGCTGACATCTTACAGGACACTGGATGTACCGTGACCTTCAGCAACGGCGCATCTTCGAAAACCATTCTCATCGATGTCACGGGTGCCTTCGCGCCGACCTTGAGCGTGGACCTTACGACCCTCGGGTTTGAGCAGGATGACCTCATCACCGCCGAAGTTCGCTGTGACCTTCCGTTCGACATTGACGACACGCCGTCGGACGACACGCTCACAGCCATTTACCGAGGACCAGGTCCGCTTGACCTTGGGACCCAAGATTGGCTGTGGGCGTTGGCATCCCTGCTCGTGGTGGCCATCGGTGGACGGTTCTTCCTCCCACGCGGATCTGCACACGTTGTGCAGAACAAGAATGAATCCAACATTGAGCCGAAGCCCTCCACGACCCCAACACCCGCGGTCGAGCGCGACCAAGAACCCACACCTGAGCCGGTGGTCAGCATGCTCGAAGACACCGAGGCCATCTCACCAGAGCCAGAGGCGACCGAGCAGGAACCCGAAGTACTCGAAATCCCGGATGAAGGAGCATCAGGCCGGTTGGCCATGCTCCGCCGCGAGCTCGATGGTGAGGGTAACGCACCGCGACCATCGCTCGAAGAGCGCATGTCTCGGTTCTTTGACGACTGAGGAAGGGTCTTGACCCGCAGGCAGGTGGGCGCGCCATGGACACCGCGAACACGGCACCGTTCCACACCTTAGACCCCATTCGAGGGGACCTGATCGAGGCGGTGCTGGACGCCAACCATGAACCGGATTCCACTGATGCATGGAGGGACGTCATCGCCCTTGATCCATCACGGAAAGATCGACTCGGGGATGCATCGGGGGCGTCGTGCCGAGCGGAGGTTCCGATGGACGATGCTACGCTCACCTTCCTGATTGGACTTGAGCGGCGCCAAGACGGCACACGGCTCGAGGTCGCGGACGATCGGCACACGGAGCGGTTTGGACGGTTCCCCTCCGGTGACGGTTCTCTCTTGACCTACCTTCAGACGTGGATGCGACCAACCCAAGGTCACGAAGACGCATTCGAGGATTTGTTCAACCTCATTGACAAGTTAGCCATGGGCATCGATCACGCATATCCAAGCGCGTCAGAAGGCCCAGGAGGCCTACGGTTGCATGGTTGGCTTGACGTTGCTGAAATCAAGGACCTCCGGGTAGGGTTGATGGGACGAAGTTGGACCGTTGCTGCGGACGAACCACTCGATGGAGGCCTGCGCGATGCCGTCAAACACCTGGGAGCAATGTTGCGGGGTGCGGAGCGACGAAGCGTCGGTCTCCTGCACCGCAGCCACGCGTGAACCTCAGAACGTCCCAGAGGTCAGTCGCTCGTACATGGACGCGTACAGCGCGGCCGTCTCATCGATGACCGATTGAGGGAGGGCAGGGATCGGCGGGTCTTCGGTGCCCGTATCCCGTGCTTCTTGCAATGCAGCTTGATGGCCCGTGTCCACGTAGTGCTGCCGAACGAATTCCTTTGACAGTTCGACGCATTCACCCTCAGCGTAGGCTTCAGCGTCCCACCACCTGTCCTCGTCCAGGGTGCCGAAGGTATCCACGAGAACGACCTTACGACCGGGACCAAGTGCGAATTCCTTCTTCCCGTCCACGTGGATTAGACCGTTCTTCGCGGCTTCTGCTTCGATGATTTCGTCCACGGCAAGGGCAGCGCGAATGATGGTGTCAAACTCGTCTTCTGTGATGTTGGAAATGGCCAAGGCCTCATCTCGGTCGACGAAGCGATCGTAGGCTTCGAATTTCGTGGTCACCTCAACGAGGGGGTTGGGCAATTTCATGCCGTACGTGGCCTCACCTTCGATTCCGAGCACCGCTGGGTCGATGTCTCCGCGCTGGAACCTTCGCCAAGCGGAGCCTGCGAGGTAGTGCCGGATGATGAATTCAAGCGGCACAAACACCCACTCTGCATCACGTGGGACCATACCCGGCTCCTTGATGACCTCGACCTTCCGCACGAGGCACCGGTCAGGGGCGTTCACTTCAACGAGGTGTGTGCCGCAGATACCCGCCTCTTCGACGAGCTTGAACCAGTGTGCAGTCGTCCGATTGAGGGTTTCGCCTTTTCGGGGAATCAAGGATGGAATGATTTGGTCAAAAACGGAAATTTGGTTTGTAAATCGGAATTCAAGGAGGTCAGGATCGTCGGTGCTCCAGACTTGCTTGACCTTTCCCTGATACAGCATTTCGCCCATGTGAAGGAGGGCGATGACAGCGGCTCTTCAATCTTCGCGGGGGAGGTCATAGGAGGCCAAGGGCGTCCTCAAGCCGGTTCAATTCAGGACCGGTCGTCGCCTGACCGGCGATGGCTCCTGTGTCCGAGGCACAAGAACCGGCTCCAACGTAGGGTGATCCAAAGGCCACGGTACCGACCATGGGGTCGACAGAGAGCACGCTCCGGATGACTTCAACCTCCTCCGCCGTCACGTCGGGGTGCAGCAACACACCATGAGCGTTGCAAACGGCCAATGAACCGACGACGTCTTGCCCGGCGATGGTCGTGGCTGCGACATCGACATTGAGAACATCAGCCAAGACCTCCAGGCCGTCTCGGGGAATGGAAGGGGACACGACGGCCCCATGTTCGTTGGCTATCATCAGGTTGCCCGCAGTGTTCACACCACCTTCCATGACGACGACATCGCCGTATGAGGTCAGCGCATCGAT
>Ga0160423_10005668_pt1 | contig 10169 bp, 6 predicted proteins | sample CRUFie14St8metaG_FD_108191 | JGI IMG/M metagenome (GOLD analysis project Ga0160423, IMG submission 108191) | Marine microbial communities from the Costa Rica Dome - CRUD Field 142mm St8 metaG | ecosystem: Environmental > Aquatic > Marine > Oceanic > Photic zone | place: Costa Rica: the Eastern... | reverse complement strand
TGAAGAAAATTGGGATAGCACAATAACTACTATGCTTGCCAATGGACATACAATTCCCGCAGAACATAGAGTACATCCTCAAATTATGGATATTCGCTCAATGGCATCTACACGAAATACTACAAAACCCGGAAGGGGAGGAAATAGAGTTAGAATTAGCCAAGCCTCAGAAAGTACTGTAGATGGAATTACTAATTCTATGGACTTAATTGTAGTTATGGAAAATGGACAAACAATAGAATATCCTACTCGTGATTGGTCTGTTAGAAATGAAACTTATGACATGTCAGTAAGTATTAGAACTAAACAAGATGATAGAAGAAAAAATGACAATGTTAGAATAACTCCTTCGGGAGATACATTTGGAAGAGATAGAATAGAAAACCTTTATAAAATATTAAGGTTCCTATTAGAACAAAGGCGGAGGGGCTGGTTAAGAACAGTTGGTGCATTGGAAGAAAATATTTCTCACATAGTTTTTGGGAATAGAACCGAGAGTAACGACAAAAGAGCAAGAATTTTTGGATATAAAGTTGGAGTAACTTTAAAAAGACACGCAGTAAGTTTGTAAGTAAGGTGTTAAAAAATGTCAGTAAGTAATGAAATATGGATGGATTCCGGGGCGATGGTATCAATGATACCTGAACAAGAAATCTTTGTAGGCACATTTAATGGAATTGTGACTTCAGGGGCAGATAGTGTAATAACTTTAAATGCTACTTTTACTAATCATTTTGAATTAGTAAGTAATTTGTATGTAGGTTGTGTACTAGAAATATACGATAGTAGTAATAATTTTGTTGATAAAACAGTTATTATTTCTAACGCTGGAACTACACTTACTGTAGCAAGCACTTTGACTACTGCAATTACAAGTTCTCCTACAACTCATTACGGCATTCTAAAACAATTTGGTTCTCCTGTACCCGCAGTTAAAGGGTCGGGTGGAAGCACTACTTATACTCAACAAGTTCTTAGTGTGCAATTTAAGAGCAATACTGCTTCAGATTATGAAGATGTTGGTATTATTTTTGGAACCTTACAAAGTGATGGAGGTACAGAAGATGATGTCGGTATTTTCCTTACAACTGATGGTGCATATGAAAATGCGGCTTCTTTAGCGGGTGAAACGGAAGATGATATTACGGTTAATATCGGGAATGCAGAATTAACTACTGCCGAAGAATATATTGATGCAGTAATTAACCAAATTAACTTAACTGCTGGTATTAATTTTTCGGCTACTAGAAATGGTGATAAATTAGTTATTACAAATTCCTTTGGTGGAACTGTTTCTAGAACCCCCGGAACTGATGATGGTGGTAATGATTCCGCTATTGATAGTTTAGATACCGCTTCAACTTCAACTATTGAATTAACAGTAACTACTGCTGGTGCTACTGTAGCGGCTTCAGGTGCTAATCCAAGACTATTATCAGATACTTGGATTGGACTTGCTGATTCTATTACAGTACCTACTACAAGCGTTGAAATGAAACAATTAAATCTTGCTTCTGCTGGTACACGCAATTATGTTTATCAATTTAAGGGTGCTGAATCTACAGATGGTGGAAGTATTAATTTATTTGCTAATAACTTTACCTTCTTATATTACGCATTAGGAGATAAGACAATAACTACAGTGGGGGGTGAAACAGGAGTAACTATGGATTCAGGTTCTAATGATAAGTTTTTCCTCACCACAAGTCAAACAGGAACCAATTTTATTCTTGATACTACAACCGATACTACTGATGATAGATTTTATCGTGTTGATGGAAACAAAGTTTGTCCACCTATTAGAAAAGGTGTAGATGATGAAACAGGTATAGCAAAGGTAGGTACAGGTGCGGGTGATTTAATTACATATACATATTCAGAACAAAATGGAGAAGAATTGCCATCTTTTGCTCTTGAATACACACTAAAGAAAGGTTCGCAAAATGCCACAGTTGCAGTCGATTCAGCAAAAGAGGCAGTATATACTAAATTATATCCGGGTTGTCAAATTAATACAATGACAATAACCGCAGATGAAGGACAGGAAATTAAAATGGACCTTTCTCTAATGACAAAAACTACCGTAATTGCACCTACAAATTATGAAACATTTAACAATAAAACAGATGTTCAAGATTTTGTTAACTATGGTTCTCGTGTTGGGGGAACTGCATCTCTAAATGCAGGGCTAATGACCCCATACTTCTTTAGCGGTGGAACTATTGAAATGTTTGGTAATGAATATATTCGTATTCAAAACTGCACACTTACTATTAATAATGGTCTACAGGATAAGAGATTTATTGGTCGCACAAATAAGAGAATTAAGTCTATGGTAACAGGTCAAAGAACCTACGAGTTGCAATTTACAGGCTTGGTAACTGATTCGGCAATATTTGATGAACTAAGAAATGATTCTTCTACTGCTCTTTCAGGTACTGATTCACTACTTAAATTAAATTTCTTTAAGGATAATAATGAAAAGGTTGAGTTGCACTTTAGAGATTACATGGTTAAATCTGCGGATTTCCCACTAACTAATGACAATTCTCCAATTACAGTCACATGGACTATTGAACCATTAAAACTTGAAAAAGCAGAAGAAACAACCTATTGGGTTATTCAAGGGTAATTATTATAACCCTAGCCAATAAGTTATACACATTCCTACATAGTAGGGAGGTACGAATATGCAGAAAAAAACAATTAGTAATAAATCAGCCCTATTTGCAGTTAGCGAAAGCAAACTACATTATGTTAGAGTAGCACCTGATAGTGAAGAATATCTAAAAGTATGGATTAAGGAACCAACATTCCTACAATTAGAAAAGGCACAAGCCAAACTAATTAATATTAATACTACAACAAACGATGTAGCACTAGAAATGGATGCTTTATTTAGATACCTTTGGGAAGCATTTGTCGAAAAAACAGAACCTTCTTTATCTACAATTGAGATTCTAAGACTTAATCCTTATGTTGGTAGGCAAATTAAAGAAATATTGCCCGACCCATTCGCTATGCAAATGGGGGATGAAGATTTAAAAGCGAATATAGAAAAGCCCTGAAAGGGGGAAAAATTTCTAATCCTAAAGTCGCATCTAGGATAAGTTTATATATCTTGGCAAAGGAATTACATATTAGTCCAGCCGAGGTGTACCAAATGCCTCACTCATTGGTAAGTGACTTAATATCTATTTTTATGGTACAAAAACAGTTAGAGTCAGAAGAACATGATAAGGTGAAAAATAGTGGCAGATTCTGAACAAATTACAAGTCTAATTAAAGACTTAGAAGAAATGAAAGATGGGCTTGGTAGCCTTAATGATTTAATGGAGGGTACTCAACAAGTATCTGATAGTTTATTAAAATCTTTCCAAAACTTTGCTACAACAGGTTCTTCTGCTACTTTATGGGGTGCAGTAAGTCGTTTTTCATCGGGTATATTTCCCGGCTTTTGGTCTTTGCAAAATAAAATTCGTGCAGTTGCAGTATATATGCAATATGTAGAAAAGAAACAAAAAGAACAAATACAAGCAGAAGGTAAAATTGCTAAAACTATTAGGGACCAAAGTAAGGTTAGAAATGAAGCATTTAAGGTATTTGATATATTACAAAGTAAGAATTTATCTGTAATGCAAGAAATGACATTAGAGCAAGATGCGTATTATCAAACTCTAAAGGCGCAATTAGGTGCAGAAGAAGCAAGGTTAAAATATCAAGAAGTTTATAAAGATTCTATATTAGAAAATGTAAATGCTGAAATGAGACTCGCTAGTAGTGTAAGGGAAAGAATTAGAAATGAACAAGAATATGCTAAATATTTTGAAGTAATATCTGCTACACAAATAAGAGATTTAGAAAAGGTTTTATATTTTAGAGAGCAAGAAGAAGAAGTAGTAAAAAGAAAAAGAGCATTTCAAGGACAATTGCAAAGTACTGTTAATAAATTTGGCAGGGGTGAAATAACCGAAGAAGAAATGGAAGCAACTGTTGATGAAATAAATAAAACATTAAATGAACTTGATGATTCATTAAATGCCGCTAGAGGAACAAGAAAACTAGTAGAAAAAGAAACGGGTATAAAAATAAAACCTAAATTAGGGTTATTAGAACAAAACCCCGAAAAGAAAAAAACTAGAGAGGAAATGATTAAAGGTTTGTCTGAATATGTTACAAAATATATTAAATCATTCCCACTAATTGCAAAAACTATTGCGACTATTAAATGGTTAGGTAAACCAATGAATAGAAAGTTATTAATCGGGTATGCAAAAATAGGATTAGACTTTTTGAAAAAGGCTATGTTATATTTCGTAGGTATTGGTTTAGTAGTATTTGCTATTATTCAATCAGGAATAATTGGGCGAGTAATAGATTTCTTTGAAAGGGTTAAAAATAATAAACTATTTTCAGTAGTAATAGAAGTAATTACGGTAGCAATACAAGGATTTAAGGAATTTTTCGGTGGAATATTTAATTTATTTTATGGTTTATTTACAGGAGATATGGATAGAGTTATAAAAGGATTAAAAGATATAATTATGGGCTTTAGTAAATTATTTGTAGGAGTACTTTTATCTTTACCTGCTATGATACTTGCAGGACTTCCTTCCCTATTATTTGAACTAGGACAAATGATAGGACAAATAATATTAGATTTTGGTTCATATATAATAGGTTCAGCGTCTAATGTGGCAACAGGAATTGGTGCTTTATCGGGTGCTTTTGCAGGTGCTAAAATAGGTGCGGCTGGTGGTCCATTAGGAATATTAGCAGGTGCAGTTATTGGTGGTACTTTAGGTGGAATTGGTGGTGCGGCATTGGGAGATATGTTAGGATTAGCAAGTGGAGGAAGAGTTAATCAAGGTGGTAATATATTAGTAGGAGAAGCAGGTCCTGAAATTGTTTCTTTACCTACTAACTCTTTTGTAACTCCAGCCGTACAATCAAGAGCGATGATGGGTAATAATATTACAGTGCAGGTTAACGGAAGAGTTGGTGCTTCTGATTCAGAATTAAATGAAATTGCTCGCAAGATAGGGCAAAAGATTAATAGGGAAATGAACAAGTATGGTTCATCAGGATATAGGGCGTGATTAAATGACACTCACAACAAATAATATTACAGGAAATCAAACATCAGGAGGCCTTGAATATCAAGGAACTTTAGTTTATTTAAGTTTTAAATCTAGAGGTGATGTAAGCGGAGATGCTTCATTTATTACAAATCGTATTGCGTTAAAAGCAGAAACTATTGATATAAATACAACAAGAACTGTGCCTTCTTTTCCCCTACCATTTAGCGGTGCAATTACAGGAGAATCTACTGCACTTGCGATTGATTTAGGTATGGCTACTAAAAGTGTAAATTTAAGCGGAATTATTACAGAACAGGTAATAAGCAAACAAGCGGATGAAAATGCGGGAGTATCTAATGTACAAATGACGGCTTATGAAGTAGCCCAACTATTACATGCCTCCGTAGATTCTTCTTTCTTACAAACACACCAAAATATAGGAGAACTTACTATACTATTTCCATCTAGAGTAGGAAATAATTATTCTTACCATGCTGGAGTAGACCATACTACAAATGTAGATGAATTACCTTTAGTTCCGTGGTCTTGGGCATCTCGTGATTTAGACCAAGCAGTTACTGTTGGTGCTTCTGATTTTCCCCCCATTGCTACAAACTCAGAAGTTGTTAATGGTTTAAACGGATTTATACAAACTTTTGGTACTAATATTGTAGGGGGGCAACCTTTTATTACTTTTAACATGACATTTGAGGTAGCACTAGTTCCATTGGGTTGATAATATGACATATACAACATTTTCAGAAGATAGGAAATCCTTACAATTTCCAGCATTTTGTGATGGCTATGTTAATATTGATTATTCGCAAGCAGTAGCGGGAGAACCTACGGGTATTTGGGCTAATGAGGGAAGTTTTACAATAGAAATGTTAGTAACTCCCTACGATGTAAATGGTGATTTTGATAAAGATAGTAGTACTTCTCAGAAATCATTAAAAAGTTTAGGTTCCGATGGTGACGATTATTTTGATAGAGATGAAAGAATAAATGCAGAAATGACTCTATTAAAAAATACAAATATTAAAGTTACTTTAAATAACACAACTTTACATAGAAAAAGACAACCGGCTGAATATTCTATATCCTTTACTATGACTATTGGCGGTACAACCACTACTATAACTTCTGACACGGTAATATCTGCTAGTGATATTTTTAGAGAAGTATATGAAGACCCTACAAAATATCTTTTTGATGACCATAGACCCTTTGCTCAAAAAGCAAACCATTTAGGTTCATATGACACTATATCTATGTCACCGAGCGATGTATCTTCGGGCATTTTTACTACTGATAGACCAAAGGCATATAGAAATGGTATAACTATTTATACTGATGGGGGAATTAATATGGGAATTAATGAAGGTTCTGATAATAGTTTTACAATTAAACCTTCAGACTTTGGTAGTGGTAAAACTGTTGATTTTTCTTTTAATGATGCTTATATTCCATTACCTAAAGAACCATTGTATATAGAAAATATCCACCACATAGCAGTAAGTTATGATTCAAATAGTAAAGTAATGAGTATTATTTATAATAATAATATAGTAAAACAGGGTCAACATGGTGCTGGTGGTAAGTTTGTATTTCACCCTTCAGATATTTATTTAGGAAAGGACCCCACAATGAGTACTGCACAAGATAAAAGAAAATCACAATTTATTGGAGAATACCATGAAATAAGTATAACTTCTGTTTCTAGTACAAGATTTACCAACATTAATACACTATCACCTTCTTATAGAAAACTTTTATTGTATTTAGATTTTGAGGAGAGTAATTTAGATGGCTGATGAATTATTTGTATTAAATGAGGGAACTACTGTTCCTGCAAACTTTACAGATTATCCTGCTGATGGTAGTTTTAACACCAAAACTTCTACAAATCCAAGAGTTATAACTCGTGCTTCTTCAAGTGGAACTACATATTTAAATTGTTATGAAATACATGACATAGAAAGGTCTACATTAGCGGCTAATACTTCAGGTAGTATGTTAAATAGAGTACACCCAGTAAGCAGTAATGTTGAAGATTATGGGGTTAATTTATTTGAAACGCCCGGAAATAGAGTCGTTATAGATTACGACCTAGTATCAGTCGGTTTATCAAATCATGATTATTTTGTAGTAGTTTATGCAGATAATCCTAAGAAACACCATGTTGCTAAAATTACAGATGTTTCTACATATAGTGGGACTAAGACTAATATAGATTTTACACCACCGTTAAAAGAAAATATTGCGGGAGATACTAAAGTTACTGTATATCAAGGTCCAAGTTTAACGGGTGCAGTTCCACCTGTTAATTCTGTAGTGGCAGTAGGCTATGGTTTATTAAAGACTGATAACGGTGATGATAGACATGGTAACTATGTAGAAGTAGGAGAACCTACATTTTATTTTTATAGACAGTTAGAAGGAGATAGAAAATATCAGATATTAAAACAAACTAATATAGTTGGTGTTAAAAAAAGTGTATTTAAAACAGCCTCTATTACATCTAATTTTATAATAGATAAAAGTCAATTTAGTCAAAATGCTACAATAGTAGATAATAATAAGATAAAAGATGAAAACGCTACTTCAATAACTTCGGGAACTCCAAAACCACACAATCATACCAAATATACACAATATGATGGTACAACAGGTAGTACATATCAATTAGATGTAACGGATTGGCAAAGTACTTGTAAAAATTATGATTTTGAAAATGATTACTTTTCTACATATATTAAACCTGTGACCTCCCCTTTTAAAAATCAATATATGGGTAATTTAATGAATGTATCTTTAAATAGGTCTATTACAAATAAGGGTAATATGGCAGAAGTAAAGTTTATAGATTCGGAAAGAATGTTAGAAAAGAAGGTAAATGACTTTGAAAATTTTAACATTAAAGAAGTTATAAGTGGTAGGGAAACTGTTAGTTATGCACCTAATAGTGCCTTACCGGGAGTTTATAATGGAACTTCTGCTAATACAATAACTGTAACTGAATTAGAAAATGGTATAGATTTAAGAAATTTATTGGGTTCTTCCGCACCCTACGAATTAATTTATATTACTGATTCTAATACTGAAAGATATTATGTAATAACTAACATTACTGCACCTTCAGGAAACTCCCAAATACTAACTCTTTCACATAGAAGAAATGTTACTACAAGAAAATTTGGTACTTTTTCAGTAACACCAGCAATAACTAATGGTAGTGCTTTTAGAAATAAATGGTCGTCTAAGGTTAATAATTTACTTGTACAGCATCAAATTGATACTACAATAGAAAGTAATGGTGATATAAAAAGAAATGGTATAACGCTAGACAGTGAAGGAATAGAATCTGATATAAATGGTTTAGAATATATATTTACAAATGGACTACTAGTTGAAGTAAAAAAAGGTGACAAACTGCATAACTATGTTGAATTAAAAGATACTAAAGCCTCTCATTACTACACAGACCAAATTCTTATGAGTTCTGTATTAGACAGTGCTTCTACTAATAAAGAAGTATTCAACGGCAATATAGAATATATTGAAACAGATACTGAAGGAGGACTGTTCACTATGACTATTTCTGGCAGAGATGAAATATCTACATTATTATCATATCCTATTAATAAAAATTTATTACATTCTAAAGAATGGGTTACATCTACTATTTCACCCGTTACAGATACTTTTACATATACAGGATTAACTTTACTCGCAAGCGGTGACAATCTAAATGTTGCTACAATATATACTAGCGGAAGTAGTACAGTAGGTTTAGAATATGGAGATGTTTTATATGCTAAATATGACGGAGTTTATACGCCTTTAGGTGTAGTAAAGCAAAGTTATTCTTCAGGATATAGTGGTAATATATCTATTATTAATGACTGTTTAATAGACCCGGACTCAAATCTTAATGGTTCAGGTACTATAGATGGTGGTATTTATGTAGGCAAAAATAAATTACTCGCTGGTAAATCATTACATAACCATAATCGTACTACACCTCACTCTTCATTATATGGGGCGGCAGATAAGGGTATGGTATTTTATGGAACTGCTAAAACTATAACTAAAACCGGCAGTACAAGAAGTAACGAATTAGTTGTAACCGACTTAAACAGGGGTATAGATTCTAATGATTATGGAGTACCAATTGAAGGTATTTCTGCACTTGAAGGTTCGTCTAATGACCCTAAAGATTCTCCTTATGGCGTAGACTTTGACTTTAGAATTGTAGGAAGTTTGTCAAACTTACATATTATTGGACAACCTACTGAATTAGATAATGGAGAAACCTCTTTGGAAATAGGAAATATTTCTCCAATTGTAATGGCCCGAATGGATTTAAATTCAGACGATAGTTTTTATACGAATAGCATAGGTCTTTATTTCCTAAATAAACAGGGAATAGATAGGGGCGGTTTTATACACTTGTTAGACCATGTTAATGATAGTGAAAATAAAGGTTCTACATGGAGAAGATTATGTGTAGATGATAGAAAGCAGCAAACTAATACAACAAACTATGCGTTTAGATTTGGTAGTCCTATATTTAGATATAGTAATTTTACAGATACTAAACTTAAAGGAATAAGAAATACACCCGATAATAAAAATCCTGATACTAAAAAGACTTATGTTAATCAATTTTATAATAAAACTAACATGATTAGCGGTTATGCTGATGCTATTAGAGCAATGGGTAGTGGTGCTATTTCAAAAACATTCTATAAAGACTATACTAATTCATGGCAAAAAGAAAAACCCGTAGAGCAAACATGGCGACATCCTGCAAATGGAAGCACACATCAAGATATTAAAATTTACGACAATGCACATAGAAATGCTAGATATAATTATAGTAACCGTTTATCTCTTTCAGGAGAAGGACATGGCTTTTCAAGTACGCTTGATGGTAGGTATGCAATAGTACAATATAGCAAACAAGTAATGGAAATGGATGACCCGATGTGTGACTCATTCTTTTTATTTGCACCCGGAGATATGATGCCCGAAAGCCAACATAGAGCAGACCATATATTTTATAATGCGGCAGTTAATTTAAAT